>Ga0105099_10000960_pt1 | contig 18852 bp, 16 predicted proteins | sample PPLLak3cmMay2015_2_FD_79138 | JGI IMG/M metagenome (GOLD analysis project Ga0105099, IMG submission 79138) | Freshwater sediment microbial communities from Prairie Pothole Lake near Jamestown, North Dakota, USA - PPLs Lake P8 Core (1) Depth... | ecosystem: Environmental > Aquatic > Freshwater >... | reverse complement strand
GTCCACGATTTCGATGAGGTCTTTGGCTTCTACGGCAGCGATCCGCAGAATCCCAGGGAGTTGAATGGTGAGATCGAGTTGGTTATCGACGGCGAGCGCCACCGGCTCACCCGGAGCTGCCTGGTCTTCGTCCCCAAGGGGGTCAAACACTGCCCGTTGACCCTCCGCCGCATCGACAAGCCCATCTTCATGTTCACCAGCGGCCCCTCGGCCAAGTACGAGGATTAGGATCGTATTTAACATTCAACCGATTTGGCATAGACCGGACCTCGTTCCTGCCATCTCCCCATTATTTTTTTTGATTTGTCTTGAAATATTTACTGTGTGGCTTTTTCCTTCATCCCCGTTCGCTAAATCCCGCTGTTGTTCAGCGGGAAGCCGCTCAGGCCATTTTTTGATAAAATGACCTTCGCAGGCCCGCGTCCAGGGATGAGAGGAAGCGCCACACATGCTATTTGCAAGAAAATGGGGGGACGCCAGGACCTTGTTCTCCTTGACTCGGAGGCGATCGGCAGGCTATAATTCTATCTTCATACGCCTGAAAAGGGGAATCATATGTCGGAAAAAAACAGCGAAGAAAACCAGACGTTCTGGAAACGGTTGATGAGACGAAGGGTACCGCAGGTCCTGGTCATCTACCTGGCCGCATCCTGGACATTGCTGCAGTTTATCGACTGGATCGTCAACCGCTATTCTCTCTCCCCCCATCTGACCGATCTCAGCCTGGTCTTCTTCCTGTCAATGATCCCCTCCATTCTCATCGTCACCTATTTTCACGGCTTGCCCGGAAAGGACAAATGGCACCGCGCCGAAAAACTCGGCATCCCGGTCAACATGCTGGCCATGATCTGCCTCGCCTATTTCCTCTTTTCGGGCAAGGATCTGGGATCGACCCAGAAAAAGGTGCAGGTCAGCGACGAAACCGGGAAGGTGGTCGAAAAATACGTTCCCAAGAACCAGTTCCGCAAGAAGGTCGCCCTCTTCTTCTTCGAGAACCGCAGTGGTTCTCCGGAGAACGACTGGCTGCAATATGCGACATCGTACATGCTGGCCATCGATTTTTCCCAGGATTTGTACATCGAACTGATGTTGCCCAATGTAAGAGATCACTTCAGGGGATTCAACTATTTCGTCTACAATATGATGAGGGACGCCGGGTTCAAGACCGGGGTCGGCCTGCCCCTGATGTTGATGAAGAAGATCGCCGGGGAAGTCCACCGCGATTACTTTGTTTTCGGCGGGATCGCCAGGCAGGAGACAGATTTTCGCTTCGACTATTCCCTTTACCGGACCGCGGACATGAAGCTGATGGCCAGGGGCGACGTCGTCAAGACTGACCTCTTTGCTGCCATCGATCAATTGTCGCTCCAGTTGAGGCGGGATTTGGAAATCCCCTCGGGTCATCTGGAGAAGACCCCCGACCTCCCGATCGGTGAGATACTTACCCGTTCTCTCCCCGCCGCCCGCTCCTATACCGAGGCACTGAACGAGATGATGCTCCATCAGAACTGGAACCGGGCCAGCGAGCTTCTGGAACAGGCGGTGAAAACTGACCCCGCCTTCGCCTATGCCAATCTGGAACTCGCGAATCTGTATTCCCTGAGCAACCGCTCGGCCGAGTGGCAGGCGTTGCAGAAAACACTGATGCAACAGTCCTACAAATTGCCGGAGCGGGATCAGAATGTGGTGAAGCTTGGCTATTATTCGGCGATGCAGGAACCGGAGAAGGCGATGGCCGTACTGGATATGATGATCGATCTGAATCCCGACGATATCAGCCTCTACTATCTCCGGGCGCAGTTGGAAATCCCGCAAAACAAACTGGCCCTGGCCCTGGCCGATTACCGGAAGATCCAGGAGATCGACCCGCAGCGTCGGGAAATCCTGTTTCAAATCGCCGAAACCTACCGGGAAATGGGCGAATTATCAAAGTCTGAACAGAATTACCGGGAGTATATGAGCGCTTTTCCCAAGGATACGGAACCGCTTCTGGCCCTGGGAAACCTCAAGCGGGACCAGGGGGAGCACAACCAGGCCAAAGAATTTTATCAGAAGGCCCAGTTACTCAAACCTGACGACATCGGCATCATGATCGAATTGGGAACCTGTGCGTTCGAATCGGGAGACTTCGGAGAAAGCCTCACCATATATGAGAAGGCCGGATCAACGGCGGTTTCCGCGGAAGATAAATTCAAGGTGTTCGAGGCCCTGGAAGACTATTACCGGCGGCGGGGGCAGATGAAGAACGCCCTCGAGTACTTCGATAAAAAAATGATCGAGTGCCGGAAATTTTCCATCCCCTTGTTGGTCCTGATCCAGGAGATGTCCCGCGCCGACCTTCTGGTGCTGAACGGCAAACCCGCCGAGGCCTTTCAAAACCTGTCGGCTCTGGAAAAACAGTTCTCGCCCCCATTCGACAAGGCTCTGGCCATGGGATACATCGGTGCCTACCTCATGCAGGAAAAGGCCGACGAGGCGGAAAAACGGTTGACCGATATCCAGACGTTCATCAAGCAGACGGGGGCGGCCCTGCTCAACGTCTATATGCTGAAGGTGCGGGGAACGATCGCGGAAATCCGGGGGGAGTACCGCCAGGCGATCGAACTCTATCTGGAAGTCAAAAAACAATCTCCGGGGAAATCGGTGGAACGCAGCCTTGCATTCTGTTACCGCTCGCTCAAGGAATACGACAGGGCCGAGGAACTGCTGAAAAAAGCCCTGCTGATCTCCCCGTTCAATGCCGACTTCAACCGGGAAGCGGCCCAGCTCTATCGGGAGATGGGCAGGAAGGAAGAGGCGCTGACACACCTGAAGCGGGCCGAACTGATCTGGCGGGAGGCCGATGCGAATTATGAACCGGCACGGCTGGTCCGGGAACAATTGCAGACCTGGTCGAAAGAACTTAACTGAAGAGATTCCGCCGGCATCGGCTCCTATTTCTGACTGAGTTTGATGGCGATCAGCGCCTGCACATCAGCAAGCTGGTTTTCATCCCTGAAGACGATCGTCAGGCCGCGGATCTTGTTCATCTTGTTTCCCGAGGCGAATTGGTATTTCAGATCATCGGCGATGCGGCTGGCGAGAATGGCCGCCTGCGCCTTGTCGGTGAAGTAGAAGGTGATGCGGAAGGCCCCCGGCAGGACCGCGAGCCAGAAGATGGTTTTTTTCTTGCGGGTGGCCTTCATCAGCCAGCATTTGCCGTCGTTGTAGTAGCGCCACTCCTCGGAAAAATCGGCGTGATCGGCGTGGATGGCAGCGAAAAACTCGATCCACAGGCGTCTGGCCGCGCCGAGGTGGGAGAAGATGATCGCTTCCGTCGGAAATTGATCCTTGTCGGTCAGAGCCGGTCGGTCCATACGCTTCTCCTCATCCCAGTCCGGGTCCATGTTCAGTATCGTTCAGTATAAGCTCACGCCAGGAAAAAATCAATTCGGGGTGCCGCCTTTCCGTACGAAGCGAAGTTTTGCGATGGTTTGACTTTAGTGGCAGCGGGAATTAAAATGAAAAATGGGTTTTTTGCAGGGGTTGATTGGTTCACTCGTTCACCTCAACCTGCGGCGGGCTGAAGAGTGCGACACGTTGTTGAAGTGGCTCGCCGCACTTCCTGGCGAGCGGATCCTCGACATCGGCTGCGGTGACGGGTATTTTTCCAGCCTGATCGCCCGCAGGGGAGCCGATGTCACCGGGATCGACGTGGACCGGCACCGACTCGCCCTGTCCCGCCGGTACCGGCAGGCCAACCTCGAGTGCCTCGAGATGAACGCCGAAGAAATGGATTTTCCCGAGCAAAGCTTCGATGCGGCCATCAGTCTTTGCGTGATCGAACATTTCGAGCACGACGATCTCGTATTGGCCCAGGTCGCCAGGTTACTGAGACCCGGAAGCCGGTTCCTCTTTTCCGCCGACAGCCTTTCCAACCCGGAAATCCGTGAAGATGAGCACCGCCGTCACCGGGAACGATTTGCGGTCAAGACCTTCTATACAATGGACCTGGTCCGGGAGAAGCTCGCTGTTCACGGATTCGCGATCGAGCAGGCACGGTATATCCTGACGACCCCGTTCACCCTGAGCCTGGTTCGCTTTTCCTGGTGGCTGGATCGGCTTCCAGCGGTAATTGTTCCCTTGCGGCTGCTCGGACACCTGGTTTTGGGGACACTCGGCAGCACGGCAGTTGCCCGGAGCGAGCGGCTTTCAGGCCGCCGGGAGAGCGGGCTGACCCTGTTGGTGCAGGCACGCCGGACTGTCACTCCCCAATGACGATATTCATCGGCTCTCCAGGTACGGTTTCAGTCGCTTCGCCGGATCGGATCGGTTCGTTCAACTTCGTTTTTCCGAAAGCCGGTGGTTGGGGATGAAACACCGAGTCATTGCTTGGGTTCTCATGATCGTTGGATCTGTACTTTTTATTCTGGTCCTGCTGCGGATCGACCTTGGGGAACTCTGGCAGGCTATGAAAGAGCTGCTATGGATCAAACTGATCCTGCTGCTCGCCATGCGGTTGATCTATTGGCTGATCCGTACCTTGAATTGGCATTTGATCCTCAACCGTCTCGCCTGTCCGATCCCGTTTTTTTCGCTGTTCACTGTGCGTCTGGCCAGCAATACCGTCAATTATCTTCTCCCCTCTGCCAATATCGGCGGGGAATGGCTGCGCATGACCGCATTTCCCGAACGGGATCGGGTCAAGCTGATCGCTTCGGTGGTGATCGAAAAGAGCTGTGAATGTCTGGTTACGTTTTTTCTGGTGTTTCTATCGGTACTGCTGGTGGTTCTCCCGGAATCGTTGACTCAGTCTCGAAAAGTGCTGATTCTGGGAGGGGCGCTGCTGCTCCTGATCGCTTCCGGTTGGCTGATCCATGCCCAAAGACACGGGTTGTTCGGCGCTCTGGCCCGGGGGCTGCAGCGATTGCCGATATTTCGGAATTGGATCGGATCGCACGTAGAGAAATTGACGGAGACCGACCGGTTGATCGGTGATTTCTATTCCCGTCAATCGCGTTTCTTCCAGTTGGTGTTGATTTTGCTCGCTGCACAACTTCTGGTTTGGGCGGCCGAACTTTATCTGATCTTCTGGTTCACCGGTGCCCGAGCCATCTCCTTTTCCGCCTGCCTACTGATTCTCAACCTTGGCGCTTTGATCGTTTTACTGCCGACCACGCCGGGAGCCTTGGGGCTGTTCGAGTTCTCCAACATCTCTCTATTTACTCTGCTGCGGGTTCCCATGCATTTCGGTATTGCCTCTATTCTCGTTCGCCGGGTTTTGGGGTATGCCTTTGCCGGTATCGGCTTGATTCCGTTGGCCCGAATGCACTGGTTTTCCCGAAAAAGAAAGAGTAAAGCAGAAGGGTTGAATGAAGCGTTGAGCGATGACAATGACGGAGTGACGCAGTGAAAAAATGGCGGCGTTTTATATTTGTCTCGATCGTAATAATCATCAATGCCCGATTGTTATTTTCTGAAGTGCCTGAAGACAAGGATTTCTTTTTGAAGGCGACACTGCGTTTTTCTCCAATTGGGGTATTGACCCCCTTTCCCCTGCAGACAACCGAACCAACTCCCGGGCTTTGCGGTGTGCAAAAAACCGGGGATTCTGCATCCAGCCCTCCCCGAAACATCTGGCGGGCGCTGGCCGAGAATACAATTTTCCTGGGCGTGTCGGCCGCCAATTATTGGCGGAAGTACGCCAGCTTCATCGAGGATTGGCAGTATGAATTGAACTGGCAGGATCAGAAGAAACGGTTTTTTTCTCTGGAAGCCCACCGTTTCGATTCCAACCATTTCCGTCTGAACTGGACCCATGGGTTGGCGGGCAGCATCTATTACAACTTCGGCCGCGCCAATCACTGGACCGTTGGTCAATCCGCAACCTTGACGATTGCAACCTCCCTGGCATGGGAATATATCGCCGAGTGGCGGGAGATCATGGCCATCAATGACAACATTTTCACCGGTTTGGGAGGGGTCATTTCCGGAGAGGTGATTTTTCAATCGGCCCAGTACCTGCTTGGGCAAAGCAGTTGGCTCGCTCGTGCCATCCCCTGGTTGTTCAATCCGATCGCGGCCGGCAACCGCAGGCTCGATGCCCGCCGGCGGTACCGGTTCCCGACTCCGGGAAAGGAAAGGTGGTTCTTTCATCTGGGCGGTAACCGGACATTGAACGACTCCCAGGTTCCGGTCGGCTCCTTCTGGCATCTGGGGATGGACCAGCGCCTCTCCTATTTTCAGGAGGCATTGGCGCAAAGGGAAGCGGTCGTACGACTGCCTCAAGTATCCTTTACCCGTTTTGCCTTTCAATTCCGGTTCTCCGGCAATCGGGTCGAGGATGCCGAATTTCTGATGAAGTCGGGATTCGCCGGGCGGTTAAAACGGAGCGGCCGGCCGGATGGCCAAGGCCAAGCAGACAAATCCTTCTCCTGGCTGGGGTGGGGCGGGGCGCTCCGGTTTTACCAGCGCCGGGCGGTCGCTCCTTATGACTCCGAGCATGACGTGTTCCGCGATGACTGGGACGGACAGGTTGGTCTGCCGACCCGGTTCATCGACAAGTGGGCGATTTTGAACCCGATCGGCTTGCAGTTCCTGAGCCGCCGGCTGACACCTCGCCGGACATTTTCCACGCAGATCGCCGCCTATCCCAATTTTTCCCTTATCAACGCCGCCGCGCTCAATGCCTATACCCGATTGCATCCGATTCGCGAGGCCAAGACCACGCTGAAGAATTACGGATATTATTACGGCTGGGGGTTCAGCGGCGAATGGGAATGGACGCTTACCTCCCGTTTTTGGGAGGCGGAACAGGAAATGAGCTTCCATTATTGCTGCTCCATCGAAGGGCTGGACCGCTTTGAACCGGTGGGCGATGATTTCCCCATCTGGGATGTCCGCTTGCTGGGTCGCTGGTCGCTGTTGTTTCACCCTCCCCGGCTGCCTCTGGCTATCGGCATCCAATACGATGTCGTCAGCCGCTGGGGGGGAATCCGCTCTCTTCGTCAGCGGGGGGGAGAGAGCCGGATATCCTCTCTGCTCCGGTTCTTTTTGTAAGATTCAATATGATGGAGCAGGGCGATATGCTAGGATATGTAGGAAAACCAGGGATGACAAAACAAATCGAACCGTGCCTGATCATTGCCGCCGGACAGGGATCACGTCTCTCCGATCTGACCGATTGCAAACCGCTGCTACCGGTCCAGGGGCGAGCCCTGATCGAGCATGTCTGCCTGGGTATGGCCCGGGCCGGTGTGCGGGAGTTCCTGGTGGTGACCGGGTATCGGGGGGAACGAATCCGGGAGCGATTGACGAACTTCGGTCGCGACCACTCGCTGACGATCGATTTTGTCGAGAATGAGGACTGGCGTCTGGGGAATGGGATTTCGGTGGTCAAGGCCGGCACCAGGTTGACCGGAGCCTTTTTCCTGACTATGGCCGATCACCTGTTCGATACCCGGATTATCGAAATCCTTCGGGCAACCGGAGTTCCCAAAGACGGAGTCCGCCTGGCGGCTGATTTTCGGATCGACCAGCATCCCTGGGTCGACCTGGCGGATGTTACGCGCGTATGGATCGAAGCGGAGAAGATCCGGGAGATCGGGAAAAACCTGACCCGTTTCAATGCCTTTGACACCGGTTTGTTCCTGGCCACTCCCGGATTGTTTTCCGCCTTGACGGAGAGCATCGCCGCCGGCGACGATTCGCTTTCGGGCGGGATCCGCCGCCTGGCCGGACAAGATTTGGCGCTGGCTACCGATATCGGCGAGCGGTTCTGGATCGATGTCGACGACCGGGCGGCGGTGGCGAGGGCACTCCGGGCATGGACTTGGGACTCCTCGGGCAGCAGCGATTGCCAACAAGATGAAATGGAGAAAACACGTGAGTAAACTGAAGCGCAAAGAAGAGATTGCTCCGGCTGAAGGGCGATTGGGGGTCCTGGTCGTCGGCCTGGGAGCGGTGACTACCACCATGCTGGCCGGGATCGCCAGCATACGAAAGGGAGAGTCGGAGCCGTTCGGATCGTTGACCCAGATGGGGCGCCTGCGGTTGGGAAAACGGACAGATCTGAAAATGGTCCCGATCCGGGAGTTTCTCCCCTTGGCCCGCCTGGAAGACCTGGTGTTCGGAGGCTGGGATATCTTTCCTGACAATGCATTTCAATCCGCGTCGCAGGCGAAGGTGCTCGATCCCCGCCATCTGCAATCGGTGCAGACGGAGTTGACGGCGATCTCCCCTTGGACGGCGGTTTTCGATCCCGAATTCAACCGGAAACTGACGGGTACCCATGTGAAGAAGGGCCGGTCCAAGATGGACCTGGCCGGTCAGCTGCAACGGGATATCGAATCATTTCAAAAGCAGGATTGCCCCAGGCTGGTCATGTGCTGGGCCGCATCCACCGAAGCCTATCGGCCCTTCTCCGATGTGCACTCCTCGCTGGGTGCGTTCGAAAAGGGATTGAAAACCAGCCACCCTGACATATCGCCCAGTCAGATCTACGCCTATGCGGCTCTGGATATGGGCATTCCCTTCATCAACGGGTCGCCGCAACCGACCTGTGAATGCCCGGCACTGATCGAGTTGGCTGCCAAACGACAGGCGCCGATGGCCGGCAAGGATTTCAAGACCGGCCAGACCCTCATGAAAACCATCGTCGCCCCGGGTTTGCAGTCCCGCCTGCTGGGGATTTCCGGCTGGTTCTCCACAAATATTCTGGGCAACCGGGACGGCGAGGTTCTCGATGACCCCGATTCGTTCAAATCCAAGGAGATCAGCAAGCTCAGCGTACTGGAAACCATACTCAAACCGGACATCTATCCGGAGTTGTACGGCGACCTCTATCACAAGGTTCGGATCAACTATTATCCGCCACGGGGCGACAACAAGGAGTCGTGGGACAATATCGATATCTTCGGCTGGATGGGGTATCCCATGGAGATCAAGATCAATTTCCTCTGCCGCGACTCGATCCTGGCCGCGCCGGTGATGCTCGACCTGATCCTCTTCTCCGACCTGGCCAAGCGGGCGGGGATGCAGGGCATTCAGGAGTGGCTCTCCTTCTATTTCAAATGCCCGATGACGCGGGAGGGACTCTATCCGGAGAACGATCTCTTTATCCAGCGGGCCAAGCTGGAAAATACCCTGCGCTACCTGATGAAGGAGGAGTTGATCCACCACACCGGCCTCGATTATTACTACCGGCTGGAAGAGGATGACGATGACTGAAATGCGGGAACCGGCTGCAGAACCACCGGTCGCATTCGATTTCCGGGCATCGCTGAAACGGCGTCGTTCCATCACCTTCTTCGGTTTTTTCGACGACTACCTCAACCGCCCGCTGGCCGCCCTGCTGGTCAAGGTGGTTTACCGGACCCGGGTGACGCCGAACCAGCTCTCTCTGATATCGGCGCTGATCGGACTGATCGGCGCCGGCCTGATCGTCCCGGCCAGCCACCTCAGTCTGATCCTCGCTGCCGTGTTGTGTCAGATCGCCTCGGTGGTCGATGGCGCCGATGGCATGCTGGCCAGGGCCAAGGGGCTGGTGAGCGAATACGGCGCTATGCTCGATCTGTTCCTGGACCGGCTCGTCGATTTTTCCGTTTTCGTGGGCATCGCCTTGGGGCATTATCATCGCTTTCATGCTTCCCTGTTCCTGATCATCGGATTGATCGGCGCCGGCCTGTACCAGGTGCAGATCATCTTTTTCTATCTGCTCAACGACTTTCGGAAAGTCAAGGACAGCGGTGTCAACGGCGAGATCCGCGCCTTCATGTTCTGGCTGATACTGGTCTACGCGGTGTTCAACCGGCTTGATTTCATGATCCTGACTCTGATCGGCGAAACGGCGATCAACACTTCCATCCGTATCGTCCAGTGCCTGCGGCTGGGGAGGCGCTGACCGGCAGGAGCGGTTTGCAAATCCGGAGGGAACGGGAGCCTGTCAACGGTGTCCGGATTTCAGGGCTTCGTCGATCAACTGCGGCAGGTTTTCCGGATACCAGTGTCCGATGTTGGGGGTCACCACGAGCCGGACCGGCACTTTTGCGGCATTGAGACGACCGACGAATTCCTTTTGTCTGGCCATCCGCTGATCGAGTTCCGTGGTCAACAGGGTGCCCGATATGCCGCGTTGGCGAAGGGCGGCCAATACCTCTGCCGGGGGATCCTCGGGCAGTTCCGGACAGAGGATGACAAAGCACCGGGCGGGAATGATTCCCGAAAAGAGGGCGATCATCGACCCGTATCCGCCCGAGGAAAAACCGCCGATATAGATGCGCCGGGGATCGATGCTGACCTGCTGCTGAATCTCCTGGTAGGCGCGGGTCAGTTCGGCCCGGGTGATGGTGTCATCCTGCCAGTGAAAGCCGTTCATGTCGGCCACCTGTGAGGATTGGACGAAAGCCACGACGAACTCCCGTTGCAGGCGCGGCGATGTCCAATGGGGCTTGAAGGCGGCGATATTCTCCCCACCGCCGTGGAGCGCGATGAACAACGGGTACCGGCGCTTGGGATCGTACCCCGCCGGCTTGATCAGTTCCAGCTTCATGGCAGACTGTTTTTGCGCGGCCGCCAGGCGTTTTTCGTTCTCCTGCAAAAAGGCCTTGAATCGTGCCTGGTCGGAGAGAGGTTTCCATATCTCACCCAGGAAAGCCCATTTGCCGAAAAAGAGGCCGCGGTGGTGTCCCTCTTCCAGCCAATAGACGGTTTTTTCGATATCTTTCTGTAGCAGGGCCATCAGGGCCAGGTTGGTGGTGTTGGCCAGCCCATGATCGGGAAATTTGTCGAGGCTGGCCTTCAAAATGGCGGCCGCCGCGGCGAATTTCTTCTGGGCATGAAGGTCGCCGATGCGTTTGCGCATGGACGGGTAATCGGCGAACTCCTCGGCAGGCGCGCTGTCGGCGGCCCGCACCTCGGCCGCCACCTGGTCGGCGGCGAACGAGAAGTGACCCTGCACGACGACCCACTTGCCGCTTCGTTTTTCGACCACACCGGTCCAGCGGCAATCCTTCCAGCAAAACTCCCGGCCGCCGTACGACCCGCAATCATCGAGTATCGCCGACCACCAGGCCACCGTGCCCGATGCGGCGATGGTGATGCGCAGGTCGCGGATCTGATGCCGCAGGTAGATGTTGTTCGCGTCGCGCCATTGAGCCGATGATTCGCGGAACGCCTTCCCTCCGATCATGGTGCTCTTGGAGTCGGGGTGAAAGAGGAATAAATCGGGATCTTCCGGGAAGATTTCGAAGAGCCGGTCGAAATTCTTGGTTTTGAACCAGGCGATGCTGTCTTCGATCACCCCGGCGATCAGGTCCCGATCGCTGGGGGGAACATCCGGGAAGGCCATGCCGCTCACCCCCACCCACAGGCAGACGAAAATTGCGAGTGTTTTCATCGTTCATCTCCTTCATAACCATGGGTATATTACCACTTTTCGCGATTTTTGTGGATGGCGCGTACGATGGCGCAGATACCAAGCGGCGGCCAGATCAGCCACCAGACCGGTCGGTTATCCAGGTAAGGGATTCGCACTCGTTTATAATCGATTTTCTTTGATTCTTCGCCCGATCTCCATTTCCAGTGTCACCGGCTCATAAGTGAACATCTCCCGCAGGCGGCGATGCTCTTCCGGCACCTGCCCGGCCAGGTCGGGCGGGAAATGGTTCAGCATTTTCAGGCTCTTGTACAGGAACCGGATAAACGGGGTAAACGGCAGCAACAAAAGGGAAACGATATTGACGATCGTCAGCGGAATGGCCATGTGGGTGATCGTTTTCCCGCTGATCGCAGACATCCTCTTGGCCACTTCGGGAAACGTGACCGCCTCGGGGCCGGTCAGCTTGATCCGCTGTCCGTTCAAATCGTTGCGCAGGGCAGCTTGAGCGGTGATTTCGCCGACATCCTCCGCCGCGATGGTCGGGATGGCGTTGAATCCGCCGCCGGGAACCGCCATCCTCCCGTTTCGGACGAAAGCGAAGAAGATCTCGAAGGCCGGGGCATCGCCGAGGATCGTCCAGTTGAAACCGGATCGGGATATTGCGGCTTCGATCTCGATCTTGATGGCGCCGAATTCGGGGATTTTCAACTCCCGCAACAGCTGCTCCCGCATCTCGTAGCCCGACATGTAGATCAACCTGCCGATATTCGCTTTTTTGGCCTCCTCCATGATCGTCAACACCGCATCCCGTTCGATCATCCTCATTTTCCGGATCAGCTTGTTGGTCATGGCGGAGAGGCAGATGACGATGGCGGAGACGTTTTGCAGCGACGCCACCACTGTTTCCCGAACGGTGACATCGCCGGTAAAAATCTCTGCCCGGTCTCCCAGGATTTTTCGGGCCGATTCCGGGTTGCGGCTGACGACGCGGACCCGTTGACCTTTGTCCAGGAGCCTTTCGACGACCTTGCGCCCGTAATATCCCGTGCCGCCGTAGACGACGATCAGCCCATCAGATGGTTTCATTTTGTTTCCCTAAAAAAAGAGCATACGGTTTCCGCATCCGGTTTGTTTTCTTGGAACCAGCCCCATCGGCGGATTGGTTCGCTGAAAAAGCGACCCTCCCGCTGCCCCGGCTTATTTTAACCGAAAAGGTCAGAGTGAGATCCGGTTCGCACCAAGGTCAATTTTCCCGGCTCCAGTCGATAGATCAACACCCAATCGGGGTGAATGTGGCAATCTCTATGGTCTTTCCACTTTCCGGCCAGAGGGTGGTCGAAGTAGTGTTCCGGCAAGGGGAGGTCCTTGGCCAATTTTTCGACGACCTCAAGCAATTCTTCGATCGAGTATCGACCCGACTTGGCCAGTTTTTTGAAATCGCTCTTGAACTGTGAGGTTCTCGCTATTTCTCGCATTCAGTTTCTTTCCACTCTTTCTTCAACCGGTCCAGGGTTATTGGTTCTGCTTCTCCCCGACGGGCCTCCTCCATGGCCTTGATGGTTTTCTGATTCGGTGACTTGATCTTGAACGGCAGCGCCTGATCGGCGATAACCTGATAAAGAAAAAGCCGGATGCCGTCGCTCAAGGTCATCCCCATGTTTTTGAGAATGCGATCGGCTTCCTGTTTGACGACCGGGTCTATTCTGGACCGAACCACGCTTTCATTCATCTGTTACCTCACAATACGTAGCTACAATGTAGCTAAATAAAATATAGTTTATCCTTGCTCGAATGTCAACCTTATTTTTATATTTAGTTAACTGGATCGGAAACAGTGTTCAGATTTTCCCATAGTTATTGATAAATAATTAGTGCTATAATTTTTTCATGAGTGATGGAACCGATTCAAACAACCCTTTATTCCTCCCTAATGCCCCCAAAGAATTGTTTTTGGATGCAGCAAATGCTGTAAAGGAAGAATACCGAAAATCAACTAAATGGAAAGAGCTGAAGGCTCTGAAAGTTACAACCTTATCCAGCGATACGGAAAATCAGATATTTGTGATTCACGTTGGCAGATTGATCGAATTTGAGTGGACATGGGAAGGAGCTATGGCTTTTCGTCCTGAGAATACCAAAGATTTTCAGGACTTTGCTGAACAAGGAGGGGAGGTGGTTTTGCCTTTCGAGGAAGATAAAATTGTATTAGGACACTACTCATTGCTATTTTTATAATCAGAAAGTATATTTGATCTTTGGTTATAGAACACAGTAGAAAGGAGAGGGAATGTTGAAAAAAGCGATGCTGTTCCTGTTGATCTTTGTCATCGGAACCCTTATTATTTACGGCGGGATCAAGGTGTTTTCCCTGCAAAACCATTCGAAATCAAAAGTTGCTCTTGTTTATTGGATCAGAATTGGCTTCCTTCCGATTCCCATTCCTATTGGTATTTTAAACAGTCCCCGTTTCTGGGAGGGCTGATATGTCTCATTGGTCTTGGAATAGCAGGGGCATCGATTTCACAATTTAAAAAATGAAATAAAAACAGCCTTACCCTTCTTATTTGCTTTTCAGAATCATTCTGAAACAGAAGGGATAATCAAATTGGCTGTAGGTTCTAAGATTGTTGACGACAAATTGATTGGTTTAATTTTTTCCGCTTTGCTATAATAGGTCCGAGAAGGTGAGTCATGTCAACCCTGGAGGTGGGAAAATGAAATCGAGGATCGCTTTTCTGGTCATTTTTCTGTTCGTGTTTCCGGCCCTGTTCGCGCAGAACCCGGCCAAATACCTGAAGATCTCGCCCCCGCCGGAGGGGTGCAAGGTGAAGTTCCCCCTCCTCTTCGACCTGAAAATCCTGGAGGCGGCCATTGCCGCCGAGGATCTGCCGCAGCCGTTCACCGTCACCGTCACCGAGCCCACCGGCATCACCCTGTGCACGATCGGGACCCGCGACAAGAACAAGAGCAAGTGGGATGGGAAGGTATTGAACGGCACCGATCTGGCCGCCACGATGTCCGAGTCCTACTATCCCGAGCTGCTTAAAAAGGTGCGCGACCAGGTCCCCAAGCCCGGTATCCAGCTGCGGTTTTCCGCGCCCAAGACCGGCGAAACGCTGAAAACCTATGACCTCCTGCTGGTCTCGCTGCCCGACCTGGAGATCCGCATGGATTACCCGCCGCAAGTGAAGCCGGGGGAGGCGTTGACGGGAAAGGTCAAGCTCGAAGTGGTCAACAAGGGGGTGGAAGCGGTCCAGAATGTCGAGGTCGAATTGATCCTCTCGATCGACCGTAAGCTTCCGGCTGCTGGCGGTATCGAAGCCGACCGCTATGTCGAAGATGCGCTCCTGAAGAGCGGCCGGCTGATCGTCGACGCCCTCGCGCCCGGTGCCCGGAAGACGCTCGACATTCCCGCTTCCCTGGCCCTCCTCGCCGATACGCCCCCGCAGAAGTACATCCTCATCGCCGCCGTCGATCCTCGTAACCGTTTCCGCGATCTGAACCGGGAAGACAACACCCTCTTCGGCCTGCTGATGGTCACGGTGGCGCCGCCGAAAAAGCTGACCGTCGAGTTGCCCGATGTCGTGCTCCGCTACGAACCGGCCGTGAATGTTTTCAAGCTGGAATCACGGGGGATCATCCTCTCCGACGGCAAGGACTGGAAATTCTGCAAGATGTCCCCGAGCAGTTACCAGATCCGCCATATCAACTGGAAGGATGTTTACTGGGAGATCGACACCCAGTACCGGGAAATCTTCGAAATCCGCGGCAATCCCTTCTGCAAGAAGGGGGGCAAGGGGAAACAGCTGCGCTTCCCGCTGGAAGTGAAAGGGGGCGGAGCCAAAACGGAACCGGCCTTCTTCAGCCTGAAAATCCCCAACTGCCAACTGGTGTTCGAGCCCGAGACCCGGAAATTCAACGTCATGGTGAACGGGATCGCCTCCGAGTGGATCCCCTTCTGGAAGGTGTGCCGCCTCGATTACCACCTGTACCACTTCCGCAATGCACCCTGGAGCGATTATTTCCTGGAATTCGACTCCTTCCGCAGAGAGATCCGGAAGGTGACGGGCGGGGAATTCTGCAAACCGGTCACCGCGGGTGCGGAAAAGGTGGACCTGGTTTTGCAGGTGGAGGAGTAGAACCGGCCGGGCATTTCCGATATTGTTGCCGGGGTTTGGCTCTTTGGACTCGCTCCGTCCAAAACAGCTTTTCCAAAAAAAGGTGACTTTTTGACAACGTCTGTGGAAGAGAAAAACCGCCGTTTGCCTGTCGAGCGATCCGGCCGTAAAAGGCCTACCGGCGGTAGCCTGGATGGATCAGAACCATGCGAAGGAGATTTATTTGGCACCAAGATCACTGACGTCGATGGGGGGAATATGAAGAAAACAAGTCCCAGGCTCGCCAGTGTGGCGCTTAATCCTGTGGGTACAGGTCTCTCATTCCCGGACGCGGCCTGCGAAGGGCATTTTATCAAAAAATGACCCGAGCGGCTTCTCCCCTTCGAGGACAGGCCGCTGATCCACAGCGGGATTTATCGGAAGGGAATGACGGAAATAGCCAAACAGTTTGCGGTATAAGTTGATTTGAAAAAAAAATGGGGTGATGCTAGACAACCCCCATTGATAATTCAATAAAAATTCCTTAAAATCCAATGGTATGAGGAAAATTGATTATCCTATCAGACTATTTCAGATCTGGTTATGGGTAATATCTATAAATTCAGAAATGATTTGCTGGGAAACAAAATGAAAAACAATTTATTGTGGAAGGTATACTTTATTCTATTTGTTTTCGTTGCTTCCTGTAAACGTGATAATCCACCCTCTCCCGGTTCAAACGATCCATCAGAAAACCATTATCTTTATTTACGAAAAGCGTATGGGGGCTTGATCGTTTCCCAAAAGGCAGATACAGATACAATTGAAATCTATTTTCATATTCCGATTGCTTTTGCAGAGCAAGTCCCCATTTATTGTACAGTCGAATGTCCGGATATGCTGGATTATCGTTTTATCCGACTCGATCCGATCAATGTAATTGCCGTGGCTCGATTGAAAAATACCGATAGTACTGTAGTAAAATGGAATTCTTGGGTGATTATGAAAGAGCAGCAAATAAAAGAAAGCGATATCCCCGATTCGCTTGAAATTCCTGCGAGTGCTTCCGACTACCCGGAAGAAGTGAGAAAATGGCTTCAGTCGAGTGATTGTGTGCAAATAGATGCGCCGATTGTTCAGGAAAAAGCAGCATGGGTAAGGTCGAGAGCAAAAGGGATAAAGGATTTGGGTTTCATTATTAATGATTTGGTCATGACAATCCCATTCACATTTAATCATCAACCGAAAGGTTTTGATGCTGTTTATGCACTCAATTGGGGCAATTCCTGTACGGGTCATGCCCATGCCGCTGCTGCATTGTTCAGGGCGAACAATGTACCTGCTCGAAACCTATTGAATGTTACATGCTTATTTAATCAGTTGCAGGATATGCATTGGATTATCGATTATTACATCAATGGCTATGGCTGGGTTAAAATGGAAACTTCCATGGGTGAAAATTATTGTCAACCCAAGGATGAAATCGTAACAATGGTCGCAGAACCGGGCCATGAGAATCCTTTTTTTTACCCAGGAATAGAGGGGATGTGGCACTCATCCAATCCCGAGCTCGGTATACGAAATCCGAAATGGGGAAGGGCCCATACATCCTATCAGCTACTAGATATTCGGAGTACAGTTGAAAAAATCAATTCTGTCTTCGCGATTTCACAGGAAGTCAATGAATTTTTGATAAACCGTCAGGGAATCAGACTTTCTGCTGAACAAAAAAATGCATTGGAGACAGGGAAAAAATTGCAAGCAGATGCTCTTGAAAGAATCGAAGGAAGCAACCTCGATGGTTTTATAGAAGCAATGACAAACGCCAAAAAAGAATATCAAAAAATAAAACTCGAGCAAGAGCAAACCATCTTTTTCGATAATTTCGAGAAGGGTGTAGGGGGGTGGACGCACGGTGGTGTTTTCGACGAGTGGGAGCTTGGAACGCCAACGTATGGAGCAACATCAGTATTTTCAGGCAATTACTGCTGGGGAACTGATCTCGATGAAAATTATGAAAATTGTGCCGATAACTGGCTGATGTCACCGGTGATCAACCTTGAAAATTTAGTGACTGCAACTCTATCCATTCGAATATGGAACTGGGTTGAAGATGGGAGCCAGGGTGTTGTAATAGACCCGTTATGGGTTGAAATTACTACAGATGGAGAAAATTATGTTCCACTTTGTTCGAAAATGGGTGGCGTAAACGATGACCCTGAAATTCCAGGGATCGGAGGATGGAATCATCTTGTTCTCGATATGAACAAGTACATTGGACAAAACGTTCAGGTCCGATTCCGTTTTAAATCTGATAACCAAATCAACCAGCCAGGCTCATTCATCGATGATTTCCGAATTTTAGGAAGAAGACCTGGATTTTAGTTTCAAAAGTCACCCAAGCACTTGCCAGAAATGGTGTCAGGTCTTTCACTATTACTTTTGCTTTTTATTTTCAGTCCTTGAGGGACGGTGCTTGTTTATATGCAATTAGCGTGCTAAGCTTGTCCCATGCGCAGAGCAAGGATGACTTTTACCGGGGCTTTTCACCATTGCCTGAATCGTGGGCATGGTCGAGAACGGATCCTGGGAGCCGATAAGGACAAGCAAGTCTTTTTGGACATTTTGTCCGAAGCCAAAAAAAGACTGAAGATTCGCGTCTTGGCCTATTGTTTAATGAACAGCCATTACCACCTGATCATCGAAAACAGCTCCGGGAGGATGGCCGATTTCTTCAAGCTGCTCAATGGCGAATATGGCACCTATTACCGAAAGCGACATGGCGGAAACGGCTATGTCTTTCAGGGGCGCTACAAGTCGACATTGATCCAGGATGATGGTTATCTGATCATGGCGATCTCCTATGTGCTCGCCAATCCGGTGAAAGCGGGTTTGGTTCAAGATTTTATTAACTATCCATGGTCCAGTGCCGGGGAGTATTTCAGCAAAGATCGGCCCAAGCACATCGATCATGCTTTCGTCGAAGCGCTGTATGGTTCGAAAAGGGAAATGATCGAGCATGTGCGCAATTGGCAGGGGAGGAAAATGGAGTTGCCGATCATTCATACGGAGATGGGGGCGCTGCTGGCCGATAAAAATGGGGTCAGCTTGCTGGAGGAGAAATTCGAGCGGCGAAGCGGAGAAGAGAGCCTGGAAAGAAAGCGCAAGGATGATGTGGGGTTTGAACCCTTGCAGAAGGTCTACCAGGAATTTGAACAAATGCACGAAATTGATCTCGACAAGATCGATCTTGACTCACACCAGGGACAGAGGCTGCGGCGGGAGCTGCTCCTTCAGCTTAAGGACCGTAGCGGCTTGAAGTACCGCGAAATTGCCCGGCTGCCCGAGTTCGCCGGCGTCAGGATGAATTCGCTGGGGTCGATGTATCGGCATGAAAAG
>Ga0105099_10000957_pt1 | contig 18877 bp, 19 predicted proteins | sample PPLLak3cmMay2015_2_FD_79138 | JGI IMG/M metagenome (GOLD analysis project Ga0105099, IMG submission 79138) | Freshwater sediment microbial communities from Prairie Pothole Lake near Jamestown, North Dakota, USA - PPLs Lake P8 Core (1) Depth... | ecosystem: Environmental > Aquatic > Freshwater >... | reverse complement strand
ACGATCACATCACCCACCGCGTGCTGCATGTGCAGTTGGTTTCCAAAATCGCCCGTACCGTCGGCCGTTTATTGCGGCTCAACGAGGACTTGATCGAAGCCATTGCCCTGGGTCATGATATCGGCCATGCCCCTTTCGGCCATGAAGGCGAACGGATTTTATCGGAATTATCCCAAAAACATAAATTGGCTCATTTTCTGCACAGCACCCAAAGCGTGCGGTTTTTGGAAAACATCGAACAAAAAGGCCGAGGCTGGAACCTCACTCTGCAGGTTTTGGACGGCATCTTGTGCCACGACGGCGAATTGCACGAACAAACCTTGCGACCGGATAAAGACAAAAATTTTCAAAAACTGGATCGGGAAGTGCGCGCCAAACAGAAAAATCCGGATCGGGAAATCCGACCCATGACCCTGGAGGGTTGTGTGGTGCGCATGGCCGACACCATCGGTTATGTGGGCCGGGACATTGAAGACGCTATTCGGCTGGGCTTGATCAAACGCAGCCAAATCCCGGTCGAATGCCGTGAGTTGCTGGGCGACACCAACGGCACCATCGTCTATACCCTGGTGGAAGACCTGGTTGCCAACAGCCTGGAAAAACCTTATGTCTGTTTCAGCCCTGAAAAAAGCGCGGCTCTCAAAAAACTAAAAGCCTTTAACTATGAAGCCATTTATAAAGGCGACAATTTCTGGAACCAAACCAAAAAAATCAAACTTATGTTTGAACTGCTTTTCGGTAAATATATCGAAGATGTGAAAACCGGAAACGACCGGTCCGAAATTTACCGCGAATTCCTGGCCGACATGTCGCCGGATTACAAGGAGAAAACCGGCAAAATCGAAATGGTGCGGGATTTTATCGCCGGCATGACCGATGAATATTTTCTGGCCCAGTGCCATAAACATTTCGTACCCCGGCAGATCCTGCCGCCCGCCAAGTCCGATTTCGGTTTGCTGCCGCGCATAAACCGGCCTTTGGCTCAAAAATGAAAACCGAACTTTCGCCCGCCATTATCATGCGCGTCAAGGAGTTCGGCGAAAGCGATCTTTTGGTCACCTTTTTCAGCGCCGACCGCGGACATCTCAAAGGGGTCGCCAAAGGCGCCCGCAAGAGCCGCCACCGTTTCGTCAATTGTCTGGACAGCCTCTCCCTGATCAACCTGGAGTACGACCCCAAAAAAAGAGGCGATCTCTGTTTTCTCCATTCCGGCAAGCTGATCGAAGCCCATGCCGCCATTCGCACCGATTATCCGACCCTGGCCAAAGCCGGTTATATGATCGAATTGGTTGAAGTGCTCTTTCCGCCGGCCGTTAAAGACTTAGCCGCTTTTGAATTGTTGAAAGAATCGTTGGAATGCCTGGCCAACCGTCAAAACGAAGAGAGCCTGCCCTTTATTTTCGAGATCCGGATTATGGCTATTGGCGGATATGCAATCCATGTTGAGAAATGCTCTATCTGCAACCGAGCCTATACCGGTCAAGGCCCGGCTGTATTCATCCGCGAGCGGGGCGGCATTGCCTGCCTGAAATGCCGGCAACCCTCCACTCTGAACCCTTTGCTGAACCCTCCTAGCGTGCAAATGCTGCAAAACCTGCAAGTAAACGGTTTTTCCGGCTTGAAGGCTATAAGCATAGCGGAAGATATCTTGAAGGAATTGAAACCGGTGCTCAAACTCCACCGCGAGTATCATCTGGAAAGAAAACTGAAGACCGCCAAATTTATAGAATGAAAGAGAATTTAGGAATTTTTGACAGGATTAACAGGATTAATCCCGCGAAACATGGGATTAAGATGATTTTCTTCAGGTAGTCGCACGCTTTTCAAGAATGTGACGATTCACCACATTCTTTAGCTTGCGTCACATACGCAGCCTAATCCCGCGCTGCCGCTAAGCGGGTAGTTCGCTTTTGTTTTAGGGATGTAAGGATTGACAAATTCCGCGGTATGATATATTATCATACTCGAGGTGCTACCATGAGTTCAATCAAGATTGCCATAACGATACAGGATCATTTGCTCGATCGTGTTGATCGGTTGGTGAAAGCGGGCGTATTTCCCAATCGCAGTAAGGCCTTGCAGGAGGCTGTGGAGGAAAAGCTCTCTCGTTTCGACCGTGGTCGACTTGCGCGCGAATGTGCGAAACTGAACAAAAAATTTGAACGCTCGCTTGCCGAAGAGGGTTTGTCTCGGGAGCTTGGTGAATGGCCGGAATACTGAGGGGCGAAATATATTGGGCGGATCTGGACCCGACAAAGGGTCAGGAACAATCCGGGCAGAGACCGGTATTGATTCTCAGCCAAGATATCTTTAATGATCGTTCAGGCACGGTCATTGCCATGGCGCTGACGAGCCGGGCTCAAAAAGCCGGATTTCCTCTGACTTTTGAATTATCTAATCCAAAACTTCCTAAGAAATCATGGGTTAAAATAAGCCAAATCCGCACTTTGTCGACTGAACGCCTCGGCAAACGCATTACCAAGCTATCTGAAAAAGAACTGGATATCATCATCGAGGGTTTGAACGAAATAATCGGGAATTGACTAAGTAAAATTTCTGCATAGACCTTAATAATCGATTGTTTAACTGAAATCTACGTGGTTTGACGTATTGCATATATTACAAATAATCCATGCATTTTTAATTAAATCTCAAAAAAGCCACTTCAGATCTGGAATGAGTCTATTGCTTAAGTGCGACTTGTTAACACACACATTGAGGAAAAAACCTGTATGTTTTGGACTCGATCTAAAGTAAAGAATGAACTCCCCCCGCCTCCCATCGCCGATCGCGATGGCAACGCCGTGGAAGTCCTCCGTGTATGGGCTTCCCCCGGAAGTCCCCAAGAGGTAGTTCTCAATCCAACATGGAAGGATGCCGGTGCATGGGGACTTATGCTGGTCGATATCGCGCGTCATGCTGCGAACGCGTACGAACAGGAAGGACAAGATCGAGAAGAGGTACTTACTCGTATTCGGCAGCTGTTCGACGCTGAATGGTCATCTCCCACCGATGATGCCAAGAAAATTGATCCCCATTGATCCACTCCTCGTGGAGATAGGGTAAGGAAAAAAAGCAGGATATAACTCACAGCAAAAAAACATATAAGAATTTTTGAATTTGTGCATTAACAGTATGAGGGTTCTCGAAACAAGCCAAGCCCGCTATTTCACGTTTTTCATTTGACGTTTCACTTTTCACGCTTTTAAAAACCCGCAACCCGTAACCCGCCAACCGGATCATTTATCAACGAAACATCAAGATCTATAGATCCAACTCCCCTTGCTCCTGCATGGTCTTGATGACTTTGGTCATTAACTCTTCATTGTCAAAAGCAAAACAAACCGTGCCTTTCTCGATTTGGAAAAAAGTGAGTTCACAATCATGATCGTCCGCCACCTGTTCCAGGAGCAAGCGGAATTTCTGGGCTTCGGGATGATCGGGCCCCTCGACCTCTTCATCGAAAAGATCAACCTCGATCACCCCTTCCGGTGTTTTTTCTTTAAGCATAAATCCTTTTCGAACCGCTCGATTGGTTCGTCCACATTTCGTGTTTTTAGCCGATATTTCAGGCGGTTTTTCTATAGCCTAAAGCCCTTCAGCCTAATAGCCTTATTAAAGCTTCTTCATGAACTCCTTGACCTGATAATCCCATTCCCGGGTCTCCAAGTCCACATCGGCGCCGCTGCCTTTAGGTTCGGCGGTGATAATCACATGTCCGCCGCCGCCTTCAAAACTGGCGCTGCAATCATCCTGTTGTTTTAAATTCAGGCCGGTTTGTTTGAAAAATTCAACTGCTTTGCTTAAAACCTTTTCCGGAGCCAATTTTGTTTCTTTGCCGTAACGTGCCATGGTCAGTCCTCCCTTTTTCATCATTTTATCACAAATGGTCTAACCGCTATGCGGCTGTTTTACTGAAAGAAATCTATATCCAACCGGCTTTTTGTCAACCATTTTATTATAAGGATTTCATGTCGGTATTGAAAATCGGGTTCCATTCTATCGGGCTATTGACCTTTTTACAATCCAGAAATGGTTTTTTCAGGGTTTATGGTTTTTAGTTTTAGATTCTGGCTTTGACCCTTGACCCCTCGACCCCTCGAACGTAGAGCCATAAAATCGGCTCTACGGTCCCCTTGAACCCTCTCTTTATTTTGCCGCCCTTCGCGCTTCCGCCACAAATGCCGCCACTTTTTCAAAATCTTTTTTAAAGCGCATAGTCTTATTGGCCGGATCCGTGGCATTGGTTTGCGTGCAACTGTCCGCCCCGGCCGGTCCGACCCGGAGCACGGCTTCATAGACATTTTCAGGCGAAAGACCCCCGGCCAGAATGACCGGAATTTTACTCTTTTGAACAACCGCTTTGGCCATATCCCAATCCACCGGTTGCCCGGTAATGCCCACATAACCCTCGACCGGCTCCTGCCCCAGCCAAGTATCGATTAGAAAAAAATCGCTTCCCCCTTCTAATGCCCGTCCTATTTCCAGGGTTGGAAAATTTAGGGCCTTGCCGGGTATGGGAATCGGTATGGTCCGGATAATGCCGATCTGCGGAAACTTCTGCTTGAACCTCATTTGTATTTCCACGATGGGCGCTAAATCCTGAACCAGGCCTTGGGAATCGGTTAAGCTTTCGCAAAAGTGGATAAAATGGGGCTGATAATAATCCATGGCTTTATATAAAAGTTCCTGGTCCGGAAATAGAGGAATCAAGGAATTTTTGGCTCTGGTGCCGTTTGTCGTACGGATAAGCTCCCGGATCAAGGGTTGCCGCCACTCCAGGGCCGAGACCAATACGCTGCCGATATGGTCCACGCCCAGTTCCACGCAGCGTTCTGCTTCTTCCGGGGTCTGGATTTCATAGATTTGTACAATCACGGTTCTTTTATCCTTTATTCTTCGCCGCTTTATGCTTGGAATTCTTGATTCGGTATTGACTCATTACTGGGTTATTTGGTTCACGGTTGAAAAAACAAAAATCAGAATCCAGTAGACAGAATTCAGCAGCAAGGATTTTGAATCTTGAATCTGTAATCTTGAATCATCCTTGATCTTTTTTTCTATTCTTCACCCTTGAACCCTTGTCTTTTTGCGGATTCAACCTTCAGCCTTTAGTCTTCAGCCTTTTTATGTCCTAAAAACCTTCCCCGCCTTTTCCTGCACGCTTTTTATTTTGGTTTCCAAAGCATTCGTCACCCCTTTGCGCACGTCGAATTTAACCTGCAGACTGATGCGCTCGCTATCCTTTTCCAGGTCCTGCATGCATTGGGTGAGCAGATCCAGGAGTTGCGGCCACTCCCCTTCCACCACGGTTCCCATTGGATTCAGGCGGTAAGCCAAGCCGCTCTGATCCACGATTTTCAAAACCCTGGCCACATAAACGCTGAAATGAGCCCCCTTATCCAGGGGAATCATGGAAAATTCCATCAAGGTCATGCTGTTGCCTCCTCTGATCCATATTGTTATAATGACCGGTCAAGGACCGGTAAAAAAAAATTTACCACGAAACAATTTGAGGTAACACAAAAATGTTTCGCGGTAAAAATCCTGTAATCTTTTTAAATGGAATCGGGGTTCATTGAATACCAGCAACCAAATCAAACCGCCTGTCCCGGCTTCCACGGCCATTCTGGTCCGCGACATGAACCGTCAACTCCAGGTGTATCTTTTACAAAGAAGCACCCAAAGCGTTTTTTTTCCCGGTTTCTATGTTTTTCCGGGCGGCAAAGTTGAGCCCCGGGACCGCCTCCCCGACCCGCATCGGGCCATCATGGATATGGCCCTTGAACACGCCCGGGAGTTTTTTGCGAAAAATTGGAATTGGTCCGAATGTTATGCTTATATCCTGTCGGTTGTTCGGGAATGTTTTGAAGAGGCCGGTATTGTGTTGGCTTATCCCCGGGGAACGTCGACCAAACCCTTTGAACAGATCTGCAAATGGCGTTTTAAAAAGGACCGGGATAAAGATTGGTTCCAAAAAGAAATGATTGAGGCTCAATGGTCCATAGCCGTCTCCCGCTTGGCACCCTGGTCGCACTGGATCACCCCCGGACAAATGATCCGGCGTTTTGACACGCGTTTTTTCTTGGCTTTAATGCCGGCCGGTCAAACCTGCAGCCCTGACCAGGAAGAAACCGTTCAAGGGATATGGATCACTCCCGAACAAGGCTTGCGGGAAAATTTCAAAGGAAAGATCCCCTTGAGCCCGCCCACGCTGGTCACCCTTCAGGAACTTTTGCATTATCCGGGCCTTATGGATATTCAACAGGCATTCGCCTCCTTTTCCTGGGGCGCCCCGCGCTTGCCCAAGATGATCCGCCTGGCCGATACCAGCCTGATCGTCGAACCCTGGGATCCTGAGTATAATCAGGAGCCGACTGTCAATGAAAAAAACCTCAAAAACGCCTTACTTCCGGTGGGGGCCTCCTTTTCGCGGCTTTGGCTTTCCCAAGGAATCTGGCGGCCGGTCAAGGTCGGATGATCAGGCGCTTGATTTTTGCATCAGAACCATTTATGGTAACCGTCTTACGGGTAGCAGGCTTTAGCCTGTGTTCAAAAAAGGAATAAAACATACCGATGCCTATTTACGAATATCAAGCCGTGAACAATAAAAAAAGCTGTTCCCTTTGCCGTGAGATTTTTGAGGCTATCCAGAGCCATAAGGACCAGCCGATTACCCAATGCCCTGAATGCCGGCAACCCGTTAAAAAAATCATCTCCCACTGCCGGAGCGCCATCGGTTCCAATTCGGCCGAAACAAGCCCGATAGAAAAACAGATCAAGCAATATGAGAGCTCCGGCATGTGGAGTCACGCCGCCGAGCTGGCGGACAAACATTCCGAAAAGACCGCGGATAAAGGTCTCAAGACCAGGGCGCTGGATAATTACAAAAAGGCGGGTTATGACGCCAAACTGCTGGACAAGCACTCCAAATGAAAAGCGCCGGCGAAAAAAGCCGCCGGCGCTTTTCATGAAAAACAGCCTATCAAGGACAATAGGGGACACAAGGTGGTTCGGGAGGTTCCGGCGGAGTATAGATATATATATTCCGGGTATTTTGGGTTTGGGTGCTGTCGACATATATTCTAGGGGAACTCACACCGTTTGCTCTGGCTTTTATAATGTAATACTGCATATCGCCATATTGTTCGAAGCTTATGTAGTAATATCCGTTTTGATCGGTTCGGACGGTTAAATAGGCCGGCGCCGAGGCATTACTCGGCTGGCAGGGATGATACCAGCATACCCGACTCCATTCAGGAGAATTACAGCAGAAAACACTCGTTAATGATACCGTGGCATTAGCCACCGGCGCATTATCGTAATAGACTCTGCCCCTGAAAACATAAATGGGATAGGCATAGGCGCAATCGAAGGCCGAGAACAGGCCGAAGATAACCAATACAAAAACCAAAGCCATCACTATTTTTTTTCTCTTTTCCATTTTTCTTACTCTCCCTCTTTTAATAAGGTTTATCCTTGTGACCCTTGCCCTCTTTTCTTTGGATACCGAAAAACAGGAGATCAAAAAAAGTCATTCCGGCCGGAGCGCCGGAATGGAAATACGTACTATGCTGAAGAGCGACCGATTCATTTTTTTACCGGCATCAAATGGTCGATATTGAAACGAAACGCCTAAATGCAAGCTATGTCAAAAATCCCAAAAAAATTATAGTGAGTTCAGTATCCTTTCCTTATTTAAATCCGATCATTTTTCAGGACGGCTTTCAATTAAATCAATATATATTTATCCTTCAATTTCAAACAGTTAACCTTCAGGTCTTGTTTTGGGTAATATGCCACGCCCATGGTCACAAATAGGTTACAAAAACGGCCTTTGGCCCAGAATGGCGCTGAATCATCAAGGGCAAAGCAAGGCAACGCCGTGCCCCTGAATAAAAAAATCCCGGCTGAAAAACAACTGCTTCAGGCTCATCCGATTGATTGCCATTGCCGGCTTTCCATTCCCTTGCATACCGGTCGTGCCGCAGAATCAGGGGGCTCGGAAGCCAGTGATTGACAAGGTTGACTTTTTGACTTATGATAGGCGCAAGATTTATCCCTGTAAATCAATGAGTTGCGTATTCAACCCAATTTCTTGGGCAAAAACTCCGGCGATTTACTGATTATTCCGCAGTCAACCGCTTTGAAGCCTAATAAAATGGAAACCCGGCGAGGAATAGAGCTTTTTATATGAATTCAATCAAACCGTTTGCCCCGCTACAAGGCCTGATCTTCGACATCGACGGCGTGCTCGAATATCAGGGACGGATCTATCCAGGAGCCGTGGAAACGATCAAGCGTCTTAAGCAAAAAAACATTGCGGTCCGTTTTCTCACCAACAGCACCTTGAAAAGCAGGGCTTCCTGCGCACAAAAGTTGCGCACCTCCGGGTTTGCGGCTGAAGATCATGAAGTCATTACCGCTTCCTTTGCCACAGCCTGCTGGCTGCGCGAACAAAAGCCGCGTTCGATCTGGGTTTTCCTGGAACGGGAAGGTTTGAGTGAATTTAAAGAGTTTGTGCAAGATGAACAAAATCCCGAATATGTGGTCATCGGCGACAACCGCGCCCGCTTCGACTTCGATCATCTGAACCGGGCTTTGCGCTTGATCTCGCGCGGCGCCAAATTGGTCGGCATGATCGATGAACTGATCGATTCGAGCTTGGGCGATTTGGAACTGAATGTCGGTTCCTGGGTGCGCATGCTGGAAACCGCCGCCGGTGTGCAGGCGACCTATATCGGCAAACCCAGTTTTTATGCTTTTGAGATGACCTTGAAAACCATGAAAGCACCCAAGGAATCCGTGATCATGGTCGGCGACCGGGTCTTATCCGACATCCTGGGCGCGCAACGGGCCGGCCTCCGTTCGGTGCTGGTAAAAACCGGCGAATTCAGAAAAGAAGAACTGAACGATTCCATTCGGCCCGATTACAGCATCGATTCCATTGCGTTGCTTTTGGAAGCGCTGCAGATTGGTTGAACGAAAAAAAATAACAAATTATTATTCTCGCGCAAAGACGCTAAGGCGCAAAGAAAAAATTATAATATTTTATTTCTCTCAGCGGCTCGACGCCGCTCGAGTAATTTCATAGTCTTTTGAAATTACGTCCTTGGCGCAAGATAAAAAAAAAGGAGGCCTCATTTGAAATACAATCCCCTGACCGCCGAACACTTAAAAAATCTGCAGGCCATGGTTGCGGCCGACCGTATCTCCACCGGCGCATCCAATCTGGATCTGCATTCCCAAGACCAATCCCAGCACACGGCCGTGCGCCCCGAAGTCGTGATCTGGCCGATGGACCGTTCCGAAGTATCCGGGATTGTGCGCTATGCGAATCAAAACTTGATTCCGGTCACGGGCTGGGGCTCCGGCAGTAGCCTGGAAGGCAATCCCATTCCGGTCCAAAAAGGCATTGTGCTCGATTTTTCGCAAATGAACCGCATTGTCGCCATCCGTGAAGAAGATTTTCAAGCCGACGTGGAACCGGGCGTCATCTACCAGGACCTGAACGCCAAACTGCGCCATAAAGGTTTGTTCTTTGCGCCCGACCCGGGCGCGCGCGCCACCCTCGGCGGCATTATTGCCAACAACTCCAGCGGCACCACTACCGTGCGCTACGGCGCCACCAAAGAACATATATTACGATTAACCGTGGTCCTGGCTTCGGGCGAAATCATTGAAATGGGCACCCGCGCCTCCAAAACCTCTTCGGGTTATGATTTGATCCACCTTTTTGTCGGCTCCGAAGGCACGCTGGGCATAGTAGTGGCAGCCACGGTCCATCTGGTGGGGCTGCCGGTGGAATTCTCCGCCGCCATTGTCAATTTTCCCGACATTCAGGCAGCCGGCAAAACGGTTTTTAAGATCATGCGCTCCGGTTTTGACCCGGCCGCTCTCGAAATCCTGGACCCCGAATGCGTGAAGCTGATCAATAAAGAAAAAGGCTTCAATCTCGACATCTCCCCCACCTTGTTTATGGAATTTCACGGCCCTTCCAAGGAACAACTCGCCGCCAACATGGAAATCGTTCTGGAAGTCTGCAAAGAAGAAGAGGGCAAACTATTTCAAACCGGTATCGGCCGAGCCGAAAGAAACCGGCTTTTCGAAGCCCGCCATCAATTGGGCGAAATGATCCCGCGCAATCATACCGGCTGCAAGACCATGGTCGTGGACGTGGCCGTGCCTATTTCCGCCTACCCCGAAATGATCGCCTTTGCCAGGGCCGAGGCGGACCAGACCGGCATCCCGGCCTATATTTTCAGTCACTCCGGCGACGGCAACCTGCATGTGGTCTTTGCCGGTAAAAAAGGAGATAAAAAGGAATGGGCCACATTGGATCAGGTCAACGAACACATGGTTTACAAGGCCCTCTCCCTGGACGGCACTGCCACCGGCGAACACGGCATCGGACTGGGCAAGCGCAAATACATGCAAGCCGAGCACGGCCGGAGCCTGGAGTGGATGAAAAAAGTCAAAGATCTCTTCGACCCCAACCACATCCTGAATCCGGGCAAAATGTTCCCTTAAAAAGAAGATTCACCACAGAGGCACAGAGCACACAGAGATATCTAATTTTTATCCTGCTGTTGAGCGGACATTAGGATAAAATAGATATAATGGTGCACTTCTATAATATCATTCGTATGTGGCTTATAACCCTAAGGTGCTAAAATGAGTGATGTTATACTTGAAGAACAGTTATTTCCTTGACCCTCTCAGCCAAAAAAGATAACTCTGTGGACTCTGTGCCTCTGTGGTGATATAATTCTTACTTCCAAAACACCGCCACGCACAACGTGATCCAAATAGTCAGCGCGATCGGAATTTTGGCCAGAGTGCCCAGAATCTTTCCGACAGTCGCGCCTAAGGCCGGTTTCAGGGACTGCTGAGCCGATTTTATATCGGGACGCGTCATTTCCCCCAATAAAGCCCCGCTGAAAGTGCCCAGGACAGCGCCCACCAAGGTACCGAAAACCGGGATGGGAATACCGGTGCCGAGCACAGCGCCGACCAAACCGCCGATGACCGCGCCGATCATGCCGCGTTTGGAACTGCCGGCTTTTTTGGCACCCAAAGCACCGGCGAAAAATTCCAGCACTTCAGCCAACAACGCCAATACGACGCAAGCAATCAAAATTTTCCAACTGAAGGTCTGTGATTGATCTGCGGGTAAATACCATTGATCCGCGAATTCCAGCACAAAACCGAGCCCCAGCATGATCCAGATTCCCGGCAGTCCCAATGCAACCAAAAGCACGCAACCCAAGCCCAAAAGGCTAAAAGCAATTCCGACCGTATAGAAAATCCAGTCCATAAAAAACTTATTAACCTTATGAAAATTCCTGCAAACGCCATATTGCTTTAGCTTGATTAGCAAGCCAGGATTGCCGGGAGATAATTCGGTCTTGGGACCACTCATTATTTTCGCCGGCGACTCGTTTTGTAATTTCAAAACCGCTTTGTTCAAAACCTATTTTCTTATCTTCATAAGACTTATTTCCGATGTCGCGATTCGTGGCCGCTTCCAACGGTGTCATATTTCCGATACGATAAACACACCGATCGATCTGCTCATCGTTGAAAGAACCCCAAGCATCACTTGGATGTTCGGGTAAAATATGTTCTATAGAGTATTTATCGCTGGTATAATCAAAGGCTTTATTCGCAACCTGTCGTTCAATTTCAAAAAGAATATAGCGTATAACTTGCCGATTGCGTGCTGATGTCGTACGAATTTGCTTTTCTGAAAATGCTCCGCGAAACTGTTCATCCGACGGATAGATGGATCGCAAAGCCCTAATAATATCAATAGCATTTACTAATTGTTTTTTGGAGATTTTTTCAGCGATCGAATTATAGACTCGTTCTTGTTCGCTCGTTGCTAAATTTCCTATAACATTATAGCGAAAAGAAACAACAGAACATGCTCTTAATACTCTTTTAAAATCTTCGTCCTGTAATGTCCGCCTTGCGGCCAGCAGCAAGGCATACGGCTGTCTGATATTAAACATAATCAGCTCGGCAATATGTTTCCTTTGATCCGCATCCCACATGATGTCATTGGCATCGCTTAACGCAGCATAAATGTCGGCATCGCGATCCATATCTCGTAATAACGTGAAGACATCGGCCTTGCTCTTTATACTCGATCGAATTGTTTTAAAAAGATCGGCATGCCGCGTTAAGGGATTCTGGCTGTTCCAAAAAACACGAAGGAAATCCGGTACGCTTTCACTGCCAAGCTTTCCGATTATTGTCTCCCAACGTTCTTCTAACGTGCGGATTTCATGCTCATGCCCGCCCGCTCCATGCACAACCGAGAAAAGATAATTTTTAAGGAGATCCGTAGAAGAAAGGCGAACGCCTCTGGCGTTGAGTGTCTCAAAAACTTTAAATGCATTAAGCTCATCCGTTACTGAAATAACCGTGAAAAATAATCGATCGGCGATGGCATCGATAAATTTAGCCAGTTCCGATCCGCTACGCTGCTCGCCGAACCGATCCTTCACATTGAACTCGAACCACTCAAAGCTTTTACGAAGAAGGTGCTCCGATGCTTTGAGATTTCGCTTCGGCAATCGCTCAAGGGGAACAAGGTAGCTTTGGTAAAATTGATCATTATGGCGATTCAATGATAATTTTGACTTTGATATGAGTGTAACAGGGTCAAGATAGCCGATATATGTTTTACGCAACTCATCGGCTCGACGACGGTTATCATCGGCATCAACTTTTAATTCCACCAAATTACGTAAATTACTCAGCACAGCAAGAACAATTAAACTCAAGGTGGTCATGCGTTGCTGTCCGTCGATAATATCATAGTTACGTTCGTCGCTTGATTGCAGAACCAGATAGCCCATATAGTGACCTTGATCCCCCCCCGGTTCCAACATGGCAACGATATCTTGCCATAGATCATCCCATTCCTGTTCAGTCCAAGAATAATCTCTTTGGAACATAGGAACTCGATATACAAGTCCATTTCCCATTAGCTTGCGGAAAGTCTGGTTTGACGTATTGAAGTTTGTTACCGCCATCTTTGCCTCCAATCTTAGGAGATATCCTGAAATTCCCGCCTTGAGAGTGTAAAAAGGAGAATGTAACTTTACCCATAATTTAGCCTATAATTTTATAGTTTAATTAAATTTTTGTCAATAAAGATCAATATATTCGCAATTCTATTTGCCTTTAATTCGTCGCCGTCATATAAGGAATAGAATTTTCATTATTTCTGAAATAAAATCTTATTCTCCGGCAGATTTTTGCACGACCACATGCCACTTGGGCCTTTTCCAGCTTTGCCGGAAATCCGCCAAGTTTGCTTCCACTGCCTTCTTTTGCTTTTCATAACCGTCCAGGAACAGCACAAAATCCAATTGTTGCTCCGGTGTGCCATATTGTTCGTCGAACATCCGGGCGATTTCATTGGCCGGGGTGGCCTGGCGGCCTAGAATTTCTACTAAGGGAAATTTCAAGCCTTTATAACCGGCGGAAGGCTCATAGGCTTTGTAAAGCAGTTCCGTGCAGACCAGGGCCGAATCGGTCAAAAAATCGAAATTAAAATCATAGGGCCGGCCCGCATAATGAAAAGCCCGCAGCAAAGCCACGGCTTTTTCTTTCTTGGTCAATCGCGGCCGCAAGATCACGACCGAATCAGCCTCCACAGCCTGTTCCAGAGCCGTAAAAACAACGCCTTCGCTGATCGCTTCCAGAATCCTGCGCCCCTTGTTCCTATGAACCGGCTTAAGACAGTCTTCATAAGCTTGCGGATATTTCATTTGCAGCAAAGCATTGAAATTCCCGTCAACTTGGCCTGATTCTTTGACCCAGGTTTTGACTTCCGGATCATTGAAAAAGTTTTCCCTTTCCGCAGGTGTGCCTATATACAAAGCCCCGTGCGGCCAAAAACCCGGAAGCCCGACATTGGAAAGATACCACTCATGCCGGATCAACAGAATATCGCCCGGATGCAAGAGCGGGATCATCTTTTGGACTTGTTGTTCCGATATCAGGGATTGATGCACCCGATAAACTTTGGTATCGCCCATCCATTCCGAAACCCCGGTTTGCACCGGGAACCAGGCTGAAAATCCGGTTTTCTTGAGAATCAACAGGCCGTTTTTTGCGGTTAAAATTTGGCCCCGGTATTTGCCGGCGTTCCAAATATAAGCGCGGTCTTCTTTGATTTGAGCGCGTACTTCTGGAAAATCTGTGCCGCCGTAAAATTTATAAACCGCTTCCAAGGCCGCAAATTCCGTGGCCTGGGCCACGTTTAATATCTTGAACTTAACGGCGCTGTAGGTTTCCTTGGGCAATCCGAATTCCGGCACCGGTTCGTTGAGCACGATTTCAAACTGGTTGTTCCGATCCATGACCTGGATCCATTCCATGGCAAATCGGTATTGAGCCAGAAAAGCGCTGTAGGCGATTAAAAAAGAAGATTTCCGGGACTCCTTTTTCAGCACGTCGAAACGACGGTAATATTGTTTCAGGGAATCCAAAGCCATATTATAATCCAGAAACGTTTTCCAGGTCAGCCGGACCAACTCTTTTTGCTCGCTTGATAAAAGTCGGGGGTTCGCCTGCTTTTTTAACGGAAACAACTCCGGCTTGGTCGCAACAAAGGCGAGCACCGCGCGCATGCCGTTCCGATAACGCTGAACCGCGGCCAGATCGTTTTCGATTTTCTCCTGTAACCCGGCTTGATCGGCTTTTTCAAATGTTTTTAAATCTGTCGCTTGAGCTTGGACAAAGCCTGAAATGATGAAAAGCAATATTACAAAAATCGCAAAACGCATATTCCTCTCCGTTCGTGCAGTAGGGGCGACCGGCCGGTCGCCCCTACGCTTTAATTGTGATAACTTTATTGCAAAACGAGCACATGGTTCTTTCGTGATCCTCTCTTTTGAGTATGACCCCGGATGATGTATCTATCTTCGTGACTTTGTGCCACTGGAGTAATTTTAAATTTTTTGAAATTACGTCCTTCGTGTGAAATTTCTTTCTTTTCACTCGCTAACCACTTCCAGAAACCAGTACCCGTCGATCAAAGTCTGCTTCCGCATCTTGATCGTCACTGCCTCGGCAAAAATCGGCCCGTCAGTGACCACCGTATGGTATTCTCCTTTTTCACCGCAAATATCGATATCTTGGTTTTTGACTTCCGCTATAAAATCCTTATCGATCGTCTTGCCTAAAAAATCCGTACTCAAAATACCCTGTTTGACCGAGATAATCGTGGCTTTGAAACCAAGCCCAATGAATTCATTAAGCAAGTCACTGCGCTCCCGTTGCCAGAGCGGATGATAGGTCTCGATCCCGGTATAGCCGCACACGCGCCGGCACCAGGCCAAATGATCTTCTAAATCAATATCGCCGAAGACCCCGAACTGAACCCCTTGCCTTTTAAATTCAGGCAACGTTTCGATAAAAACTTTTTCATAATCATCCCAGGAAGCCGAGCGGGTGACTATTGGAATACCCAGGGCTTGCGCCTGCTTCTCTAATAATGCGACCGGCAGAGCATGCGACCGGGACCGCTCCCCGGTTTCATCGAGTATGGTCAATAAAAATCGCGGTTTACCGCCAGCTTGAATGGCATGATAAAGCGCCAGACAGGAATCCTTGCCGCCGCTCCAGGAGCAAAAAAAGGGAATATCCTTGATTGGTTTCATTCTGATTTTTTTTGGTTATCCTTTTATATATATTATCGGGCAGGCGCAAGGCCGGCCCCTATGTTCTGAATCCTGGTAACTTTTTAATATTGTTTTCTCTGCAAATCTACATCACTAAAGCAAAGGACAAACAGCCGTTCGCCCCTACTTCCCCCGGCAGCATCTCTCTTTCATTGCTCGATATTAATATTTTTACCTTTGCGTCTTTGCGTCTTGGCGCGAGAACTTCTTTATCTCTTTGGGCAGGCGCAAGGCCTGCCCCTGCATTCGGAATTCTTCAGCCTTCTGCATTCGAAATTCGATGTTCGATATTCGATATTCGATTCGATAGACTTAGCGCCCTTGACTTATTCTACAACTATTCCTTGTTTTCCTGATTTCCCTGGTTTTCCTCTTCCAGGGCGGCTTTATCCCTTTCTTTTGTTTTTTCTTCCAGCGCTTTCACATCATCTTTGGCCTTTTCAAATTGTTTTAAAGCCCGGTTACCGGTAACCTCATCGACCGCCTTTTTACCGCTGTCGCAGCCGGACAAGCCGCCAAAGAGAATTCCGCATACAATAAAACCCAGGAATAATTTCCTGATCCGATTAAGCATCCTTGCCTCCTTGCGATTTTTTTCTATGCGATTCTGCGTCACTGGAGTCATTTCACTGTCTTTGAAATTACGTCTTTTGCGCGAGCGTTTCCCAGCCTTATGGACAAGCGCGGGCGAACAGCCGTTCGCCCCTACAATTCCCAGGCAGGCACGGGGGCCTGCCCCTACATTCGGAACTCTTTAACCTTCTTCATTCGAAATTCGGTGTTCGATATTCGATATTCAAAAAAACCCGGATTTTAAGTTCAAGGTTCACGGTTGAGATAACAGAAAACAGAATAAAAAAAAATCAATGATCCTGAATCTGCAATCTGCAATCTGTAATCTTGAATGATTTATTACCCTCGACCTCACGATCCCTCTCTTATTCTTTTTTCGCCCCTTGCCCGGGCAACGCAATCCCCATGGTTTGGGCCACAGCCATAATCCGACCCAAAAACCCGGTCAAGCCTTCGACCCAGGCATCGCCTTGCCCGGCCTGCACCACCTTCAACTCCTTGATCTCCGGCATTTCCGCGGCAATAGCCGGCAGTTGCTTGATCAATTGGCTGAAAAGATCCAGATGGTTCGTCAGATTGCGCACTTCCTGGCGTAAGCGCTCGATCTTGACCTGCTGCTCTTCGATCTGCAAACGCAGACGGCTGCGGCTTTCTTCCACTTCCAGTTGGGCCCGGGTTTCGCTCTTGTGCCGCTCCAATTGACCGGCCTGGCGCAAAACTTCCAGCTCCTCGGCTTTTCTCTGCTGCAAAAGGTTGAGCTCTGCTTCCATACTTTGCAGGGCCGTTTCCATGGCGATCTCTTTTTTGCGGGTCTCGGCGCCCACGGTCTTGAGTTGGATCTGTTGCTCGATCTCGAACAATTGCTTTTCGGTTTCAAAAGCCTGGTTCTGTTTGGCGGTCTCGAGCGCTAAACGGGCCCCCTCCACGATCTTTTGATGTTCCTGATTCAGCTGGTCCAATTGCTTTTTAAGTTCGATCTCGTCTTCCTTGGACGCCAGTCGCGCCTGGGAATCCTTCTCCGATAACGCGGTCTGTTCCTCCAAGCGAATGCGTTCCTGAACCGACTCCTGTTCCTTGGCAAACCGCAAAGCCTCTTCCCTGAAGCGCAGCTCCTCGGTCTCGGTCTGTTTTTTCTGCCGGATCAACTCGATTTCGTAATTGGTCTCGGCTTCGCTGATCTGCTGTTGGCGCAACGACTCCAGTTCCTTAGCCCGGATCTGGTTCTGCATTTCGAGATAACTGATATCCGCTTTCTTTTTCTGCTCGTGCCGGTAGGGACTCTGCAAATCCTGCCACAAAGTGGAGGAAGAAACGATCGCTTCTCGGATCTGAACCGTCGCGATCTTGATGCCCAGGCCTTGCTGCGCTTCACCTTTGCCCTGAATCTGGCCTTCGGCAACCTGTTTCAGGCGCGTGGTCAATTCCGCGATCACGGGCTCCTTGTCGGTCAAAACTTCTTCCACGCTCATGGTGGCGATTTTATCCTTGATGGCCGCTTCGGCCTGTTCGCGGAGCTGGGCGTTCACGATGCCCAGGGGATCCTGAGTATCGGAAAAATCCAATTTTTTAAAAGCAATTCCGAAATCGTGAATCTGCCATTGCACATAGGCCAGCACATTGATGCCCTGCTTTTCCTTGGAAATGCAATTGGCCACCACGCCGATGGTCTGCATGGCCGCCGGCGCCACCAAATAGGAGTCGGTATTGGGATTGAAACGGAAGGAGACGCCCAGACCCAAAGTCACGGGTTCCTTGCGCTTGATGCGCGTATGCACCACATAAGCATTGGGCGGCACAATCACCCGCCGCCAGAACCAACGGCCCGTCTCGCGCACCTTGACCGGTTCTTTTTCCATTTGCAGTTCTTCGGAACTCTCCACCTGGGTCATTAAAATCTTGTTGACGCCCCCGGATAGAGCGGGCCGCGCCGCAAGGGCTCTCTTGGCCTGAAACATTTCCCGGGGCGCTTCCTGGCAAGGAGGCATCGCGCCGGCTTGTACACCCTGAAATTCATCCTTTGCCGCCTCCGCCTCGGCCATGATTATTTTATCCGCGATATTCTGCTGCTGTCTGAACACATTGGTGGCTGCTTCCCGTTTTTTCATGGTCTCTCCTCCGTTTTTATTAGACTCAGGTTATCAGGTTCATGTACATATCCTGCATTGCTTCAAACCGCTCCATCTTCGGCGGTTTCCAACCTTGAACCGTGAACCGTGAACTCCGGATGACAGTTTCTCGTCATCCGTCTTTTTGAACCTTTTTTCCTAGTGCAACACCTTATCCGATTTGGGTTTGATTCGAATGAACCGGGAATACCGGCTGTCCAAATCGGCCGTGGCCACCCACTCGTACTCTTCATTGAATTTTTTCCAGAGCAACCGCAGAGTCTCTTTCAGCTGCGTAACCGCTTCCGCATCGAAATCCGCGGCATAGGCCATCAAAACACGGACGAACTCCTCTTCATAACCGCTCATCTCAAACGGTTCCTGTTTGCTTTGCCCCCGCAGCAACCGAAAGAGATCCCGAACCTGTTCCAGAGTCAAGGGCGCGAACCCGGGCTCCAGTCCGAGTTGTTTACGGCTCCAGAGGTTGGAGAGCAAGGT
>Ga0105099_10000956_pt1 | contig 18884 bp, 17 predicted proteins | sample PPLLak3cmMay2015_2_FD_79138 | JGI IMG/M metagenome (GOLD analysis project Ga0105099, IMG submission 79138) | Freshwater sediment microbial communities from Prairie Pothole Lake near Jamestown, North Dakota, USA - PPLs Lake P8 Core (1) Depth... | ecosystem: Environmental > Aquatic > Freshwater >... | reverse complement strand
ATGCTTTGCTTGCGTAGCTCAGTTGGTAGAGCACTTCCTTGGTAAGGAAGAGGTCACCGGTTCAATCCCGGTCGCAAGCTCGAGACCAGAACGTTGATCAAGGAATCAGACGATGCGCGACATTATCACGTTGGAATGTACCTCCTGCAAACGCCGCAACTATTCGGCCACCAAGAACAAGAAGAAGCAGAGCGGGCGCGTTGAGTACAAGAAGTTCTGCCCGTGGTGCAACAAGCGGACTCCCCACAAGGAAACCAAGTGACATCTCCGCGGATCGGGATGATCGTGGTCGTACGCTGTTCGGCTGACGAGTCTTGATCTGCGATGGGACGATGTACGGCGTGACAACGCCGAACCGGATACGTCAGTAGCTCAATTGGTAGAGCAGCGGTCTCCAAAACCGCAGGTTGGGGGTTCGAGTCCCTCCTGACGTGCGAAGAACCATTGAATGAGGACCAGACCTCAATGAAAGAGAAGATTGTCAACTTCTTCACCGACGTGACCAAGGAGATGGAAAAGGTCACGTGGCCGTCGAAGCAGGAACTGACGGAATCGACGAAGATCGTCATCGTCGTTTCCCTCATCATTGCCGTGTTCGCTTGGGTCGTCGACTTCGCCGTGAGCGAAGCGCTCAAGCGGATCCTTACCAGCCTTTAATCAGGAAACGACCCGGTGGCGAAACGGTGGTATGTCGTCCGGACCTATTCCGGACATGAAGCGAAGGTGAAGGCGTATCTGGAGTCCGAGATCGCGCAGGCGAATCTCCAGGAGAAGATCTCCAACGTCCTCATCCCCGCCGAGAAGGTCTTTGAGATCAAGGACGGCAAGAAGAAATCGCGCGTCAAGAATTTCTTCCCCGGCTACGTCCTTGTCGAGGCGATCCTGGACAAGGAGACCGTACACCTGATCCTCGAGGCCCCTTCCGTGATGGGGTTTGTTCCGGACAAGAATAACCCCGCTCCGCTGCAGCCGGACGAAGTGCGCCGCTTGATCGGCAAGCTGGAACAAAAAGAAGAAGCCCAGATCGTCGACATCCCGTTCCACATGGGAGATCCGGTGAAGGTCGTCGAAGGGCCGTTCAACAATTTCAACGGATTCGTGCAGGAAGTGAACGCGGAGAAGCTCAAGGTGAAGGTGATGGTGAGCATCTTCGGACGCAAGACTCCGGTCGAACTCGATTTCTCGCAGGTCGAGCTCGAGAAGTAGCGCGGTCAATTCTTATATAGAGGCATATACCGATGGCAAAGAAAGTTGTTGGATTCATCAAGTTGCAGATCCCCGCGGGTCAGGCCAATCCGGCTCCCCCCGTTGGACCGGCGCTCGGTCAGAAGGGCGTCAACATCATGGAATTCTGCAAGCAGTTCAACGCCCGCACCAAGGAACAGGCGGGATTGATCATCCCGGTCGTTATCACGGTCTTCAGCGACAAATCGTTCACCTTCATCACCAAGACGCCTCCGGCGGCGACGTTGCTCCTGCGGGCGGCGAAGGCCGAGAAGGGCTCGGGTGAACCGAACAAGAACAAGGTTGCGAAGGTGACCAAGAAGCAGGTGCGCGAGATTGCTGAGTTGAAAATGCCCGATCTGAACGCGGCATCGGTCGAAGCGGCCATGAGCATGGTCGCGGGAACGGCCCGAAGCATGGGCATCACGGTTGAAGAGTAAGTCAGTCGGGACGAGGTAGGACTATGAGAACGTACAGCAAACGGTTCAAGGCGGCCGCCGCGAAAGTGCAGCCAAAGGAATACACCATCAACGACGCGGTCGAGATCGTGAAGCAAACCGCCACGGCGAAGTTTGCCGAAGGCGTCGACATCGCGGTGCGATTGGGACTCGATCCAAAGAAGGCCGACCAGGCCTTGCGCGGAACGGTCGCACTGCCGCACGGCATCGGCAAAGATGTGCGCGTACTGGTCATCGCGAAGCCGCCGAAGGATGAGGAAGCCAAGGCTGCCGGCGCGGACCACGTTGGCTTCAAGGATTATCTCGAGAAGATCCAGCAAGGATGGGCGGACATCGACGTCATCATTGCGACCCCGGATGTGATGGGCGACCTCGGCAAGCTCGGCAAGATCCTTGGCCCCCGCGGGTTGATGCCGAACCCGAAGAGCGGCACGGTCACGCCGGATGTCGGCAAGGCCGTCAAAGAAGTGAAAGCCGGAAAGATCGAATTCCGCGTCGACAAGGCGGGCATCGTTCACGCCACGGTCGGCAAGGCGAGCTTCGAAAAGGAAAAGCTCGTCGATAATATTCATGCGTTCCTCCAGACCATCGTTCGGCTGAAACCGTCCACGGCGAAGGGAACGTATGTGCGCAGCATCGCCATCTCGACGACGATGGGACCCGGCGTCCACATCGAAAAAGGCGAGGCGGCGGGGCACGCATCCTGACGAATGTTACGCACTCAGTACTGAGGTCCGTCGGATGCCTCCGGTGAGCGGAGGGCTTCTCATCTGACACACCATCAATTCACAGGAACACCATGAAACGCAGCGAAAAAGAGGCGATCATCGCCGAGGTTGCCGAGAAAGCATCCCGCGCCGTTGCCCTGTATTTCGCCGACTTCTCCCGCCTGACGGTCGCAGACGAAACCGAATTGCGCCGCGAGTTCCGGAAGTCCGGTGTGGAATACACGGTGGCAAAGAACACGCTGGTGCGGAAAGCACTCGAGCAGCTCACCGGATATGACCGTGTGTTTGATCACCTCGTCGGGCCGACCGGGATCGCGTTCTCGTACGACGATCCGGGAGCGCCGGCGCGCGTGATCAAGAAGTTCGCGGAGAAGACCGGCAAGTTCCGGCTGAAAGCAGCCGTGCTGGAGAAGCAGGTCTACGATGGCACCAAGCTCGACCAGCTGGCGACGCTCCCCACGCGTCCCGAGATCATTGCTGGCATCTTGGGCAGCCTCCAGGCTCCGATGCAGGGCGTCGTTGGCGCGATCAACGCCGTCATGCGCGATCTCGTTTCGGTCGTCGACCAGATCGAGAAGAAGAAGGCAGCCTGATCCACCACTCATTTGAACATTCAATCCAAGGAGTCGTCACATGTCAGTCGTGCAAGAGATTGTCGAGAAGATCGAGAAGCTTTCGTTGATGGAAGCGGTCGAGTTGAAGAAGGCGCTGGAAGAGAAATTCGGCGTCACCGCCGCCGCCCCGATGATGATGGGCGCGATGATGCCCGCCGCCGGCGCAGCCCCGGCTGCCGCCGCGGAAGAGAAGACCGAGTTCGACGTCGAGCTGAAGAGCGGCGGTGCCCAGAAGATCAATGTGATCAAGGTCGTCCGTGCGGCCACGGGCCTCGGCTTGAAGGAAGCCAAGGACCTCGTCGACGGCGCGCCGAAGCTCGTGAAGGAAGGCCTGTCGAAGGACGAAGCCGAGAAGCTGAAGAAGGAACTCGAGGAAGCCGGCGCGACGGTCGAGTTGAAGTAACGTCCACCGGTCGTGCGTCGGGAGTCGGACGGTGCTCCTGATGACACATGTGTTGCTAAGCCGATGGTTCCCCCCGCGAAATGCGGGATCCCGGACCATCGGCTTATGCCGTCTTTAACCGCATGTTCCGCCGCGAGCGGGAACAATGAATTCAACCGAGGAGTGGTGACGTTGAAGAACGCAACCATCGAAACAGACGGCCGCATTTCCTTCGGCCGCATCCCTTCAGTCATCGAAACGCCGGACCTGTTGAACGTCCAGATCGATTCGTTCAGCGGATTCCTGCAAGCGGAAACGCCGGCACACCGGCGCAAGAAGCTCGGACTGCAGCAAGTGTTCGAGATGAATTTCCCCATCATGGACGCCCGCGAGAATTTCCTTCTCGAGTTCGTCGAGTACTATGTTGAAAAGCCGAAGTATTCCGTCGTCGAGTGTCAGGAACGCGGATTGACGTACGCCGTTCCGCTGAAGGCGAAGCTTCGCCTCTCCTCGAAGAAGGAAGGCAGCAAGGAATTCACCGACACGATCGAGCAGGAGGTCTATCTGGGCAACCTCCCGGCCATGACCTACCGCGGCACGTTCATCATCAACGGCGCCGAGCGCGTGGTCGTCAGCCAGCTCCATCGCTCGCCCGGCGTGTTCTTCGGCGAGTCGGTGCACCCGAACGGCACCATGATGTACTCCGCAAGGATCATTCCGTTCCGCGGCTCGTGGGTCGAATTTGCGACTGACATCAATAACGTGATGTACGCCTACATCGACCGCAAGAAGAAGTTCCCGGTGACGACCCTTCTTCGCGCGCTCGGCTATTCCTCAGACGACGCGATCATGGATCTCTTCGGCTTGGTGGAAGAGATCGATGCGCATAAGGTCAACCTGAAGGAGTATCTGGACCGCAAGGTCTGCAGTGACGTGTTCGACCGGAAGACCGGCGAGATCTTCATCTCGAAGGACACGAAGCTCAGCGAAGACCATATCAAGCAGATCAAGAAGGCCGACATCCGCAAGATCCGCCTTCTGAAGAGCGAGGGCTCCAACGAAACCTCCGTCATTGCGAACACCATCCTCAAGGATGCCTCGCGGTCGGAAGAGGATGCACTCGAAGCCATCTATCAGCAGCTTCGCTCGGGCGAGGCCCCCGACCTCGACACCGCGAAGAATCTCATCGACCGTCTGTTCTTCAATCCCAAGCGGTATGACCTCGGCGACGTCGGCCGCCACCGGATGAACATCCGCCTCGGTCTCGAGATCGGGGAGGATGTGACGACGTTGACGAAAGACGACATCGTCGCCATCGTGAAGTACCTCATCGACCTTCAGCAGGGGCGCAAGCAGGTGGACGACATCGACCACTTGGGCAACCGCCGCGTCCGGACGGTCGGCGAGCAGCTGGCGCAGCAGTTCAACATCGGACTTTCCCGCATGACGCGCACCATCCGCGAGCGGATGAACTTGCGCGATGCAGAGACCATCACGCCGCAGGATCTCGTCAACGCCCGTACGATCACGAGCGTCATCAACGCGTTCTTCGGCACGAACCAGCTGTCCCAGTTCCTCGATCAGACAAATCCGCTTTCCGAGATGACGCACAAACGCCGCGTTTCTGCACTCGGCCCCGGCGGTCTGACGCGCGAACGCGCCGGATTCGAGGTCCGCGACGTGCACTACACGCATTACGGACGTCTGTGCCCGATCGAGACCCCTGAAGGTCCGAACATCGGACTCATTTCCTCGCTCTGCATTCACGCGCGCATCAACGATTTCGGATTCATCGAGACGCCGTATCGCAAGGTGAAGTCGGGCAAGGTTTCCGAAGAGATCGAATATCTCACCGCCGAGCGCGAGGACGAGGTGACCATCGCACAGGCGAACGCACCGATCGACGACCGCGGGCGGTTCCAGGAAGACAAGGTCAAAGCCCGGTACCAGAGCGATTACCCGTTGGCCGAGCCGGACAAGGTCCAGTTCATGGATGTGGCGCCGAACCAGATCGTCAGTGCCGCCGCCGCGCTCATTCCGTTCCTCGAGCACGACGACGCGAACCGCGCGCTGATGGGTTCGAACATGCAGCGCCAGGCCGTTCCGTTGCTGCAGCCCGAAGCTCCCGTGGTCGGCACCGGCCTCGAAGAGAAGATCGCCCGCGACTCCCGCTCCATCATCGTAGCCGAGCGCAACGGTGTGGTCGAGTCCGTCAACGGCGACAGCATCGTCGTCCTGTATGACATCGATGAGAACAGCACCGAAGCCATCATGAGTTTCGATGACAAGCGTCGAGTCGAGTACAAGCTGACGAAGTTCCTCCGGACGAACCAAGACACCTGCATCAACCAGAAGCCGGTCGTGACGGACGGGAAGCGATTCAAGCGCGGCGACGTCCTCGTCGACGGGTGCGCGACCGAAGGGGGCGAGCTTGCCCTCGGCCGGAACATCCTCGTCGCATTCATGCCGTGGCGCGGCTACAACTTCGAAGACGCGATCATCGTCAGCGAACGCATCGTGTCGGAGGACGTCTTCACGTCGATCCACATCGAAGAATTCGAACTCCAGGTGCGCGACACCAAGCGGGGCGAGGAAGAGCTCACGCGTGAGATCCCGAATGTGAGCGAGGAGGCGACGAAGGACCTCGACGAGAACGGGATCATCCGCGTCGGCGCGGAAGTGAACGAAGGCGACATTCTCATCGGGAAGATCACCCCGAAGGGCGAGACCGACCCGACACCGGAAGAGAAGCTGCTCAAAGCCATCTTCGGCGAGAAGGCGGGCGATGTGAAGGATGCGTCGTTGAAAGCGCCTCCGGGCATGAAAGGCATCGTCATCGCGACGAAGCTCTTCAGTCGAAAGAAGAAGGACACGGAGAGTAAGAAAGAAGACAAGAAGCGTCTGGAATCCCTCGAGCGCTCGCGCAAGAAGGATGTCAAGGACCTGCAGATGAAGCTGGCGAAGAAACTCGACCAATATCTCGAGGGAGAGAAGATCGAGGGAATTCGCGACAACGACGGCGCCATCGTTTTCCGTGCGAATACGACGATCAAGGAAGGGACGTTTCAATCGCTTGAGAACGTCGATCAGTTGGATTACAACCAGGACTGGGTCGACGAGAAGCGGAAGCAGAACGTCATCGTCAAGATCTACGAGAACTACCGGCAGAAATTGAGCGAGATCGAGGAGCTCTACCGGCACGAGAAGAACAAGATCCAGCTCGGCGACGAGTTGGCTCCTGGCATCGTGCAGCTCGCAAAAGTGTACGTCGCGAAGAAGCGCAAGCTCTCCGTCGGCGACAAGATGGCTGGCCGCCACGGAAACAAGGGCGTTGTCTCCACGATCGTCCCGGTGCAGGATATGCCGTTCCTGCCGAACGGCCGTCCGGTGGACATCGTCCTCAACCCGCTCGGCGTTCCTTCGCGTATGAACATCGGCCAGTTGTTCGAGGTTGCGCTCGGTTGGGCCGGCAAGCAGCTCGGCGTCACGTTTGCGTCTCCGATCTTTGACGGCGCATCGTGGGAAGAGGTCGAGGCGTATCTGCAGAAAGCCGGTTTGAACGGGAACTCCAAGTCGGCACTCCTGGACGGACGCACCGGAGATCCATTCGACCAGGAAGTCACCGTCGGCTATCTGTATATGATGAAGCTCTCTCACATGGTGGATGACAAGATCCACGCTCGGTCCATCGGGCCCTACTCGCTCATCACGCAGCAGCCGCTGGGTGGAAAGGCGCAGTTCGGCGGCCAGCGGTTCGGAGAGATGGAAGTCTGGGCACTGGAAGGCTATGGTGCCGCCAATGTCCTGCAGGAGATCCTGACGGTGAAGTCGGACGACGTTCTCGGCCGTGCCAAGGTGTACGAGGCGGTGGTCAAGGGCGAGAATCTGCCGGAGCCGAACATTCCCGAGTCGTTCAACGTGCTCGTTCGCGAGCTCCAGGGGCTCGGCCTCGAGGTGAAGATCGAGTGACCGCGGCCGAACTCACGCACGAACGACACGGAACAACAACACGTTTGAAAACGGAGGCACAATGCCTTTGACATCACATGATGCGGCGGCACGCAAGAGCTTTCAGAAGATCACGATCAGTCTTGCGTCGCCGGACATGATCCTGCAACGGTCCCACGGCGAAGTGACAAAGCCGGAGACCATCAACTATCGCTCCTTCCGCCCTGAGAAGGACGGATTGTTCTGCGAGAAGATCTTCGGTCCCGTGCGGGACTGGGAATGCCATTGCGGCAAGTACAAGCGCATCCGGTACAAAGGAATCACGTGCGACCGCTGCGGCGTTGAAGTGACGCAGAAGAGCGTGCGGCGCGAGCGCATGGGACACATCACGCTTGCGGTTCCCGTCGTTCATATCTGGTATTTCCGTTCCGTCCCGAGCAAGATCGGCACGATCCTGGGCGTCGGCGGCAAGGAACTCGAGAAGATCATCTACTACGAATCGTATGTGGTGGTCAACCCGGGATTGACCGGACTCCGCAAGCTCGAATTGATCTCCGAGGACCAGTATCTCGAGATCCTCTCATCGCTCCCGGAAAGCAATTTCGACCTCGATGACGATGATCCGAAGAAATTCATCGCGAAGATGGGGGGCGAGGCGATCAAAGAGCTCCTCAAGCGTGTCACCATCGAGGACTTGGGCGTTCAACTCCGGGGCCAGCTCAAGACCGAGACCTCCGTCCAGAAGAAGGCCGATGCGTTGAAGCGCCTGCGCGTGGTCGAGGCCTTCCGCAAGGTCGATGAGAACGGCGTGACGAACAAGCCGGAATGGATGGTGATGGATGTGGTTCCCGTCATCCCCCCCGAGTTGCGTCCGCTCGTGCCGCTGGAAGGCGGCCGGTTCGCGACCTCCGACCTGAACGATCTGTATCGCCGCGTCATCATCCGAAACAACCGCTTGAAGCGCCTCATCGAGATCAAGGCCCCCGAGGTCATTCTCCGCAACGAGAAGCGCATGCTGCAGGAAGCGGTCGATTCATTGTTCGACAACTCCCGTCGCGTCAACGCGGTCCGCAGCGACAACAACCGCGCGCTCAAGTCCCTTTCTGATATGCTCAAAGGAAAGCAGGGACGCTTCCGCCAGAACCTCCTCGGAAAGCGGGTCGACTATTCCGGTCGTTCCGTGATCGTGGTTGGTCCCGAACTGAAGCTGCATGAGTGCGGTCTGCCAAAGGATATGGCCGTCGAGCTCTTCAAGCCGTTCATCATCCGCAAGCTCATCGAGCGCGGACTTGTCAAGACGGTGAAGAGTGCGAAGAAGATGGTGGACAAGAAGGGACCCGAAGTCTGGGACATCCTCGACAACATCATCGACGGACATCCCGTTCTGCTGAACCGCGCACCGACCCTGCACCGTCTTGGCATCCAGGCGTTCCAGCCTGTGCTCGTGGAGGGGAAGGCAATTCGCATTCACCCGATGGTGTGCACCGCGTTCAACGCAGACTTCGACGGCGACCAGATGGCAGTCCACGTGCCGCTCTCGTACGAAGCGCAGCTGGAAGCGCGTCTGCTCATGCTCTCGAGTCACAACATCCTCTCGCCGGCCAGCGGCGCTCCGATCGTTACGCCCACGCAAGATCAAGTTCTGGGGTGCTACTATTTGACCAAGTCGCGTGCCGGGGAAATTGGCGAAAACATGCAGTTTGCCTCTCCCGAGGACGCCATCATCGCATACGATCAGGGACGTCTTGGACTCCATGCACGCATTTCTGTTCGCATCAACGGCCCAAAGATTGAGACGACAACGGGACGCGTGCTGTTCAACCGCATCCTGCCGCCGAACGTCGGATACATCAACGAGCTGTTGAACAAGAAACGCCTGGTCCAGATCATCTCGACCGTGTTCCGCAAGTGCGGCACGCTCGAAACGGCGCAGTTCCTGGACAAGCTGAAGGCGCTCGGGTTCAACTACGCGACAAAGGGAGGCCTGTCGGTCTCCGTCGGAGACGTGATCATCCCCAAGGAGAAGCACGAGCTTATCCTCAAAGCGCAGAAGGAAGTCGACAACGTCGAGTCGCAATATTTCCGCGGCTTCATCACCAACGGTGAACGATACAACAAGGTCATCGATATCTGGACGCGTGTCACCACGAAGATCGCCGACCGGCTGTTCGACGCGCTCCAGCATGACAAGGACGGCTTCAATTCGTTGTACATGATGGTCGATTCAGGCGCACGCGGCTCAAAGGAGCAGGTCCGTCAGCTCGCCGGCATGCGCGGTCTGATGGCAAAGCCCCAGAAGAGCCTCTCGGGCGCAACGGGCGAACTCATCGAGAACCCGATCATTGCGAACTTCCGCGAGGGCCTGTCGATCCTCGAGTACTTCATCTCGACGCACGGCGCGCGGAAGGGATTGGCCGATACCGCCTTGAAGACGGCGGACGCCGGGTACCTTACTCGTCGTCTCATCGACGTCGCGCAGGATGCCATCATCGGCGAGGAGGACTGCGGCACGATCCAGGGCGTTCCGACCGGCGCATTGAAGGAAGCGGAGGACATCAAGGAGCCGCTCGCCGAGCGCATCCTCGGCCGCGTTGCCTCGCATGATGTCATCGACCCGCTGTCGAACCAAGTGCTGGTGCATTCCGGCGACCTCATCGACGAAGAGAAGGCGGGACAGATCTCCGAGACCTCCATCGAGACGGTCAGCATTCGTTCCGTGCTCACGTGCGATTCGCGCCGCGGTGTTTGCGCGAAATGCTACGGTCGCGATCTCTCGACGGGCAATCAGGTCGAACCGGGTCTCGCGGTGGGCGTCATCGCCGCACAGTCCATCGGCGAACCGGGCACGCAGTTGACGCTCCGCACCTTCCACACCGGCGGCACGGCGAGCTTGATCGCCGCCCAGTCGCAGGTCATGTCGAAGTTCGATGGAAAGGTGAAGTACGACGGCTTGAAGTACATCGAACAGGAAGGGGAAGCGCGTCCGATCGTTTCCGGCCGGAGCGGCATCATCAACATCCTCGACCCCGACAACCGCGTGTTGACGAAGTATGACGTTCCGTACGGCGCGCACTTGCTGGTGAAAGAGAACCAAAAGGTTGCCAAGGGCGAACTCATCTACGAATGGGATCCGTACAACGCAGTCATCATCTCGGAACACAGCGGCACGGTCCAGTACGTCGACCTGCGCGAGAATGTCACCTATCGCGATGAGCCCGATGAACAGACGGGACACATCCAGAAGGTGGTCATCGACAGCCGAGAGAAGAGCCTTATCCCGGCGCTGGCGGTCATCAACAAGAAGGGGCAGAAGGTCGCGTCGTATCCGATGCCGACCCGTGCCCACCTCAACGTCGACGACGGAGAAGAGATCGCAGCAGGCGCCGTGCTGGTGAAGATCCCGCGCGACATCGGCAAGACCCGCGATATCACGGGCGGTCTGCCGCGCGTCACGGAGCTCTTCGAGGCGCGGCATCCGAGCGATCCGGCGGTGGTCAGCGAGATCGACGGCATCGTCACGATCGGTCAACCGAAGCGTGGTTCGCGCGAAGTGTTTGTCACCAGCCATGACGGACGCGACAAGCGAACGTATCTTGTTCCGCTCGGGAAGCACTTGCACGCTCAGGACGGCGACGTCGTGAAGGCGGGCGAGCGGCTTTCGGCCGGCTCCATCGACCCGCACGACATTCTGCGCATCAAGGGGACGACTGCGGTTCAGGAGTACCTGGTGAACGAGATCCAGGAAGTCTACCGGATGCAGGGTGTGAAGATCAATGACAAGCACATCGAGGTTATCGTGCGGATGATGATGCAGAAGGTCCGCATCGTCGATCCGGGCGACACGCGATATCTCGAAGGCGACCACGTCGACAAGGCGCGGCTGCGCGACGAGAACGACGGCTTGGCGGACAAGCAGGTTGTCGAGAGCAAGGGCGATGCAAAATTCCGGAATGGGCAGATCGCCTTGCGGAAGCTGGTCCGCGAGATCAACGTGGATCTGAAGAAGAAGAGCAAAAAGGTCGCGGAGGTCCGCGATGCAGAGCCCGCAACATCCGAACCCATCCTGTTGGGAATCACGCAGGCTTCGCTCACGACCGACAGCTTCATTTCGGCCGCCTCGTTCCAGGAGACGACCAAGGTGTTGACCGATGCGGCGATCGAAGGAAAGATCGACCACCTCCTCGGTCTGAAGGAGAACGTCATCATGGGTCACCTGATCCCGGCCGGCACGGGACAGAAGAAATTCAAGAGCCTGGTCGTTGTCGAAGGAGGGGAGACCGACGAAGCTGCGAGCGAACCGATGGCCGAAGCGGAGTCTCCCAAAAAGGGCCGAAAAGCTGCAGAAATTCCGGCCTGACAAAGGACGGAATTCGGCTCTTTTCTGAAACGTCGGAGTTGACAAAAAGGGCATAAATAGTTATATTGCAAAGCTTCATTTGATGTGAATTGATTGAGCCGCTGAAAAAGCGGAGGAGAATTTTCGTTGCCGACCATTAATCAACTCGTCCGGAAAAGCAGAGAGCAGGTGGCTTGGAAGAGCAAGTCTCCCGCGCTGGTGTCGTCCCCGCAGAAGCGCGGTGTCTGCACGCGCGTCTACACGACCACACCGAAGAAACCGAATTCGGCGCTCCGCAAGGTTGCCCGTGTCCGGTTGTCCAACGGGATCGAGGTCACCGCCTATATTCCGGGTGAGGGCCACAATCTTCAGGAGCACTCGATCGTGCTGATCCGCGGCGGCCGTGTGAAGGATCTTCCCGGCGTCCGGTATCATATCATCCGTGGAACGCTCGATACGCAGGGCGTCCAGGACCGGAAGCAGGGCCGGTCAAAGTATGGGGCCAAGCGCCCCAAGAAGTAGTGGATCACTGAACGAATGAGAAAGAAGAAATCATCTCGCCGGCGTTTGACGCCGGACCCGAAGTATGGAGATCTGATGATCTCCCGCTTCACGAACAGCCTTCTTCAGCAAGGAAAGAAGAATATCGCGCGCAACATTCTCTATGATGCGCTCGACTTCGTCGCCAAGAAGACCGAGAAAAACCCGGTCGAAGTGTTCCAAAAGGCGATGAACAACGCTTCTCCGTTGATCGAAGTCAGGGCACGCAGAGTCGGCGGTGCGACCTATCAGGTTCCCACAGAAGTTCGCCCCGAGCGGCGAACCGCTCTTGCAATCCGGTGGTTGATCTCCAACGCCAAAGATCGCTCGGACAAGTCCATGGCGCAAAAGCTCGCAGCCGAACTGATGGCCGCTGCCGTCGGTGAAGGCGGCGCCGTCAAGAAGCGCGATGATGTTCATCGCATGGCGGAAGCGAACAAAGCGTTTGCGCATTTCCGGTGGTAAGCCGGAACTCGAACTGGTCCTAAACCAGACATTCATTTCAAGCAAACACGACACGACCGATCCGGTGTGGTATGAGCTGGATTGACGATCGGGAGTAGTGGATTAGTATGCCTCGCGAGTACCCACTCGAAAGAACACGCAACATCGGCATTATGGCGCACATCGATGCCGGCAAGACCACGACCACGGAGCGCATCCTGTTCTATACAGGACGTCTGCACCGGATGGGCGAGGTTCATGACGGTGCCGCGACCATGGACTGGATGGAGCAGGAAAAAGAGCGTGGGATCACGATCACGAGCGCTGCCACGACCTGCTTCTGGCGGAACAATCGCATCAACATCATCGATACGCCGGGTCATGTCGATTTCACGATCGAGGTCGAACGATCGCTGCGCGTTTTGGACGGAGCCGTCGCGCTCTTCTGCTCTGTGGGGGGCGTGGAACCGCAATCTGAAACCGTGTGGCGTCAAGCGGACAAATACGGCGTTCCGCGCATCGCGTTCGTCAATAAGATGGACCGGGCCGGAGCTGATTTTCTTGGCGTCGTGGAGATGATGAAATCGCGCCTCGGCGCAAATGCCGTTCCGGTGCATATTCCTGTGGGTGAAGGGGAGATGTTCGCCGGGATCATCGACCTCATCACGATGAAAGCCCGCATGTTCCACGAGGACACGCAGGGAACAACGTTCGACGATATCGATATCCCAGAGTCGTTGAAGTCCCGTGCAGCCGAGTACCGGCAGAAGATGCTCGAAGCCGTTGCAGACGAAGATGATACCCTCCTCGAAAAATATCTTGAGGGGAAGGTGATCAGCCCCGAGGAAGTCCGCGATGTCCTTCGTCGGGCCACGCTCAAGGTGAGCATCATTCCGGTGCTTTGCGGTTCGTCGTTCAAGAACAAGGGCGTTCAGAGCCTCTTGGACGGCATTATCGACTTTCTCCCGGCGCCGAAGGATCTCAACAAAGGGGAATTGCACGGCCATCATCCGCACCGGAAGGATGACGTCGTTCGCCGGGTTGCGGACAACGAAAAATTCACGGCTCTTGCATTCAAGATCATGAGCGATCCGTTCGTCGGACGCCTGACGTACTTCCGCATCTATACAGGAACGCTTTCGGCGGGCTCGTACGTCTACAATGTCGTTTCCGACAAGCGCGAACGTGTCGGGCGAATTCTTCGCATGCACGCAAACCATCGGGAAGAGGTCCAGGAAGCGTTTTCCGGCGATATCGTCGCGGCCATCGGCTTGAAGCACACCCGGACGGGCGACACGCTGACGGAAGAGGACGATCCCATCATTCTCGAGCGTATGGAATTCCCGGATCCGGTGATCGATGTTGCCATCGAGCCGAAGACGAAGGCGGACCAGGAGAAGATGGGTGAAGCGCTGTCCCGTCTCTCGGAAGAAGATCCCACGTTCCGTGTGTCCTCGAATGAGGAGACCGGACAGACGATCATCAGCGGGATGGGCGAGTTGCATCTCGAGATCATCGTCGATCGCATGAAGCGGGAATTCAAGGTCGAGGCGAATGTTGGAAAGCCTCAGGTGGCGTACAAAGAGACGATCACCAAGAAGGTCAAGGCCGAAGGCAAGTTCGTGCGGCAGTCGGGTGGTCGTGGCCAGTTCGGTCACGTCTGGATCGAATTGGAGCCGAACGAAAAGGGGAAGGGATTCGAGTTCGAGAACGCCATCATCGGCGGCGTCGTCCCGAAGGAATACATCAAGCCGACCGAGCAGGGTATCGTCGAAGCGATGCGCAACGGCATTCTCGCAGGCTACCCGATCGAGGATGTGAAGGTGAAATTGTATGACGGGTCATTCCACGCAGTCGACTCGTCGGAAATGGCGTTCAAGATCGCTGGATCGATGGCGTTCCAGGAAGCAGCGAAGAAGGCCGGACCGGTGCTTCTCGAGCCGATCATGGCGGTTGAGGTGGTGACTCCCGAGGAATACCTCGGCGATGTCATGGGAGACCTGAACTCCCGTCGCGGCAAGATCGAAGGAATGGCGCCGCGAAAGGATGCGCAGGTCGTGAAAGCGTTCGTTGCATTGTCCGAGATGTTCGGCTATGCAACGCAGCTTCGATCGATGACGCAGGGACGAGCCTTGTATACGATGCAGTTTTCGCACTACGAGCAGGTCCCGCGGTCGATCGCGGATCAGATCATTGAGAAAGTGCGCGGCAAAGATAGGGCTGGCGCTTAAACCAAGAACGTAAACGAGTACAGCAGTTCAACCAATAGGAGACCAACCAATGGCGAAAGAAAAATTCGACCGCAGTAAGCCGCACGTGAACGTCGGCACCATCGGTCACGTCGACCATGGAAAGACGACATTAACGGCCGCCATCACGATGGTGTTGGCGAAGAAGGGCTTGTCCGCAATCCGAACGTTTGATTCGATCGACAACGCGCCGGAAGAAAAAGCCCGTGGAATCACGATCAACACCGCCCACGTTGAGTACTCCACTGAGAAGCGTCACTACGCGCACGTCGATTGCCCGGGTCACGCCGACTATATCAAGAACATGATCACGGGTGCCGCCCAGATGGACGGTGCGATCCTCGTGGTTGCGGCGACCGACGGCCCGATGCCTCAAACCCGCGAACACATCCTGCTGGCGCACCAGGTGAACGTTCCCCGCATGGTCGTCTTCATGAACAAGTGCGATGCGGTGGATGATCCCGAATTGCTGGACTTGGTCGAACTCGAAGTTCGCGATCTTCTGAAGAAGTACGACTTCCCCGGCGACGAGATCCCCATCGTGCGCGGCTCCGCCCTGAAGGCGATGGAAGCGGCGCTTCGTCCTGATGTCAAGCCCGACGATCCGGCGTTCAAGAGCATTATGGAGCTCATGGATGCAGTCGATGCGTATGTTCCGCTGCCCCAGCGCGATGTCGACAAGCCGTTCCTGATGCCGGTCGAGGACGTGTTCTCGATCACCGGTCGCGGAACGGTCGGCACGGGCCGTGTCGAGCGCGGTCATGCCAAGGTTGGCGATGAAGTCGAGGTCATCGGCCTGGGTGCCCACAAAAAGACGGTCATCACCGGCGCCGAGATGTTCCGCAAGGAACTCGACGAAGTGCGTGCCGGCGATAATGCGGGATTGTTGCTCCGCGGCGTTGACAAGACCGAGCTCGAGCGCGGTCAGGTCATTGCGAAGCCGGGCTCCATCACCCCGCATACGAAGTTCGTGGCCCAGATCTACGTGTTGAAGAAGGAAGAAGGCGGACGTCACACGCCCTTCTTGACCGGGTATCGTCCGCAGTTCTATTTCCGTACGACGGACGTCACGGGTGTTGCGACCTTGCCGCAAGGTGTTGAGATGGTGATGCCGGGTGACAACCTGGACGCCATCAACATCGAGCTCATCTCGCCGATCGCCATGGAAGAAGGACAGCGCTTTGCCGTCCGCGAAGGTGGTCGCACGGTGGGTGCCGGCGTTGTTGCAAAGATCATTGAGTAATCACACCATGCCCGTCCCGGGCTGCGGTCTGGGACGGGTTCTTTCTCAGGAGTCGATCCTTGGCGGGTCAAAAGATTCGGATCAAGCTGAAGTCCTTCGATCACAACCTCATCGACAAGTCGGCCGAGAAGATCATCAAGACGGTCAAGTCGACGGGGGCGGTGGTTTCGGGCCCGATACCGCTGCCGACGAAACGCAGCGTCTATACCGTGAACCGCTCTCCGCACGTTGATAAGAAGTCGCGGGAGCAGTTCGAGACGCGGTCGCACAAGCGACTGATCGACATTCTCAACTCCACGAGCAAGACCGTCGATTCACTGATGAAGCTGGAATTGCCCGCGGGAGTGGATGTCGAGATCAAAGTGTAGTACGCAATCGGCGAGCGAACGGAAGAGAGTGTGCGACGAGGCTGACGCCCGCGTGGCGGATCAGTATCGTCGGGGATTACAAGGAGCACGACAGTGAGTGGCATCTTAGGCAAAAAGATCGGCATGACGAGCCTGTTCGATGAAAGCGGGGAAGCGATTCCCTGCACGGTCATCGAGGCGGGCCCGTGCTATGTCACGCAAGTCAAGACGGCGGTGAAGGACGGCTACGAGGCCATCCAGCTGGGATTCGACGAACGCCCCGAACGAACGGTCAACAAGCCGCTCAAGGGACATCTGGCGAAGGCGGGAGCGAAGGCGCTCCGGCTTCTGCGGGAGTTCCGCACGGCGAACGGCGCGACGGCGAAGCCGGGAGACGAGATCCGCGTCGATATCTTCGCACAAGGCGATGTGGTCGACGTGACTGGTCGGTCGAAGGGTCGCGGTTTCCAGGGTGTTGTCAAGCGGCATCACTTCCGTGGCGTCGGCTTGATGACGCACGGTCAGTCGGACCGTGTGCGCGCCCCAGGGTCGATCGGCGCCAGCTCGTATCCCTCCCGCGTATTCAAGGGAATGCGGATGGCGGGTCGGATGGGAAACGACCAGGTGACGGTGAAGAATCTTCGCGTCGTCAAGGTCATCCCGGAATCGAATATTCTGATCGTGAGCGGTTCGGTTCCCGGCGCGATCAACGGCTATCTGGAGATCACCAAGGCGCGCTAAGCGTCATGGGGAACGCCATTGTGAAGGAATGTGCGAGTATGCAAGTCGAAGTCTATAAAACAGATGGAACACTCAGCGGCGAGAAGGTCGAACTCGATCCGTCGGTGTTCGAGATCAAGCCAAGTGATCACGCCATCTACATGGCCGTGCGGAGTTTCATGGCGAATCAGCGCCAGGGAACGCATAAGGTCAAGGGTCGCAGCGAGGTCAGCGGCGGCGGCAAGAAGCCGTTTCGCCAGAAGAAGACTGGGCGCGCGCGCGCCGGTACCACGCGATCACCATTGTGGATCGGCGGCGGTTCGATCTTCGGACCGAAACCGCACGATTATGTGGTGAAACTGCCGGCCAAGGTGCGTCTGCTTGCGCGCAAGTCTGCTTTGACGTACAAGGCAAAGGACGGCGCCGTCGTCGTTGTCGAGGATTTCTCGGTCGACGCGCCGAAGACCAAGCATGTGGCGGCGATCCTCAAGGCGCTCTCACTCACCAAGAAGAAGACGCTGCTGCTGACCGGCAAGACCGATCGCACGCTGTATCGTTCCGGTCGGAACATCGCAACGCTGAACATCCGCGAGGCGGACAAGGCGTCGACGTATGACCTGCTGAATAACCAGGTGCTCCTGATCCAGAAGAGCGCCGTGAACGTGTTGCAGAATTCGCTGAAGAACTAAGAGGCCAGTCCATGGTTGGGATTTTGATACGGCCGATCATCACGGAAAAGATCACGGGATTGCAGGACGCGCGGCAGTATGCGTTCGAGGTTCCGCTGAACGTGAACAAGATCGAGATCGCCAAGGCGGTGGAGAAGAAATTCAACGTCACCGTGACAAGTATCCGCACGCTGCGCGTCAAGGCGAAGCACAAGGTGCAGATGACGCGGCGCGGTCGGTTCGAAGGAAAGACCAAGAGCTGGAAGAAGGCGATCGTCACCCTGAAAGAAGGCGACAAGATCGACTTCTTTGGAAACGTCTGATTTGAGGACGGAGTAACGAATGGCAATCAGAAAATTACGTCCGATGACGCCTGCGACCCGGTTCTACTCGGTCGCGGCCTTCGATGAGATCACCAAGACGACCCCCGAGAAGTCGTTGCTGAAGCCGCTGAAGAAGTCGGGCGGGCGCAACAACATGGGACGCATCACTTCGCGCCATCGCGGCGGCGGACACAAGCGCATGTATCGCGTCGTCGACTTCAAGCGGTCGAAGCGCGGCATGGCGGCGAAGATCATTGCGATCGAGTACGATCCCAATCGTTCGGCGCGCATCGCGCTGGTGCAGTATCCCGACGGTGCGAAGTCGTACATCATCGCCCCTGACGGATTGAAGGTGGGACAGCAGGTCGCAGCGGGCCCCGATGTCGATGTCGTCGTCGGCAATGCGATGCCGTTGAAGAACATCCCCGCGGCAACCTTCGTGCATAACGTCGAACTGACGCCGGGACGCGGCGCGCAGATCGGACGCAGCGCCGGATTGTCGCTTCAGCTGATGGCCAAAGAGGGCGATTGGGTCACGTTGAAGATGCCGTCGGGAGAGGTGCGCAAGTTCCGGGGCGATTGCTACGCGGTCATTGGCAACGTCAGCAACGGCGACCATGAGAACATCAGCCTCGGCAAGGCCGGCCGTTCGCGCTGGCT
>Ga0105099_10000955_pt1 | contig 18901 bp, 12 predicted proteins | sample PPLLak3cmMay2015_2_FD_79138 | JGI IMG/M metagenome (GOLD analysis project Ga0105099, IMG submission 79138) | Freshwater sediment microbial communities from Prairie Pothole Lake near Jamestown, North Dakota, USA - PPLs Lake P8 Core (1) Depth... | ecosystem: Environmental > Aquatic > Freshwater >... | reverse complement strand
CGATTTTTACCGGTTATACGACGTTCTTTAATCCCGGGACGATAAACAACACAGCAGGGACCATTCACAACGTCTACGGCTTAATTGTAGGGGCTGGGAGTGTTACAAACCAGGGAAGCCTTATATCACTCTCGTTTACAGCACAAGCGGCTTCAGGGACTACCATTCTTGGTCTTTTTGATGTCGGTATCACCAACGAGACCGCCTACGTCCCCATCACTGTGACAAATGGGACCATCACTCTCCGAGAATTTACCCTAACGATCACACTCGACGGATCAGGAACGGTCACCAAAAATCCCAACCAAGCAACCTACCCCTACGGAACTGTAGTACAGCTCGCTGCAGTAGCAAACACTGGATGGGTATTTAGTTCCTGGAGTGGAAATCTCACAGGAAGCACAAACCCAACCTCAATCACCATGAATGGAAACAAATCAGTCACCGCGCATTTCACCGCAAACCAATATACATTGACGATTACCATCGATGGTTCAGGATCAGTCACAAAGAACCCGAACCAAGCCACCTACAATTATGGACAGGTGGTGACATTAACAGCTGTCCCTAGTGCTGGATGGACATTTAACTCCTGGACGGCAGATCTCACGGGTAGTCAGAATCCCACAACGATCACGATGAACAACAACAAAGTTGTGGTCGCTCATTTCGTAGATGACATGCCTCCGCAGATATTAAACATCGTCCGTACAACCTCTGATCCATTAGACACCAATCCCTCCTACGGCTGGGTAAATGTAAGCTGCACCGTCACGGATAATGTCGCAGTCTTACAAGTCATCCTACGAATTCATAATCCAAGCGGTACATGGAACAACGTCTCAATGACGAGTGGTGCGACAGGAAAGTATTACTATCGAACGACTACCGCATTCTCAACTGCAGGAAACTACTCCTATTCCATCCGAGCAACCGACACAAATACCAACATTAACACAACAAGCAACATCCTATTCTCCATGCCCCCAAACTGGGATATCAATAACGATAACCACTGCACCATCCTTGATTTCGTCGCCATTTCAAATCATTATAATCAGATAGGCACAAATGGATGGATCCGTGAAGACGCAGATAATAACGGCGAGATTCGAGTGTTAGATTTCGTGTTCGTTTCAAACCATTTTGGGGAATCTTGGTAGATACACAGGCAAATATGCATAGTAACTGATTTAATTTTTTTCATCATGATTTAATTTTTTTTCCTAAAAAAATGCAAAATAAAAAATTATTTATATCATTAAGGTATTCTCCGATAGAACTCTACGAATGCCGGAGATGGGCGTCAAGATACTTATTTCGAATTTGGCGTTTAATCACGGTAGTTGTAAAAATAATAATAAAATACATAAATTTCATGCGACGAAAAAGCATGAAATGAAAATGGAGATGGAAATGGAGAAGAGACTACATAATATGAAGAAAGTAATGGCAGTAATGGTAATTTTATTGATTGGGGGGCTCTCTAGTTTTCCAGTGTTTGCAGCACCGACACTTCAGCAATGCGATATCAACGGTGACGGACTCATTAATTTATCCGACTTCGTGGAAATGAATCAACACATGGGTCAAACAGGGACACCAGGATGGATTAAAGAAGATGTTGATAAAAACGGAATCATCCAAGTCTGTGACATGATGTTTGTTGCAAATCATTACGGAGCGTCAGTAAATCCGACCGATAACGCACGGATAAAAAAACTTTCAATAGCATATAGCTCAGCTATGAATAATGAAGATAATCAGGAATTTATCGCGAATCATTTCGATATGGTCGACTGCCCCAGAACCTATCCAACAGCTGTTTCCCATATCAAAAGTATAAACCCGAACATCAAAGTCCTCGGATATTATGACTCAATGATCCAGGGTTCAAATTACGCTGATTGGAATTATGTGAATCAACATGAATCTTGGTTCCTCCATGATGTAAATGGAAACCGCGTTCGTTCTTCTATTGTTCCAACAAACTACATTATGAACCCAAGCTCCGGCTGGAGCAGTTATTATGCCTCACAATGTCAACAGTTCCTGAACAACAACCCTCAATATGATGGTATCTTCTCCGATGACGTCATAACGGATCTACAAGAAATCGGAATACCATTTACCGTCGCGTATTCAAAAATCCCTTCCTCTGTGTTTACCAATTGGGGCTCCTGGATGAATCAACATATAAAAAACATCAAGACCGCGATTGGAAATCATATGCTCATGCCCAACGCATGGAAATACACAACATACTGCCAAAGTACAACCCATATTCATTTCTGGGAAGGTTTCATCCACCATTGGGATAAAGCATACAATGACAATCATTATTCAATTGATATGATCCATTACGCGATCGAACAACTCCACACACAAGCAGAGCTCGGCAACATCATCGCAACCAACAGCGGATGTGCAAACGCAGATTCTCATCCTACTGAAGCGAAACGATGGGCGCTGTTCTCTTATGCATGTCTTGCGTTCGCAACCGTGGATGTGACAAAAGCGTATTTCTCATGGAATTTCTACATGGATGACAACAGCCATGGATATTATTCCGAGATGGATATCGCACTAGGGCAACCCCGAGGAGATTACTATCGTGTGAGCGGAACATCTTATGTCTATGCTCGCGAGTTTTCAAATTATTACGTCGCAGCAAATCTGAACCTCTTAGGGACGGGCAGTGTCACATTCACCATTAACGGAGTAACAAAAACGTTAGCACCACGATCTGCTGTGTTCATCCAGAAATGAAGACAACCGTTTTAGACACTCCCTCTACTACTCTCAACTCCTATGGTCAAAAAAGGACGACATACCTATGAATGAACGTACACGAAAAAATCCCAATGAATCAAACACCTTGTTCTCAAAAAATGGGAACGATGGCAATCAACAAATAGCAAACATTAAATTGAATTCAAACAATAACCGTGAAGAATGGTGGGTACCGTAGATATGAAATCGAAAACAAGTCTTCATAAAAAAATCCTGATGTTAACAACTTGTACCATGATTTCCATGATGCTCTTGTCTGGACTTTTCATCATACCGGTTGCTGCAGCAACAACAACAGTGAAGATCAACCCTGCAAGTCAGACCGTTTCAACCGGAAGTACCTTTACGGTAAGTGTCCTCTGTGTCCCCGGTCAATCGATTAAGTCATATGAATTAAAGGTAGTCTTCAATCCATCTCTCCTAAAAGCGAATTCTGTTACAAAAGGAAATATCTTTAATGGATATTCCACCTATTTTAATGCAGGCACTATTGATAATTCCGCGGGTACAATCAAAAACATTTTTAACGTGATTCTAGGCCCAGGGAGCGTCTCATCAAGTGGGACCTTTGTAACTATATCGTTTACAGCTAAATCAACAACCGGAACTTCTTCAATTAATCTGAATAATGTTGGTGTTACGAACAGTGTAGGATACATCCCAATCGCAATTACAAACGGAAGTGTAAAAGTATCTCTACAATCTAATTCTCCTCCGGTCTATGAATCGGCATCCCCGGCAAATAGATCAACAAATATACCGATTTCAACCTCCTCACTCAGTGTCACAATTCGAGACCCCAACGGTGATGCGTTTAACTATACAATACAGACGCAGCCCAACGTAGGAAGCGTCTCTGTACGAGGAACACACAATGGCACAAAACAATGCACCATCTCTGGTCTGAAATATGCGACAACCTACCGCTGGTACGTCAATACAACCGATGGGAAAACCTGGAAACGAAACTGGTACACTTTTACCACAGCCTCAGCACCAAGTGGCAGTCTTTTTAGTCTATCAGGAATAATCCCAAGTAATGGCTCTCGGAACATTCAACTAAGTACCTCAACCCTCTCTGTTACCATTCAAAATTCGAAAGGCCATCCCTTCGACTATTATATAAAAACAAACCCCAAAATCGGGTCAACCTCAGGCGCAAGTCGGTATGACGGGAGTAAAACCTGCACGATCTCAGCCCTGAACTATGATACGACGTATTATTGGTATGTCCAATGCAAAGATGTTACAACCGGACAATGGGCCAACCAAACATTTTGGTTCACCACTGAATCAAATACTCCCAGTGGGCCTGGTGGTGGAGGCTCATCATCATCTGAAAACGACACGCCTTTAATCCAAAATACTCCACCAAACCAACCAACACCACCTACCGGGGCAACCTATATACAACCAGGCACCAGCACCTATTATACAACATCTACATTCGATCCTGACAATGATACGATGCGATTAATGTTTGATTGGGGAGACGGAACCTACAGTAATTGGACTGGTTACATCTCATCAAACGTATCAGTATCAGTACCACACGCATGGACCAATATCTCATCATACAATATCTCTGTCCTTGCGCAAGATGAACATGGACTCAATAGCAGTTGGTCTGACCCCTATGAGGTAATCATCTCCCAAGCAAACGCGGATGATGAACAAGCTATAGTAGAAATCGTGACTTCCGCTGATAACATCTCAACAAATGAAAGCGTCCTGTTCGATGCCTCATACTGTTACGTCCCAGATAGCACAATCGTTTCCTATCAATGGGAATTTGGTGACGGGAAAAAAAGCACAGGGAAACGAACATCCTATTCTTATACTGCCCCTGGCGAATATGAAGTGACTCTCACCATCACAGACAACCAAGGAGAAACATATGACAATAAAATCACGGTAATTGTTGCTGCAGGTGCGGGTGTATTTGCTCAAAATTCAATGAGTTTTCTCTCGATTTTACTTACCAGCGGTCTAATAGGAGTCGTAATTACTCTCATATTGATTCTCCTTTTCCTTGCTAGAGGAACTGTGCTCCTACAGATTGGGAAGAAATACCTCAGATATGCTTACAGATGGACAAGACATCTGATTTCAGATATCGCACAGTTAAGACATTCAAAAACAACCAAATCAACACCGAAACCAAAGAGTACGAAACCTCACGTCACAGAAAAAAAATCTATCAAACCACCCGTTCGTATTACTCCAACCGAAAATTACAATATGAATATTGACGATATTCTTTTACAGAAAATTCATGAGAAGATTGACAGCCTTTAAAAAGATAGAATCACATCTGCTGTTTCTTTCTCATTTTTTTTGAACCAAAATAAAAATAATAGACATACAAGACAAGAGCAACAAGTACTAGAATAATTGTGAAACGGTAATCAACCATGATTTCGTTAAATCGCCAATACTCCCAGCTAAACGGAAATAGAAATTGAATCCCGCGGGTAGCACCAATGAGGAAAAAATCTAAGAGAAAATGAGTAGCAATGCCGATAGCCAAAGCAAAAAACGCCTTTTTGGTATCTAAAAAAAACAACGCAAAAACCCCTCCCACAAGCAACGAACCTGCCGGAGTATGAAATGGATTAAAAAAACTCTGAAGATCTGCTCCAAATAAAAGTGGAATATGGTTCAGCTTCACAAGATCAGGAATGATAGAGCCAATAGCGACCAATGCCACCTCCTTTTTTAGGATTTTACCCGTAATCCAACCAATCAGGGTATGGGTCAACCAATCAGGCATCTTTTCGCCTCCATGTAAAAGTGAAGCTTTTCCAATCAAATCTCCACGTTCGAAAGAAAAGATACAGAACAAAGGGTATCGCCGGAATCGAAAGCATATAAATCAAGGTATCATCCCATGGACCCTTGACTAAGATTTTTTCAGCAAAAACCGTTTTTTCCCCTTTCAGAACTCCAATAACAAAGATAACATCATCATTCTGGAAATGAAAGTCTCCTGTCGATGTTATTATCTCCACGACGGTATGCGGGTATTCATCAACTGCCGCCAGAATGATCTGATTGGTTGGATATATCTCTACGATTCTGGCTCGGAAGGTGATTTCTGTATCGTTAAACCTCTGATGATTCTCAAAAAGATAATTGCTATTTGAATAATCATATTGAGTAAAGTCGACGTAACTGTACAACAACAGAAAAACGAGAAATGCCAAGAGAAAAACAATAAGGAAAGATTTTTTTTTATTCATGAAGAGCAATAGGTGAGAAACCAAGATATTTTAATAAGAGTTTGCTTACGTTTTTTCATGATTTTTTTCAGAACCCGAATGGCTAAAATAAAAATAAAATAGTCCGTCAGGTTAAAAATAAATATCCTTTTATAGTTCTAAAAGATTTGCGTTACAAGAAATAAGATGTTTTTATTTGCACTCACAAGGGATGGCATCGCTGAAAATTTCGCATCTAAAAAGGTTGAGGAGCTCAAAATACACTCCTTAAAAGCAACCATCGTTACCGATAGGTTTTTATCAGATGTTATCCCTGCGAAAAATGGTTTCACAATCCTAGAATCTCCCTTGATTTCAAAACCCAATGTTCGTGAAACAATTTTTTCCCAAGTCACCTATGACAGTAAGACCGATAGCATCAACGTTTTTAAATCTACACTCTCTGGACGACCAATTTATTATCATACAAACGCCAAAGACGAATTTTTTTGCTCAACGCATATCTCACTGTTACGATCTGCGGGAGTCTCTATAGAGGAAAACCTCAGTGTTCTACCTGAGTTTTTTGTATTCCGCTTAATCATGCCACCGAATACATTATATAAAAATATTTACCAACTCTTCTGTGATGGAGCATTACAACTCAAAATAAACAATGGCAAATGCACTATCAAATCAATCACCCGGTACAAACCACCATCGCAAGACAAAAAAATAACATCGATTACACAGAGTGCGAAAAACGTATATGACTATCTTTCAGAATCTCTTAAAAAACTAGAGAGCCGTAAAGTTGAAACGACTGTACTGCTCAGTGGTGGGATAGATTCATCGATTCTTTCAACAATCTGTAAAGAAAATTTACTCACCAAAAAATCATATTCAACCGGGTACCCCTTTGAAGATTCTGCGTATAATCTTGAAAAAACCTATTCATTATCCGCTGCAAAAGCACTAGAGATGGATCATACTTTTTATGAACCATCGAATCAAGAGTATCTCACTGGCTTTTTAGAAGCAATAGAGCTTGCTGAGGAGCCCCTACATCATCTCCAGTCTGTTCTCTTTCATCTCCTCTTTAAAAAAGGAATCCCCAAAGAACAACGCATCATTGTCCATGGCCAAGGAGCAGGAACAACTTTTGGTAGCAATGATTTTCTATACATACAAAATAGAATATTTTTTAAAATATTGTCAAAAAAACCACCCTTCCATGCACTAAATAAAGCATCAAGATTTTCTCCAAGTGCAAAAAAACTCGTTGAAATCCTTAATAAATCGTATTTAAAAGATTCATACTCAGATCCAAGAAATCCGTTGTGGTCCTGGATGGATTTTGGAAGTAAAAACTGGGTATGCAGATATTTCAACACCACGGAAAATGATATTATAAAAGAACGATATGAGATTATTAAGAATATTCAGAGTTTATCTCTTAATGATATATGGGCGCTGTATTCTTTATTTAGTGATGAACAGATCACCCTGTCGATATGGAGTAAAATTGGTGAGGGAAATCAAAAGATTGTCTATTTCCCGTATTATGATAAAGCCGTGTTGGATTATGTATTATCCATACCATGGGAATTAAAACTACACAAACCAATCGATAACTTGCGAAAAAAACTTGCTCACCAAGCTCAAATCCCAAACTTCATTATCGATCGTAAAAAAAGTAGTCTAGGTATACGATCAAATGATTGGGCTGAAAAAAACGGTGTCTTTGAATCAATACTACCCCTTGCCTCCAAAGTTTTTGACATAAAAGAAATCCAAAAAATGCAATCACCTGAACCGAAAAAGGCAATGACTTATTGGAATATGCTAAATTATTCCCTCTGGAAACGACTCCATATCAACAATGAACCACTTGAAGTGTTACAAGAAGAATTAGAAAAAACAAACTGAATATTTATCAATCTCCGGCTCCTTTTTTCTATTCGCAATAGAAACAAAGAAATCCATTCATCGAATACCCTATCAACTAGAGATACGTTTTTATACAAAAAATATATTTGTTTTGCACGCGGCTATATGTTTTTAGTCACCATAACAAAAAACGGTGTTGCTCAGAATTTACAATCTAATAAAGTAGAAGAATTCAATCTTCACTCTTTTAAGGTCACTGTCGTCACTGATCAGTTTTTATCAGATTTTATCACGGAATCTGATGGTTTTTCAGTTATCGAATCCCCTCTAATCTCTACCCCTGATTTTCGAAATATCATTTATTCTCAAATCACGTATGATAGCAAAAACAATAATATTACTATTAATAAATCTACGACTTCAGGTCGACCAGTTTATTACCATATCAATTCCGATGGTGAATTCTTTTGCTCAACCCATATCTCACTGTTACGATCTGCCGGCGTCCCCATAGAAGAAAACGTTGCGGTTCTCCCCGAGTTTTTTGTGTTCCGTTTTGTGATGCCACCAAACACACTTTATAAAAATATTTTTCAACTTCACTCAGGGGACCAATTGCTTATAAATTTTAAAAACAATAAAACATACCTCTCCAGTATTTTCCACTATATCCCCCCCGAACCAAAACAACAAAATGATATCACTCCTATCATCAAACAAACCCTTACCATTCTCAATAAATCAATACAATCATTAGAACCTCTCAACAGCAAGATATCGGTCTTGCTCAGTGGCGGGTTAGACTCCTCCATATTGTTCAAAATATGTCAAAACAATTTTCACACAGATACAACATTCTCAACAGGATTCCCTTTTGAAGACCCATCCAATAATGTAGAAAAAGAATACTCACTTACCGCAGCGAATTACTTTCAAACAAAACACCATTTTATTGAAACAACCCCTGAAGAATATCTGAATGGATTTCTCGAGGCAGTCTCCAAAGCAGAACAACCTGTTCATCATTTACAATCTGTCCCGTTATATCTCTTGTTTAAAAGAATCCCTGAGAATAAAAATATCGTGGTATCAGGTCTAGGCGCAGATGATTTATTTGGAACAAGCACACAATACAATCTTTTTCGCATAAAACGAAATCTGTTACTGAAACTATTAACAAAATACCAAAACCTCATTTTCATCAAATATTTCATAGAGAAAAATAAGAATTACAGAACCGCCGTTCACGATTATAAACAAGCAACATTTCCCATAACAGATACGGATAATAATCTCATTTGGTCGCTTGGTGTTCACGGAGACCAAAACTGGGCCATGAATTATTTCAAAGTAACAAAAAAAGAGATCATACAAAACCGATATGAAGAAATTAAAAAATCCCTCGATCGGCCAATCTACGATATCATTTCAATCTTATTGTTTTTAGGATCCGCCTCTGCCACACAAGCCATATGGTCAAAACTCGGGGAAGGCGAGAAAAAAATACTGTATTATCCATACACAAACATCGATTTAATAAACTATATCTTCTCAGTACCCTGGAACATAAAATTAAAAAAACCAAAAAATATTTTACGCCATATCGCTCGTCAAATAGAAATCCCCAAAGAAATTATTTATCGACCGAAAAGTGCTTTCGGAGTGAACCCCAAGCTCTGGGGACAAAAGGATTGCATCTTCGAATCGTTAATACCACTCACGACACAGTGTTTTGCTGAAGAAGAAATCCGTAACATGCAGTCAACTGATTTACATAGAGCAATGACCTATTGGAATATGCTGAATTATTCTATCTGGAAACGGGTCTGTATCAATAACGAACCCGTAGATGTTTTAATAGAAGAATCAAGATAAAACACATCGGGATCCACCCCAAAAATATTAAATTACTTCTTCATTCTGCCCTTTGGATGAGTGCAACACAACTATTAATGAAACTGTAGGTAACTATGCAAGAAAAAAACGTTATTGTCACTGGAGGCGCGGGATTTATTGGTTCAAATCTCGTGAAAAAATTACATGAAAAAAATCATGTTATTGTAATCGACGATTTATCAACAGGACATCTAAAAAACATACAAGACCTTGTCACCTCGAAAAAAATAGAATTTGTACAAGGAAGCATCACTGATCTAGCCTTGTTACAGAACACATTCAAAAACATCGATTATGTGTTCCATGAAGCAGCAATACCATCGGTACCTCGCAGTGTAAAAGACCCGTTTAAAACCAATTTCGTAAATGCAAATGGAACGCTTAATGTTCTCCTTGCCGCCCGAGATAATCAAGTAAAAAAAGTAATCTATGCATCATCAAGCAGCGTCTATGGTGATACCCCAACATTACCCAAGAAAGAAGACATGAAACCCTGTCCGCTCTCACCGTATGCGGTCAGTAAACTGACTGCAGAATACTACTGTGATGTGTTTACCCGGATTTATCAGCTCCTAACCATTTCTTTACGATATTTCAACGTCTATGGGCCTTCCCAGGACCCTACCAGCGAATATGCTGCGGTAATTCCACGATTTATCACCAATATTAAAAATGATAAATCACCCATCATCTATGGAGACGGAAGCCAGACAAGAGATTTTACTTTTGTCCATGATGTTGTCAATGCAAACATCCTTGCTGCCGAAAGCCTTTCAACCGGTATTTTTAATATCGCTGGAGGAAAAAGAATATCAATTAATGATTTGGCGAAAGAAATCGTTAAATTATGTAACAAAGAAATCGAAGCAACATATATTGAACCGAGGGAAGGAGATATTATACATTCCCTGGCAGATATATCAAAAGCAAAAGAAGGGTTTGGTTATACCCCTAAATATAAGATAAATGAAGGATTGAAGGAGACGATAAAATGGTTTTAAAAACAACAGTAAACGATGTCGTAATATGCATTGTTGGATTAGGATACGTCGGAATGCCGTTAGCAGAGGCCTTTTCAAAACATATGCGCGTGATCGGCTTTGACATCAATGAAAAGAAAGTAAAGACATTACAAACACAATACCCACAACTCAATTTAACAGCAGACCCGAAAGAAATTCAACAGGGTGACGTGGTGATCATCGCAGTCCCAACCCCAGTCACGAAACAAAAAGAACCTGACTTATCATACGTATTATCAGCAGCAAAAATAGCTGGAAAACATATGAAAAAAGGTGCAGTTGTGGTGTTAGAATCCACCTATTACCCTGGAGTCACAGAAGATATCGTAGCTCCGATATTAGAAAAAGAATCTGGTTTTTCTGTTGGAAAGGATTTTAAAATCGGGTATTCCCCTGAGCGAGTGAATCCTGGGGATAAAGAGCATATCATTGAGAAGATCACTAAAGTTGTCTCTGGTATGGACCAGGAAACAACCGATTTTCTATCCATGGTCTATGGGACAATAACTACCGTCTTTAAAGCAGCGGACATCAAAACTGCTGAAGCAGCCAAAGTCATAGAAAATATACAGAGAGATTTAAATATCGCTCTCATGAATGAACTTTCAATTATCTTTAGCAAAATAGGATTAGATACCAAAGCAGTATTGGAAGCCGCATCAACAAAATGGAATTTTAATCGATACACCCCAGGGTTAGTCGGTGGCCATTGTATTCCTGTCGACCCTTATTACTTGGTATACAAAGCAAAAGAACTCGGATATCATCCACAAGTGATTCTCGCCGGTCGTGCGATTAACGACCATATGCCACAGGTTATAGCAAACATGGTGATTCGGGAACTCAATGAAGTCGGCAAGGTCGTGAAAGACTCCAAGATCCTCATTATGGGTCTAACGTTTAAGGAAAATGTTGATGATACTCGTGAGGCACCGGTCGTTGACGTTATTAAAGAATTACAAGAGTTTAAATGTGAAATCTACGGTCATGACCCCTTCTTAAGCAAAAATGATATCGAACATTTCAATATTAAAATGTTCGATGCATCGGTTTCGAATATTGATTGTGTGATCATCGCTGTCGCACATGATCAATTTAAAACAATGACACTGGATCAAATGAAGGGATTTATGACAAAAAACCCTATTCTCATTGACGTGCGAGGAATGTTTAAGCGCCGTGACGTCGAGAATAAGGGTTTCCGTTATTCAACGTTATAAATTCACTACAATGATTTCGAGTCTGACACCAAACAATACCTTATTTCAAAAATCAAAAAAATCTTTTTTTCTTTTATGTTAGAACTATATTTTTCATTTCAATCCAAAATGTTTTTTCAACTGCATCTCCCACGTGGACCGAGGACCTTGTAAATTAAGTTCTTTGCATCGTTTCACACATTTCTCTTTATACTCCAAAACAGAACATATAAATTTAGCTGGTACTCCCCCAACCACTGTGTTTGGTGGAACGTCTTCAGCGACCACAGACCCAGCACCTACAACAGAATTTGGTCCTATCGTTACATTTGGTAAAATAATACTGTTCATCCCAATCATACAATTATCCTTGACTTCAATTTTTCCAAACACATGTAAATCTGGAAGCTCATCTCGAAAAATAAAACACCCACCATCATGAGTAATAAAAGAGACGCCCGCAGCAATAGCAACATGATTTCCAATTTTCACCAAATACGGCTCACTGCCTAAATCTCGAATAAATATCCGATTATTTTTCCCTATATCATATCCTTTTTTCCTGAAATAGTCCTCAATGGTATATTGATTATAACTGTTAATTTCTAATCCGGCTCTATAATTATTTATAACTTTTTTAATAGTTCGTAAGATATTCATTCGATCACCTGACCCGAAAAATTATTTTTCATCACTTTCTTTAGTAATCAACATGATAACCAACATCAACTTCAAAAATATATGCCTTTTCTCGTAATGAAAACTATCAATATTCAAACAATATTGATATAAAAGAAAATAAGCAGAAATTGTCCCTCTCTAATCAGTTATTGGTATCTGTTTCTTGATCTGTTTCACTCGCTTCTGTAGAATTCTTGCAGGTATTTTTTCCTGCATTTTATAGGACTCCGTCATGGGTCTATCAGAATACGAAAAGACGCCAACCGAGTCAAACTGGATTTCTTTCAGGAAGGATAATGTTTGTTGGAAGTCTTCGTCAGTTTCTCCAGGAAACCCGACGATCATATGCGTATAAATTTTCAGATTCGGTACTTTTTCTTTCAAAGTCAAAATATGTTTTTTTACGTCTTCGATTTGATATTGCCTTCTCATACGTGTGAGTATTTTGTTGCTCCCTGATTCAATAGGGAATCGAATGTTTAGGATTTTGTTATAATTCGCAATAAACAATGGTTCTAGATTATCGTAATATTTAATGAACCATCGCGGATTAAAATCGGTGATTATTATCTTATTTTTCCCGGGTAAGTTAAAAAATATTTTTAATATCTCGACAATATTTGTTTTTATATCGATTCCATAGCTACCAATATCCTGTCCAATGAGCTTAAATGTATGATATCCTTTTCTTATCCCCTCGTTAAAATCTTTTTGTATTTGGTCAACTGGTTTACTCTGGAGACGTCCATGCGCAAGTTTAATTGAACAATAAGAACAACTGCCAAGACAACCTCTTGATATACGAATGTGGTAGATATCTTCTGCATCCAGTTTCTTTTTCTTTAACTTAAAAAGATAATATTTCAGGTATTGCGGTGAGTTTTTGATGTATTTCGGATTTGTAAGTCTATCAAGTATATTTTCATCACTATCCAATGGAGGAATCTTCCCAACAATCCCTGCATTGGGAATCTGTGTGAATGGTATTTTTGAATGTATACGAGAATCGAGTTGTTCGAGTTTATCAAACTCTATCACTGCAATATCATGAAAATTGCTCATTGATTTTGGATTTATTTTTGTCAGACATCCAGTAACAATGACGGTGGCTTTTTTTGATTTTTTTTCCAAGATACGTTGTATAGTATTTATCGATGATTTTTCTGTATCATCAAAACCGCCACAGGTATAAATACATATGAAATCTGCTTTGTCTATTTTATTTACCGGTGTCAATCCGTTTTGTAAAAAGTAATTAAAGATAGTCTGAGCATCTTCTTTACTTCTGGGGCAATGCCCGCCTATAACGAAAAACGTCTGCTGCGCCATATCTAAATTTAATATATTTTATAAAATATATATATTTTTGTATTGGATATATCACCCTTGTGGAAAAAAATGGTGTCCCAATTTCATAGGAACATCGAAGAACAAACACATATAATGCCAGACGGTAAAGCTGTGTAGCTTTTCCGCTCCTACCAAAGCTATTTATTTTCAGTTTTTATTCTGCTTTCTATTTAAGGAGAATGGAATCTAAAAAATAGAGATACGAATGCATGGCGGTGTAAAAAAAATTGCCTGAAGACCATATATTATTTTTAAAAAGAATTGGATTGGTCGGAGTTTCCCAAACCTATAACAACATGAAAGGATTATTCCTCCTCCCAGTTCTCACCAAATATCTCAGCACAGCAGAATACGGGACCTGGTCACTCATCTTAACCACCGCTGCAGTATTACAACCATTTATCTTACTGGGCTTACAAGACGCTGTTTTACGGTTTCTCTCACCACAATCAAAAGATAAAATCGTTCAAGGGCTCATAACAGTAGCCATCATCATTCTTATTACGGGAACTATTGCATCCATCATCTTCTTCTTCTCATCAGATTTATTAGCAAATATTATTCTAAAAGAACCCTCCGTTGTCTCCGTCATAAAAATAGCATCACCATTTATTATCTTAGATTCAATGAATACCATCATCTTAGGTTCATTCCGTGTTTTTGGCATGATAAAAAAATACGCCCTTGTCCTCGTTATTAAGACAACATTAGAAATTGTATTCATAAATTATTTTATTTTATCTGGATATGGACTCGTCAGTGCAATCATCGCTCTCCTTATCACATCAGTCCTGACCCTGTTCATCATGCTTTATTTTGTTATCTCACATGCCGGAATCGCCAAACCGGATTTTTCCGTACTCAAACCATACCTAATCTTTGGCTTACCAATGATACCAATGTCACTTGCGATTTTCGTTGTCGACATAAGCGATCGTTACGTCGTCGGATTCTTCCTTGGAGCAGAAAAAGTAGGTATTTATTCAGCCGCCTATGGACTCGGGGTGATCCCCTTAGTCCTCAGTAGATATCTTGTGTACGTCCTAGGCCCAACAGTCTATAATTTCTATGATAACGGTCAAGTAGAGAAAGTAAAAATGTATCTCTCATATTCCTGGAAATATCTCTTAATGCTCTCAATTCCCTCTGCTTTTGGGTTATCTATCTTAGCACGACCTATATTACAGACTATGACTACCTCGCAATTCACCACCGATGGTATATATATCATCCCCTTTGTAGTCGCTGGAATTGTTTTCTGGGGATCAGAACAGATATTCGCAATATGCTTATACATCTTCAAACGTCGTAAAATATTTGTAATTGCATTTATCATTGGCGCCGTGGTAAATTTCATTTTAAACATACTCCTCGTCCCCCTCTATGGGGTGGTCGCTGCTGCAATGACTACATTAATCGCCTATATGTTAATCACCATCATCATCGGATATGCATCCCGCCGTCAATTTACGTTTAACCTTAACTTTAGATTTATAGTAAAAAGCATCCTTGCATCCAGCGGTATGGCTCTCGTGATTTGGCTAATAAATCCAGATACTCTCTTATGGATTATTCTATCGATAATAATAGGGATTGCCATCTATTTCGGCTTCCTTCTTTTACTAAAAAGCTTTTCAAAAGATGAACTACGAAATATTTTCTTAGTACTTGGGTTAAAAAAATTTTATGAAAAACTAGATACATCTTTCCATCGAATGAAAAAATAAATCTCAAAAAACTAGAAACGGTGCACGAAATGAAAGAGTTAATACGGAACACTGTCACGAAACTCAAAGGAAATTCCATTGAAAAAGAATATCAAGAAATAAGACAATTAAAAAATAAGAACGATTTGATAACATACCAAGAAACCTCCCTCAAAAGACTCCTGTATCATGCATATCAGAACGTCCCCTATTATCACGATATCTTTGATCGTATAGGCATTATTGAAAAAAATACAATCAATTTATCAAAATTTCATGAAATACCAATACTCACAAAAGAACTCTTAAGAAAGCATCAGAAACAATTGGTTTCAAAGGATAGCGCCAAACGGAAATCATTTCAAAATTTTTCTGGAGGATCAACCGGCGAACCAACGATGTTTTTACAGGATCACTCCTACTACAAATGGTACATGGCTACCAACAAATATTATTACGAAGACATGCTTGGTATTGACGAAAACAATGAAAAAAAAGTCTTACTCTGGGGAAACCCACAGGATCTATTTGAGGGAAGCGACGGCATAACAAATAAAATAAAAAATTGGTTCACAAACAAGATATTTCTAAACAGTTTTAAAATGACTGAAAAACATATGAATTCCTACATAAGAACAATAAATGACTACAAACCAAAATTCATAAGAGGATACGCCGGTTCATTGTATGAGCTTGCAAAATTCTCAGAAAAAAACAATCTCCCGCTCCATACCCCACAAATACTTGTCGCCTCAGCTGAAACATTAACAAGCGAAATGAGAACGGAAATAGAAGCTGTCTTTGGAACGAAATTATATGATTTTTATGGTTCACGAGAAACTGCTTCAATTGCAGCAGAGTGCAAGAATGGATGTATCCATGTTTTTTCCTTCAACAACATTCTAGAAATACTTAATCGAAATAATAAACCGGTTACTGAGGGTGAAGAAGGACGCATCATTGTAACAAATCTCCATAATTATTCAATGCCATTTATCCGATATGAGATTGGAGATGCAGCAATCCCTGGATCAGAAACATGTACATGTGGAAATTTTCTCCCCTGTTTAAAAAAGGTTAGCGGTCGTCTTGAAGAACAATTTATTAAAAAAGATGGTTCAATAGTGATAGGTTATTTTTTTGTCCATCTGATAGGAGTTTTACTCAATAAAGGTTTTATTAAAAAATTCCGAGTCATCCAAGAAGATTTCGATAAAATAAAGATTATCGCAATCCAGGATAAAGGCTTACCCGAATCTGAAAAAAATGAGATCGAACAAAAAATCAGAGTGGAGATGGGGTCAGATTGTAAAATACTCTGGGAGTTTGTTGATACAATCCCCGCAACTCAAAGTGGTAAATATCTCTACACACAATCATTTGTAAACAAATAAAAAAGAATTGTGCTCTGCGCTCTTTTAAAAAACGTAACAAAAACTATATAAATTAACAAAATTACTATATATAAAATATTTCTTATAGGGAATCACCATACGACCAGAAAACGGGGATAAAAAGATATGACAAAAAGAATAACGATAATAGTTTTATCGCTTATGCTAGCGACTTCCTTTACAGGAATCTTTTCAATAATACCGACTATTGCAGATCCAATCAATCAACCACCGATTCTTACAAATGAAAACCCAGCGAACAACTCAATGAATGTTAACATTAATACTCCCCTTCTTAGTATAATCATTCAGGACCCTGAAGGGCACCCCGTTAATTGGACGATTATTACCTCACCAAACATCGGAAGCAGCTCAGGGAATAATGAGTCCAATGGTACGAAAAACTGCAACATTTCTAATCCTGCATATGCAATTCAATATAATTGGACCATAAGCGCATATGATGGACAAAGCTGGACAAATAAAACATTTACCTTCAGAACAATACCTAATCCGATAATCCCGACATTAAAATGGTTTATTTCATCAGAGTCCAATGAATCTCGAGTAGCTCCCGCTGTTGCTGACATCAATAACGATGGATACATGGAAATCATACGCTCAGGAGATAACGGCATCGTTGTCTACAATAGGAATTATGGTGTTGTTTGGAAAAAAATACTACCAATGTGGAGTAGCCATATACCACTCGAAGTCATCGATCTGAACAAAGATGGATATCTCGATGTTATTTGCTCCTATAAAATCATTGCGACAAACAAAACAGGAACCATGGCTCTAAACGGAAACGACGGTTCAACTCTTTGGCAAAATCCAGATGCTCAACTAGCCGATAAACACCCTGTTGCTGGCGATATCGACGCAGATGGATACCCAGAAATATACGTTTGTATAAACGGTGAACAAAATGGGTCATCTATGGGCTCAGTAACTGCTCTTTATCATAATGGAACTATATTTGCTCAGACACCAACCTACTACCCCTGCTGGGGCGGATTATCCCTCGGGGATACCGATTTTGATGGTATTTTCGAACTCTACCTGTGTGAGAGAAACGTTGGTTTCGAAGGAAATACCGTTGGGAAAGGAGTCAGAGCATTTTGGGCATCGAATCTCACGGAACGATGGAATCAACCAGAAATGCTAGTAAGCAGTCATTGTCCAACACTTGTCGATACGAACAAAGATGGAATACTGGATGTGGTAGTCCTCCATCAACGTACCGGCCCGACTGTGTTTAATAGCGCTGATGGAAGTGTCATTCATAACATCACAGATCGCATACCGGGTCTCAAAGCCCATTCACAACCAACAGTACATGACATAGATCACGATGGGAATCTTGAGATAATATTCGGTGGAGGGAGTGATTCTTGGTCGAAACCAATCATTTGGGATCTCTACAATTGGACTCTTAAAGCCTGGCTTCCCTTCGATTGCTGGGAACCACCAGCTATCGCAGATCTCGATGGAGATGGATATGTTGAAATTATTCAATGTACCATTGACAATATCTCATTCTTCGATCATAACTATACGTTCATAGGCTCCATACCACTTCCGAACAACAATACTGGTCCAAATAGTTCGAGATATGACGGTTTTTATGGAATGTCAATGATCATTGCACAAGATATCGACAACGATGGTCTACTAGAGTTGATTCTAAACAGAGGAATCCGACTTTATATCTACAATACCATTGGACCTGCACCAACCCCAAGAGCGTTATCTCAATTCAACTATTAT
>Ga0105099_10000954_pt1 | contig 18913 bp, 6 predicted proteins | sample PPLLak3cmMay2015_2_FD_79138 | JGI IMG/M metagenome (GOLD analysis project Ga0105099, IMG submission 79138) | Freshwater sediment microbial communities from Prairie Pothole Lake near Jamestown, North Dakota, USA - PPLs Lake P8 Core (1) Depth... | ecosystem: Environmental > Aquatic > Freshwater >... | reverse complement strand
TCGAAATATATTCGGATCAAGAATGCATCTTTCCCGCTTTGTCTGGTAAGATTTCTAAAATCAATTAGATCAGTGGACCCATAATTGAAAGACATATCCGAGGAACCAAATGGTAATACTATCAGAGAGTCAACCGGATATATTGTTCCATCACCCAATATTAAATCGGTATTAAATATCCATGAGCCGGAAAGGCACTTAAAACCTATAATGGGAAATTCCTTAATTCCATATCGGTAATTCTTATTATTGATTTTTACTAATATGTCCGAATGCGGAATGTCAAATGTCGTTGTAATAGTAAGACCGACTGAATCAGTATAATTAAATAGATATGGCAAATCATATTTTCTATCAACATTTCCTTTAAGTTTAATAGTATCCATATAGACCGGATAATTCGGATTTATTATTTCAATAGAATATTCACCCCTGTCATATTTGTTCGAATTCAGCGACTTCATGTCTTTACCATTAATCAGTATTGTCGTATTGGTGATCGGATCCACCATGATATCCATTGTATATTTCGGCGGTTCTTTCTTTATATCGTTTTCGGTAATATTTTTCCCGGGCATTTCTGCCTTGGGCTTCGGTTTGAATTCCGTTACCATTTTAGAGCTGTCTATTGCCATAGGATTTGGTTTTACTGAATCAACAACCGGCGGTGTAATACTTCGGTTGTCGCTTTGCTGATTAGTTGTTTCTGCTTTTAAGGTATCTGCGATTATTACCGATCTAACATCTGGATTATTATTTCCTCTTAAAGATAATAAATACTCATAAATTGTATTGTGTATATTGGCCTGATACAGCAAAAACGCCATAATAGCAACGACAGCGATCGATCCAACATAAAAAACTGCTCTTGGCCTGCGGTAAATTCTCTTCACTGAACTTAAAGTTCGGATAAATTCGTCTACTGACACATACCGATCGCTTGGCATTAGCATGGTTGATTTCTTCAGGACTTTCAACAACTTCGGATCCAACTTCTTATTGATTGCCGGATTTATGCCGTGCATGGCATCAAATGGTGTTTGCCCTGTCGTGAGCTTTAAAATTGTCGAGCCGATTTCGTAGACATCACTCAGAAAGGGATTGTAGTTTCCTTCCATGCGATGCCTTTCAGGAGCCGCATATTGGGGTGTATACGGAGGTCGCCCCGTACCTGTCAAAGACGTTGCCCCTATCTCTTTGGCAATACCGAAATCAATAAGATATACATGATTGTTATGATCTATCATTATATTTTTGGGTTTTATATCCCGATGAGCAATATTCTTTTTATGTGCAAACGAAATCGCGGAAGTTATACCGTTTATTATATTAAATAGCGTATCCTCATCCAACTTATTGGGGCCTTGCAGCATTTCCTCCAAATCCTTGCCGTTTATAAAGGGCATCACCAATGCTCTTTCTTCAGGAAGGAAATCAATGATCCTGCAAATATTCGGATGATCAAGCTCGCTTAACAGCTTGGCTTCGTTTTCAAATCTATCCTGCGATTGAACTCTTTTAAGGAATTTTAATACAACTGATTGAGTGGGCAAGTTTTCATTTATGGCCTTGTATACATCACCGAACCCGCCCCCTCCCAGATATTGAGTAATTCGATATCGGCCATCCACCACCCAATTCTTGAGCATATTGGGATCGCAAGTTTTCCCCCATTCCGGTCCAAATGGGGCGGGATTGCTGTCATTGTTATTCGTCTCGTTCACAGGCTGAAGTCAATCCTATTTGATCAAAATCGTTTTCTTTATATGAGCGGTATTTTCGTATCTTGCCCTTATTAAATAAATCCCCGAAGCGCATTCCTTGCCGGCATAATCCCTGCCCGGCCAGGAGACGGAATGCATCCCTGATGGATACTGCCCATCAGCCAACACCGCAACTCTCTGCCCCAGTATATTTAATACATCAAGATATACATGACCCGGTTCAGGCAATCCGAATTTTATCGTAGTGGCGGAGTTAAATGGATTGGGATAGTTTTGTCCGAGTGTGAATATTTCCGGTATCTTCTCTATTTCAACAGGATTATTTACAAAATATTCTTCAGTTCCCAAAGTTATAGTATATGCATGACCTGCTTTTATAGGAATATTTGGCAATATTAAGGTATCAATACTCGTTCTAAAACCGTAATTTTTGCCGCTCGTTTTATCATACAGGATAGCACGATTAAAAACAGCTGTGTCAATGTTAGCTAATATAATCATTCTTGCAGGCTGCCCCGATTGACCTGCCACATTAATATCGAAAGTTATATGATTACCGGCATACGGAATATAGCTCCCAGCCAATCTGCAAAAGTAATTATCATGGTCTTTAGCCAAAATAGATAAAGAAAGCTGGTTACCAATAGCAGGGGGTTCTCGATAATCATATCTATCCCAATTGATATCGGCATCATTCCTAATGTAAATATAGTTATGATGATCTGCGTATTTGCTGTCCTCTGCTATTAATTGGAATGAAGGACTTATTGCGTTCATAATATCATCGGTTGATATTTTGGAGGTAACTTGATCGATACTATTATAGGGATAATAGATACGATTGTTAACGCTATAATTGCTGTATAACCAATACCCGCAATAAGGATATAACGTGTCTATTGTGCGGTATTCCTCTAATGCACCGCTGACATAAGTCCAGACTACGTTTTCAAAGCCGGTGTCGGCCAGACAATGATTCCAATCAACAGAGAACGGGAATGGCGATGATATTTGATTCCAACCGGGTTTTATCATTACAGATTTATATCTGGTCAATGTCGATGCAACAAATGTATCAGGAATATTGGATATCCCGGAAAAACTCAAAGTCAGAGTGTCCCAGGTCCAAATCCAATAGCCTTCATTGTCATTCAGTTTGGTGATTTCATTATCAACAAAATACCTGTCGCCGGCAGCATCCCATTTGGCAATCCGCCAACTGCCTTCGCCAGGTTCTCCCAGAAATGGAACTAATATATCTTCTATAGTATTGGCGGAAGAATTCAATTCAAAGGGAAATGAAATCATTTGCCATTGATTAGCCTTAAGTCGAATTAAAGGCATATCCTCGAATTGTGATTGGCATATGAAGGGGTTGTAAACAGGATTGCTTTCCGGAAGAGTCCTGACATACCCATTATCAACCGCCTGAATGTAAAACTCGAGGTTCGAGAGGCCGGGATTTTGTTGAAAGCTGGTAACGTATTCCCCGGCATCAATCCCGGACGTCATAGCTATCTTGTTCCAAGAACCGTAATGGCCGAGACGATAGAACATGGTCACAGAATCCGCCACATCCTGGAGATTTATATCAAAATCCATATCACTCTGAGGATTAACAACTGCCGGATAGTTAATTCCACTGAATACCGGATCAAAGACCAGGTTAACGCTCACATTAACAAGGAGGCTGTCCGCCTGGTATGAATCCGACACGATGACTGTAAACGAAGTGTCGGAACAACCCTCCACCGGAGTCCCGTAAATGCTATCCCCCTCCGCGGTCATCCAACTCGGAATATCTTCAAACGCAATATCCGCCTGCGGGCCGTCAGGATCGATATATAAGACTCTATAAACAAAAGACAAATCCTCGGTGGCAGTAGTATCTATTGCAGAAGTTATCACGGGAGCATCATTGACACCAAGAATCGTGATATTAACATTTGCGGTATCTGCCAGGTATGAATCTGATACGATTACCGTAAATAATGTGTCGGCATATTCTTCCAAGGGTATTCCGAATATACTGTCGTCTTCGGCGTTTAACCACTGTGGATAGTCTTCAAACAATATTGAATATTCTGGGCCATCCGGATCATTATAAATTACCCGGTATACAAAGTTTGAATCCTCAACCGCCACGGTGTCCCTGGATGAGATAATTATTGGCGGATCATTTACATGTGCAATTTCCAGGCTAACGTCCAGCGTATCCGCCAGATATGAATCTGATACGACAACTGCAAATGTTGTATCCGTATTTTCCTCAAGAGGAGTACCGAATATACTATCCCCATCCGCAACCAGCCATGCGGGATATTTCTCATAAATAATATTTGATGCGGGACCGTCGGGGTCGGTAAATGTTACTCTATAGACAAAAAACACGTCCTCAACGGCAGAAGTATCTGCCGCAGATTCGATTTCTGGTCTGTCGTTTACATAAATAATCGTCACCGCCACATTAAGAGTATCGGCACCTACTTCATTGGCCACTATTACGGTAAATGACGTGTCGGTATTTTCATCATCAGGTATTCCATAAATGCTATCCGCATCTACTGCCAGCCATGATGGAATATTATTATACGATATGGTGGTATCTGCTCCCTGCAAATCATAATTCGGCCTATATACGAATATTGTTTCCTCAGTGGCATTTTCAATACCTGTGGAATTTATTACGGGTATATTTAAATTGTAATAGATATGTATATTACCCTGATAATCTAGGGTTGCAATATCAATATCTCCATCATTATCTACATCACCAGTGACTAAACAATCAAAATACTCATCAGGAATTGCCGTATATTCAGCTACAAGAATAAAATCCCCATACCCATTATTTTTATAGTAATTTAATTCATTATTGTATAAGGCAACAATATCTTGATATCCATCAGCATTGCAATCCACAAATGCAGCATTCCATAACCCACCATTATATATTATGGTATCATAAGGCAATAATCCGCCATTATTATCATTACTATATATTATCAACCGAAAATCTTCATAATAGGACGCAAGAATATCCAAATAATTATCGTTATTATAATCTTCCACCTGTATCAATATTGTACTCCACCCTGCAGAGATTGAATCTAATGGAAGGAATACTCCCTCTCCCACATTTCTATATATTCCAATATTTGGAAATGTATTCTCTCCAATAATTATATCCATTTTATAATTATTATCAATATCCCCCGGTAGTATAAAAAAGGGAATATTTACCGAAGGAATAATATTACTTTTAAGCACACTATAATAGCCATCATTATTGAACAATTCCAGAGTTTGGATTATTCCCGATGAGGATGATGTATATGCGAGATCAATTATGCAATCCTCGTTTAAATCAGCCGCTATTATTCTAGAAGGATCATATTCAATTGAATAGCTATAATTATTATCATTTCCCCCTTCTTCATCTAGAGTCGTAACCCATATCATAGCGCCGTAATCATCCTGGCCTGAATATATTATATCAATATTCCCATCCAGGTTAAAGTCATACAATAAATAATCCGTAATGTAGTTGCCTGGAATACAATAGGTAAGATATGACTGGTAAGAACCGTGACCGTCATTAATAAATGCAATTATTGAATCCTCGACATTATAATATTTCGCTGTAAAATCAACAAATCCATCATTATTAATATCTACAATTCGTAATGGGTGACTTATACTCTTATTATTGCTTATTGTCATTAGCTCGCCAAATATGCCAATCCCATTACTTGGTGCAACGGAGAATTCATATGCGGCTCCATCTATATACATTAGATTCGCCCCTCTGATTTTATTGCTCAGCATTACAGTTACTTTTTCACCAGCAATAAAATTATCATTTGGGGTAATTATTATTCTATAATGTGCGGCATCGTAATTAATAAGCGCACTATATCTTCCGCCCATACTTCCATTTATTATAACCCGATCATTATTTATAGATGATTGATTAAGCGGCTGATCAAAATCTACTGTGATATTATCAATATCTCCCGCAATCTTACTATTTTGTTCTGGATACGTTGCTATTATTTTCGCTTTGGATTTATTTAAAAAGATTCTTGCCTCGGCATTGGATTCACCGGCCGTAACAATGTCTAAGGTCCCATTTCCATCGAAATCTGCTATAGCCAAATCTTGATGTCGTCCGCCAAGGCCGTAATTATAAGTACGCGTGAAATTATCTGTCCTGTTATTCAAATAAACTTCAAGACTATTAGTATATTGGTTAATAACAGCAACATCATTAAAGCCATCAGCATTAAAATCACCAATGTTAACGGGACCTGAGGATTCATTGGGGAAATCAATGGCATTATTAAATCTTGTGCCATTATACTTTAAGTAGACTAAATAACTCCCCGAAGATTGGCTGCCAATTATATCTTGATAACCATCATTGTTCATATCAGCAGCTACCGTACCTAATACATTATCACCGAACAGGTATGTATTATCTATTGTTATACTATCACCATTATGGTTTTTCAACATCATCATATACCAATCAGAGTCCGGATTTAAGTACCCCGGGCACACAAGATCGATATCACCATCGTGATCGTAATCAATAGTATTAACCGAGTTCGCCAAATATGTAATAGATGATAACATGTCATATATAACATCATTTTTAAATAGCAATGTCTGAAGATTAAGTTTATCCACAAAATCAACATAGCCGTCATTATTAATATCTGCAACCGTGAATGAAGTAAATGATATATCAGTATTTATATATTCATTATTAAACGTTCTATTTCCATTATTATACATAATAGCTAGCCGACTATTTGGTGGATCGCTGTACACGATATCAATAAATCCGTCATTATTTGCATCAGTACATTCCATGGATCCGGGATATTCATCTAATGTGTATACTGCTAATTCTCCAAAATTACCATTACCATCGTTCCAGGCTATCATAATTTCATAATATGTTCCTTCTTCCATACTATTGAGTGTTACAACATCGATATCATCATCAGCATCCATATTTGCCGCATAAATATTAATAACTCCCAAGTAAGCCTGGAATGCAAATTCGGACGTAAATTGTGCTGCGCTTGGCATCGATTTCGTAACAAATGACCATGAATATCCCCCGTCGCGGAAATTTGCCCCATTTACCGTCTCGATCTCTTTTGTAAGTGTAACGGTAATGATCTCACCCGGGTGAAATGGCTCGGTCGGATCAAAAGTCACCGTTTTATTATCGTCACTTAGTAAAATGTCACCATTTATGCGCCCGGAATAGTTCCCTCTTAATACCATTCCCCCGTTGGCCAGTGAAGAGCTATCGATCGAAAGGGAATATTGGGTTATCACATTACAATCATAATCGACGAATTGCTCGTTTATACCGGGCGAAAACGAATTAAGCGCGGGAACCTCGGCATATTTTACTATCGCCGGGCGACTGTTTCCAATACCCCCTACGTAGAGACAATTATCCTTTCCCACAATAATATTCGTGGCATTCCCCCCGTAGTAAGCGCCATTCAGTGTATCGGCCCATATCATGTCTCCGCCTGAATTGAAACAGGCAGTCATAAATGTACTATCCGCCATTCCCGTAATAAAGAAACCATTGTATGTGCTTCTAATTGAGGAATAATAATTATATACTTCCATATTGGTTGGAATAGATTGTATCCATATTTTTGTACCATCGCCACCATACTCTGCAATGAATGATTTTCCGAAATAAAATTCAGGATCCCAAGTATCCCATAATGTATATACACCTAATCCCCATTGAGATGACGTTATAGCAACTGGATGTGTACTACCACTATTATCGTTATAATAATCAGTCCATTTAAGATTCCCTGAAGAATCGTACTTTATGATAAGAAATTGGTACCACGGGAAAGTATTATTACTTGCCAAACTATTACCGATTACATATACAGAGTTGTCTTTATCTACAGTAAAGGCGGATGCATTATCATCCGAATGATCGGGACTATCGTATATCCTGGTCCACAAAGAATCGCCGTCAGGAGTCAGTTTTGTCGTTACGATATTATCGGAACTGCCACCAAGAAGAACCAAATTCCCGGCATTGTCGGTTAGCATCCTTAAAATATAATATTCAATAAGGCCGTCATCTTGGCATAATCTATTCCACAGAATATCTCCATTTGGTGACAATTTCATTAGATAATATTCGTATACTCCCGATGCATTAAATGTATAATAAACAATATAAATATTGTGTGAGGAATCCATCGTAAAACAGCATACCTTGTTTGACAGATTGTCATAATCAAGTATATGCATCCAATTAGTTGTACCATCCGTATTAAGCCGGGCAATAAATATATCATAGTCTGTATCCAGGTTTTTCATACTCCCGCAAAGGATAGTATTACCTGAATCATCCACTATCGCGCCTCTAAAATTATCTGAATAATTAGCCGTACCATTAAAAATACGAGTCCATAAGGTATCACCATTTACATCGAGTTTTGTTATAAAGATATCATCAGAATTATCCCCTTTTATATATCCTGCCAGATATAAATCATAGTCGGAATCCATGCCGACCACCATTCCGTGCCCGGTAGTATATCCGGAATAGTCCATTATTCTATCCCAGACTAGATCATAACTCTGGCCGATAACATTATTGGTAATTGTGATTAATATTGAAACGCTTAAAAGAAGTGCCTTTTTCATAGTGCGGGTTTCCCAGTTATTTCCATCATTTAGCGGGCAAAGCCCAAATCTGAATATATGCTTTTACAGTGTGCTCAACCCCAGACGAAAACCCGATAAACAAATATAATCATAAGTCCAAAAAGCGCAAGATGCCTGAGCAACAATAATCCATCCCTGTTATATGCTATTGAATATCAACAGGATACACAGCTTAAATACTGATCGGCGACCTGAGGAAATCCCTGGAAACGAATTAATATTGGACAACCAACTTGACAAAACAGCGGATATTCATAATTTAATTATCAGGAGTATTTTGGCATAACTGATTTCATCGCCGGAATACTATTAGAGCACCCCACGATATTTAAGTATGGCAAAAAAAGAGTCCAAGCGCGCATTTGAGAAAAATGAGCTATTAGAAGATATCCCCTGCTCGACTAGTAGTACTCATATTATAACAGTCTATGAGAAATTGCCGCGAGGAGATATTTTTATCGTTGTCAGAGATTACTTCACAATGGAAACAATATCGGAATTGGAATATCAACTTGATGGCAATGAAACCAGTTTCAGCGGTTCTACTAACAAAAAGGGACTCATCTTTCATGATAATGTCCCGGCTGGTCATTATATACTTACCATTAACGATATTAAATATCTTGTCCCGACAGTTGAATATTTTGATGATCCATATCAATTATTGATTTTCAATATTGAACATGGAATGACAGGAGAATCCAATGAAGATAATTACGACTACCTCGATGATTATGACGACGACGAACCTATGATAGAAGATGATGAGGAGTCTGTAAATTCGCAAGAAGACGAAAATGACTCCTTATTAACCGCTTATCTTTATGAATATGATGAAAGCGAATTTTTGGAGGGATCAGTAGCTCATTTTTGGAACAAAAAATAAAAATAAGTATAATAATTATTATTGTTAGTAGTGAGGAATTCGCTGACATTGGCCTCAATAGATGAAAAATACCTGATATTTTACTTGGGATTATTCCCAAGTCCTTTATCAAATTTTACAGGATTGCCTCACCATAGCGATTTGGCTAATGCGCCAGAACTTAATTCCGACTCAGATCTATATATGTTAAGAGTTAAATCAGCTACTCCCGGCAATCTTCTCGCTTTACCGACGGGTGACAAGAATCCTATCAAAATACATAAATTCGAAAAGGATAAGATCGACTATCCGGAAAAGGGAGACTGCATCATACAATTATGGGAGCTTGATTTATTCACGGCATATAGCAATCCAAAATGGGATGCAATCAAATCGAACAATAAATCATTGCAATATCAATACTTCAACTACTACTATGCAAAGAAAGATGCTGATAATAATGAATCCTGTAATACTAATGAACTTTTGGGGTGCTTTGAAGGTTACATAGTTGACTACGAAAGCTGGCAGGAATTTATATGTACCGGCTCGAGCGGTTTCAGCAATGCCAAATCTGGAAACCCCGGACTACGAATTGTACAAAAAAATCGCCCCAATCCCAATTGGGATAGAGCTGACTATCAAGAAATTGATGTACCTTTGATTGGCCAAAAGGAAAGCATATATGAACTAGGTATCTGGCCGACACTGACATCTCTTGAGAAGAAATGGGATAAGGAAAAATTCATTTATCCTGTTACATTTATCGAATCGACAAAGAATCTGGTCCGTAATCAATTAAATGAAGGCGGCTTAACCGTCGCATGCCATGCTGAAACTGTTACCTTCGGCGATATTCAGTCGTTTTATAACTATAACTCTTACTACTATAAGGAAGTTACGACCCAGTTGGATAAATCCTACAAAAATTTCAAAAAAGGACTGAGCTCACTTAAAGATGTATTTAAATCCGAGGGCCAGCCGATCAATGATTCGATATGGAAGGTAATTGAAGAGGAGGCGGCCTGGCGACACGCCGTCGCAGATTACCGATTAAAATCCGGACTTTTCTCATACCATGGTCTTGAATTTACAGACATTTTCAACCACACCACAGCCGTCAATAAAGGTATTTCAAAAAAGGAATCGGAACGGGATATTTTGAGAAATTCGATTGATTTTAAGGGATTATGGCTGGAAGAGCTTAAAGAGCGTATTCCTGCGCTTTATAATGCGATCGAAAGTGCTGTGATTAATAAAAAGGTTGATGGCATCGATTTGAAAAAGCAAAAAGAATACAGCTTATTATATATTGGCGACAATAAACTGGATTATAAATGGAAAATAAGATCCGAATCGGACAATTGCGAGCCATGCTATATATTGCTTCGGATAAATCCGGTTGCTAATGAAAGACTTTTGAGAATTCATGTCAAAACTGGGAGTAAATTTGTTCTTGTTGAAACTGGTAAAATATCCAACGCAGAGCTATCGAAACTACTGGATATAAAGTCCTATGATCACCTCGAAATCACCGGATCAGATATTAAAACGAAACTTCCCAAGCTCTTCGGAAAATTCCGGGACAATAATCTGCCAATTGCAGATGATGATCGCCTGGTATACTATGAATTAAGCAAAGACGTTTATTTTTGGCATATATATAATACAGAAAATAAGGTAATTTTTAAATTGCGATACAAAGGGAAACTCTCCGCCGACAAATATAATCTTACGGTTCAAAAGGAAATCGATGTGAAAGAAAATAAATGGAGGGAACATTACAGAAACGGAAATGGTAATGAAGATTCACTTAAACCTCGACTGGAACAAACCTCTTTTAAAACTTATAAAGAGGAGGTTGAAAAGTATGTCCGGGAAAACCGAAAAGCTGGCGGATTCACCGATATAATGCCTTTCATAAATAAAAAACATCCCCAAAAAACAAAAGAGGGCAAGGCTGTTGCAGATAACCGGCCGAAGGAATTGAATATATTGGCCGAACTGGATATCGAACAAATAAATAAGAATATCCCCGAAAAATATCAGAAATTTCACCCCACAGAAACAAAGCTTTCGCTGATAAGGAATGATAAAGAGTTTAATGAAAATAATAAAAAGCTCGCCAGGGAAATCGGCTTCCTTAAAGTCGAAGACTCGAGATTAAAGAGAGGGAATCGAGCCGTAATATCTTTTGATGATGTTCTAAAATTCTGCGAAGAGCTGCGACAGTCGGTTCTAACTGCGTACCCCGACCTTTGTACCGAAAAATATTCTGACAACAAGGCCAAACCTAATCCTGAAAAACCTCTTATTAATCGGTTGATTATATTCACACATGGTGATAGAAGGGCTGGTTTGAAATTCCCGAAGGGTGGCTATTGGGGTCTAAAACAACTAAAAGAGAATACCAGCCAAAAACTGATTGAATCCCTTGCATCTATGCTGACACCTAATGCCGTAATTACTCTCTTTGCTTGCTCTACCGGAGGCAATGATAGTCTTATAAATACCAGAAATGCCTTAAAGTCAGGAATAGCGGATAAATATAAAGAGATGAGAAAGATGGCTTCCAAGCCGAAGGCTATCAATAAAGTCGATGCAGATCCTGCGAAATCCGTCCCCAATATCAAAATCGAAGAACCGTCTGTCAATATCGCAGCACTGGAAAAAGAGCAGAAAGAGAAGTTAAATGATCTAAAAAGCAGCTATAATAAAATAGATAAGGACCCCACAAGCAAGCTTCTTTATTCCTACGGTGGAAATCCGGAATCACCGGAATTGATAAAAAACACCATGGGCAAAGGCTCATTTGCCGAAAAACTCTGTTTAGAGCTTAGCAAAAATGGTATTAAGGCAACGGTCTGGTCACACACAGATAGGGGTCATACTTCAAGAAACGCCCGATTGCGACTGTTCTATGGCAACGGCAACACGGAAAAACCTGGTTGCTCAGCCTTTGACTTGGCACATTTAGTATTCATGAATACTCCTGAATTTAAAAAAGAAATTAAGCCCCCCGAGAAATCAAAAGACAGTTACAAACCGGCAAATGAAATCACACTCGGTCAGATTAATTGGTGGTGGACTCGCGGGGATATTAATCGGACAGATGTTACTCCCGAGCAAGCCCATGCCATTAAAATGGCTGCCATGTGCACCTATGAATCGCTGGAAAAAGATGACGGCAAGGCTTTCAATCTTAAAAGAATAGTCGAAGACTTCAGAAATTGGTATAATCAGAGCGAATAACGATTCGGTTATCTTTTGCCAAAGCGAGGCGATCCGCCTGGCAAATCCGAGCTATGAATAGCAATTATCGATTATTATTGTCGTCGAAATATTTTCCCACAATCGGTAAAAACGCCAATTGCGTTTTCAACATCGCACCTGATACATCATTGGCTTCAAACCAGCTATTCCCCTGGCTGAATGTATCTGCGGCGAGTTTTGCTCGATAAACTGCTATAAAATAAAATATCAGAGAAATACCTGCTGCCAGTTTTAAGACGGATGAGGGAAGCCCAATAACATATTCGTTAATAAGCGCTATCAGGATAAACGGTATAAACGAAATTGCGCTATAAAACAGGTGAAACACAAACAATGCCGCCAAATACATCATGCCTCCTTTATGATGAATTCAACTTAACTACTCGCACCCCGCCAGCGGCTCCAGTCACGTGAGGTAATGCCGCGATTTTAGTTAATGGGGTATCCGCATTCAATTACCCAATCTTCACAGGAGCAAGGTGGCGGGCAGGTGCCTGCCATTGAACCGCGGGCACACTCATTAAACTTGTAGTCAATCAGATAGATTATATCTATTATATCCATAGTACAATCGCAATTAACATCGCCGCTGCAAACAGGGTATGGTCTGGGCGGAGGACACGAACCCGGTCCTGCCCCCGGAGGACATTCCTTAAATTTGTAATGAATCATATGAACGATATCGAGAATATTTATCGGCGATATATCATTGCTTTCACCGGGGATACAATCACAAATAAATCCGCCCCCGTCGATTTCATATGATATGTCGACTCGGGTCTCATTGCCGTGCCAGCCAATCAATAAGTATCCTTCAAGAACTGCGGGAACATAAGGTATATCAACAATACCATTCATGTTCATAATCACATCCAAATCGAAATAATTATCCGGATAAGCCTCCAGCAACGGTGATGAGGGATAATTATTGAGGCCTAGCCACCCCGAAACAGGACCGGATGTTTCAAACCAGGATATATCGTCAATGGTCAATGAAGTATTTCCCATATTTTTTAGCCTGATTATAAAATGCTCTTCAGTACCCGGCTCACCGGGATTTTCCGGTGTTATCTCATACGGATCAGTAAACAGGACTGGTACAGGACTGCCGCAACCAATGCCAAAGGCACCCACTAAGGAACCATGTAATCCGCTATTTATACATGGAGAATCAGAGTTCAGCATAAAATCGCCATTGCTAATATCGCAGAACATCGGGTCAGCATTAATATTGCCGACTCCTGTTTGACCTCCTTCAACATCACAATAGCTAACAGAGACTTCTCCCCCCACAAGGAACATTTCCGGCCTGTATAAGCTGTTATTCGACCATGATATCGTATTCATAATCTGTATATTTGAAGAATAGGCGTATATTGAGCCTCCCATTGTATTTGCGGTATTTCCGAATGAGGTGCAATTCAAAACAACCGGCGAACCATAAGTCGCGTATATACCGCCACCTGTTCCGAAATCACCGGTAGCAACATTGCTGTGAAATAGAGTATTTTTTATGAGCGGGTCTGCAAAGAGGCAGTATATGCCGCCTCCGTATTGTTCTACGCTATTGTTATAAACAATATCATGAATAATAGTCGGGCTTGAGTAAGCACAATATATTCCGCCTCCATTCAGCCCATATCCATTCTGTATCGTGAAACCCGATATTGTCGCCTTATTACCTTCACCACCATTAAAGACAACCACACTTCCCAATCCCTGCCCATCTATTATGGTCGTATAGATATCATTGACATTCTCAGTGTAGTAATAATAGGAAGTCAGATATGCGTTATGACCGTAGAATTTGATGTTTTCATTATATGTCCCGTTCCCAACAATTACCGTATCGCCGTGCCGCGAGGCCCGGAGACCATGCTGAATAGTCGCGAATGGATATCCCATTGATCCATCACCTAGCTCATCATCTCCGAATGTAGAAACACAAATAACTCCGCCCGCATCGAAATACGGTATATGATTCGAGTAGAATACGCCGATATCAGCACGGGAACCATCCGGATCACTATCAGCGATATCGCCGCCATCGATACAAGGCGAATTCTCAAATACGTTGAAGTTTCCATTATAGGGATCAACGAATAATGGACTTGATTTCAGGGAATTAACTGCCCCCGGAAAACCGCCATATATATTGCAATAACTGATTGTCGGAGTACTTATATTCTCAGCCTCAATTTCATGCGGGATATTTTCCCAAATTATCGAATTCCTGATAGTCGGAAACGACTCGGCGTCGATGTAAATCCCCGTCCCTTCATTCAAACCAATTGTACAATTAGTTATAAATGGATCGGAGTTATTGCAGTATATCGCGGCGCCGTTTTCTGCATAATTATCGGTAATTATGCAGTCCATAATTCTCATACTTGAGTTGCTCAGATAAATTGCCGACCCTCCCCCGGCGAATACCCCTCCCCTGATGGTGAATCCCCTTATGGAAGCAAATGTTGTGATATTATTTATTATGTTGAATGCCCGATGGTTGTTTTGCCAGTCCCCCTGGCAATCGATTATTGTATACTCCGGTCCGTTTTCGGATACCACGTGAATCATCTTGGCCCCGAACGAAATATCCCTGAATCCCAGCCCGGAATATACGCCATCTGCCACCAATATAACATCGCCAGGCTCGGCCGCATTTATCCCATCCTGAATCGTGGCATATTCGGACGGTACACGAAGAGTATCGCCTTCCGCTACCGCACAGCGATATATAGTAACACCAAAAATACCGAAAGGCACCCCTGACCACATTTGCCGCCATTCAAACCAATGGACCTGATGATCCCAGGTATCATATATACCGTATTCCATGGTCGATTCATCGTAACCGATACCGGTTACGAAATGATCCGTATTCCCATCGGCATCGGAATCAACCAAAAGAGTAAGCGGAAGGTTATTGTCAATCTCCGTCTTATAATCCTGCCAGGTAAACTCGGAAAACGAAATGTTATCGGCTTCTATAATATAATTCGGATTGGCATATTGGCAATAGTTGACAAAGGCCGCAGGGGCATCATCCCAGAAACTCCAGCCATACATCATACCGATACTGCTTCGTGAAGTACGATGAAAATCCGCAACGCAATTGTCTGAATGAGTACCGCCCGTCTCGGAACGGTCCGGAATCACATTGTCGTAGTCAAGAGGACATGAATAATCCTGATAATGATCGCTGTACGGCCCGCCACAAAGCGGATCATCGCTATCGGCGGCGATCATGGCATTAACCTCCGATGTCTGAGTTGAAGCATCGCCTATAACCAGATCCGGCAGTCCGTGTCCGTCATAATATCCCACTATCATGCCGATTGCCGTCGGACCGCAACCGTGTTGCCACAAATAAGCTGGAACCCCCGGAATGATTATCTGGGATTTGCTGGGAGGCCTGATTCCTCTTTCGGTCGTTGGCGGAGGTACCGGCCCGACCTTACTTATCTGAGCTATAGATGTCGAGTACGAAAATAGACAGATTAAACCAATCGAGGAGAGAACGTAAACCGGTTTCATAATTTATTCCCCCTTGAAAGCGTATTTTTGGGACAGATTCTTAAAGAAACCTCGTAATGAGAAATTAAATATTTATGGGATATTTTGTCAAGCGATATGACCTCACTCACACCCCACCAGCGGCTCGGGGCCGGTTTTGAATTTGATACCCTTATGCGTTGTAGCTCCAGGCATATATTAGTTGCCGTCAACTGGGCAGGGTTCCGCGCCATTTTTAAACTTATAATTGATCAGATAAACGATATCCAAAATATTTATGATCCGGTCACAGTTGGCATCACAAGCGTAAATATTGGTCGGTTCAGGGCCAAATTTAAATTTATAGTTTATCATAAATATTATATCAAGAATATTAATTATCTCATTAATATCACAATCACCATTGATATAATGATATCCCTCTTCGACCTCGTACGTATATGACGTTACTAGACCTTGAGCCGGAATTAATGCATCCATAATGATAATACAGTTTTCTGTTCCGTTGATTCTAATTCCAATCGAGTATACTGCTTCAGGATCTGCGCCGTCTTCAGAAACAACATCAATAATATATTCTCCTAATATTGGAAAGTTAATGTGAATCGAATCGTTAACGATTTCAGTATAAGAGGCTGGGAATATGGTCTGGGTTAAAATTCCAACGGCATCCCGACCAATTACATCTCCAATCGGGTCGGTTACAGTGAGATTCACCGGCGAATAGGCTACTATTATAAGTGGCGCCGAAACCAGCACAAAGTTTTCGCAGAACTCAGAGGTATTTTCCAGAGTATCAGTGACGGTTGCAGTAATGACTGAAAACTGCGAAACCGTATTAGGAATGTCGTATACAAAATCCCCCACAATATCACAGGTATCCGAACCGACGTATGAATATGCTTCTCCGTGACCGGAAGGATCAACCGGACGTGTGCCATCCTTAACGGGGTGAGCAACAAAGAACTCAATCACAGCGCTATCAGTCGCCCTGCCATAAAGAGTGAATGTGCTATCGGGATTCATAAAAAGAGAATCTATTTCAGGATAATTAAGCAGGTCATTGGGACCAGCGTCGGCGTCAGTCGGATCATTGACTGTTACACCGTCATTATTAAGATCAATGGCCAGTCCAGCATTATTATAAATGAGATTATTAGTAACCGTATTATTAGCCGTTAATAGGCCGGATATACTTATTCCATTTCCGGGGAAATTCCTGATTGTCAATCCTTCAATCGTATTATTGCCGCTTTGGATTGTAAGACCTTGCCCACTTGAAAGACTAGAACCATCAAGAACCACCGAATAAGGACCACTTGGAGCGGAAGATCCAAGTATAGCGGTGCTGTCATCAATCAAGGTGGGAAGTTGATCAATAAGGGCTATTTCGCCGGATCTTGTAAAATATATAGTATCAGGTCCAATATGGGCTATCGCAGAATCCATAGCCATTCTTAGGCACCCCCATCCAGAGTCGCTCAAACTCGTCGTGGCATACGGATTCCTATCCCATTTAAATATATCCAAATTTCCGGTCGACGAGACGGTAAAGACAAGACTATCGGTTGCCACAAGATGCGCCGGGCTAGCTGCATATGAATACTGCTGGGCCAAATAGGGATATCTATCGTCAGAAACATTGAGAGCCAATAATCCCGTACCCCATCCACATCCGATAAGCAAGTAATTGCGATAGAGATATACACCTAGTGCTTGACCATATAAATCTACAACGCTAAAACTACTCACAGGTTGGGGATTTTCAGGATTGGCGATATCTACAATTAATACTCCGCCTATCTGGTCATCGGCAATATAAATTCGATCTCCTTCGACAAAAATATCATGTGCATAATCAGGAATAGCATAATCAGTTACATGCTGTGGTGAATAAGGATTAGCAATATCAAAAACCCTTAATTTATTATAGTAATCAAGAACATAAGCATAAGTGCCTGCCACAACCAGATTTCCTGTGCTAAATTCTTCATTATAGCAGTATCCTACCAAGATAGGTACTAATGGATTTGATATGTCAATTATTTTAAGTACATCGTACCCTGTTACATATGCATAATTACCCTGCAAAAAAACATCATATGCGAAACCTGGAACAGAAGATACTGCTATTGGAGCATTAGGATCGGAAATATCAACAATTTGTAATCCTCCACCATAACGGTCAGCAACATATGCATAGTCCCCCGAAAGTGCCACTCCTTGAGCCCAATCAGGAAGATTGCATGTCCCAGCAAGAAACGCATTATAAGGATCTGAAATGTTTACAATCTGTAAACATGAGCCGCCATAGTAGCATGCAACATAGGCGTAATCTCCATTAATTTCAATATCAAAAGGTTGTCCCGGCATTCCCAATTGCTTAATCAGTGAAAACGAAACTTCTGGTCGCGAATTAGAGTCTTGACAGATTGATAACAAACCAAAGATAATTATCATTAATACCCGATAAATCCCAACCATTAGAACCCCCTATTAAGAATAAGTGCCTTTTGTTTTCCAGTCGACTCTACTGTGAACATATTGAGAATTCATAACTCTCTTCTACTCACACCCCACCTCCGGTTCCGGACCGGTTTTGAATTTGTAATTAACGAGATAGACTATATCCAGGATGTTAATCGTGCAGTTGCCGTCCATGTCGCCTGATATCATCGGAGTGGGTGCGGGACCTCCTTTGAACTTGTAATTCACCAGGTAAACGATATCCAAAATATCCACCGTCCAGTTGGTATTGACATCTCCCAGTTTCCAAGTGCGGAATGATGCGACATTACTGCTG
>Ga0105099_10000952_pt1 | contig 18930 bp, 15 predicted proteins | sample PPLLak3cmMay2015_2_FD_79138 | JGI IMG/M metagenome (GOLD analysis project Ga0105099, IMG submission 79138) | Freshwater sediment microbial communities from Prairie Pothole Lake near Jamestown, North Dakota, USA - PPLs Lake P8 Core (1) Depth... | ecosystem: Environmental > Aquatic > Freshwater >... | reverse complement strand
ATCGTTTTTTAATACAAATCGTATGATACAACAATATGTATTAAATGCTTATTTTATTTAGAAAATATCTCTACATCAAATTTGCACTATTAGTGTATTTTCAAAAAAAAATTTTTCATATTTTGGTTTTATGTTTTCTATATCTTCAACCCATGCTCTAAGTATTTCTGCAACACTCCAAGCCTGCGAAATACATCCCTGCGGAGCATAAACTGGGTCTGCATCAAATATCTCATGTATGCTACCATCCCAGTTATCACCAAAAACATCAAGCATAGGTTTTACGAATTTTTTAAAAGCATCCTCACGACTTTTTTTATCACTATTAAGTTTAACATAAGATTTAATAAAAGAACCCATTAGCCACGGCCATACTATACCATTATGGTAAGCCTCATCTTTGTTATAATGGCCAAATAAAAAACCTTTGTATCTGCTATCATCCTTAGACAGAGTTCTTGGACCAAAAACTGTTAAAAGTTTTTCCTCAAAAATATCAACTATTTTTTCTTGTATGTTTTCATCAACCATGTTAAAATCAAGAGCTGAAAGAAAAACCATATTTGGCCTGATGGATGCATCTTTTGTATCTATTACATCATAAAGGGCGTCAAATTGACTGTTAAAGCTTTGTTTAACATTTTGGGCAAGATCGATATAAGAATTTTGTTTATCTAAAACTTGTCCTAAATTATGCATAATCATTAAAGCATTATACCACAAAGCCTGTATTTCAACTGCTTTTCTACATCGTGGTGTAGGATAATAATTTCCTATTTTTACATCCATCCAGGTAAGACCAGGGTCGTGACTTATCAGATAATCTTTATCCATGAAAATATTGTAATCTGTTCCATTTTTGTAGCCCTGTATAATGCTTTCCATTGTTTCCCAAATATCTTTAAGAAAATCAATGTCATTTGTATATTTCATATATTGATAAACACGATCTATAAACCATAAAGATGCATCAACCGTGTTATAAGAAGGTTTTGAGTCTCTATCACCAAAAACATTTGGTATAAGACCATTTTTACAAAAGCTTGCAAACGTTCTTAGTATCTCTTTTGATTCATCAAATCTATTTGTTACAAGTGTTAAACCAGGAAGCGCAATCAATGTATCCCTACCCCAGTCCCCAAACCAGGGGTAACCTGCAATAACAGATTTACCATTGCCTTTTTTTACAATAAAATTATCTGATGCAAGAACTAGTTTTTCAAATTTCTCAGAAAGAGCAGACTCTTGAATTATTTTTTCTTTTCTTTGTTTTTCTTTTGAAAAAACAGCAGATGGATTAATATTTATATCATCTTCAATTGTTAAAACAAGATAATAAACAGTAGGTTTTTTTATTAGTTTATAAAAATAGCCAGTATGCACAGCATTGTCTATCCATGAATCACGCCGGTTTTTATCTTTTTCATAATACATTGTCTCCCTGTAGTTTTTCTGATTGTAAATACAATCTTTAAGCGTTATTTTAAGCGTTTTATCAATGTTATCTGGTTTAATAAAAAGAGTGCTATCTTTGATACTTTGCTCAAATGAAAGATATCTTTGACGATTTATATCATAGAAATGTCTAGAATGTACAATAGGACCATGAACCATAGTAAATGGTTTTTTGTTTTTAATATCATATCTTATAATTGTTGTGTTTTTATCATGCTGCATTAAAACTGTTTTTTTGATTGTTATATCATCTTTTTCATAAGTAAAACTTGGAAAATAATCAAAATTATAATCTTTTTTATAGTTTTCAAGTAAATGTGTTTCATTTCCAATTTGTATTTTATCAATTATATTTGATACAAAAAACCATCTTTCTGTCGGCGGATTAAGGCTTGCAATTAAAAGCCCGTGAAACTTACTAGTATTAGTATTTTGAGTGGTAAGTGAGGCATATCCTCCAAGTCCATTTGTAACAAGCCATTCTTTCATAAAATTCATCTTCTTATTTTATGAATTCTTGATAAATATTTAATGTTCTTTGTGTAACTGTCTCCCAGCTAAAAGTATCAAGTACTCTTTTTCTTGCGTTTTGTCCCATCCATTCTGCTCTTTTTTTATCCTGTAAGACTTGTTTTATACCCCATGCTATGTCGTTTGGATCATGCGGATTTATATGATAACCATTTTGTTTTTCGCCTGTTGTAATTATCTGTTCTCTAAAACCATTTGTTCCACGTGCACCTACAACTGTTGGTTTTCCCATGCTCATTGATTCTGTGCAGACTATGCCAAACGGCTCATAAATAGACGGTAGAACCACGCAATCTGATGCGGCATAATGTTTAATTCTTTCAGGTTCACTTACAAATTCTGTTCTAAAAATTACTTTATCCCCAATTCCAAGGTTTTTTGCAGTATCTTTTAAATTCCATTCCATATCACCAATGCCAAGAACCACTAGTTTAGTATTTGGAAAATCAGCAAGGACGCTAGGCATTGCTTTTACTAGTTTATCAATACCTTTAACTGTTACTAGACGACCTACAAAAAAAATCATGTTTTCATTATCGTTTATACCATAACCTCTTCTTAGTTGAAGCCTTTCTTCTTGCGAAACTTTAGTGGGATCATATTTTTTTGGGTCTACCCCATTCCAACAAACACGTATTTTATCTGGTGGAAAACCTAGTTTTTCTAGTTCATCTTTCATAGCAAAAGAAACAGTTATTACACAATCTGCATTTTGTCCGCCTTCATATTCTATATCTTTTATAGTATGACTACCACGACCTACAGAACGACCTACTTCAGTTGAGTGAACATGAAACATTAGTGGAAGTTTTAGTTCTTTTTTAGCAATTATACCACCCATTATACCAAGCCAGTCGTGTGCATCAATTATATCAAACTGTTTTCCTTCTTTTCTAACAAGCAGGTTTACCATTTGTGATGCAGACATAGTGCTATAACTTACAACATCTGCAAAAAACTTAAAGTTTGGGCCCCATGATTTAAGTTCATGATCTGCAAAAAGCCTAAAAGTCTCTGTTAAATCAAGGGTTTTAGGTCTGTATACATCTATACCATTAATGTTTTCGTATGTTTCAAGAGCATTGTTTTCATTTAGTGAAAAAACTGTTACGTTATGACCAAAAAAGGCTTGTTTTTGTGTAATTTCTGTTGCAAATGTTCCAAGTCCACCAAATATAACTGGCGTATACTCCCAACTGAAATGAGCAATTTTCAAATAAACTCTCTCCTCAGCTAGTTAAACAAATACCTATTTAAAAACTTATATAATTTAAAATCTAGAATTGTATTCAAATCCCTTACCCTGCATAAAATTATTCTATTAACTTAATGTCTCTCAAAAGAATTCCTTCACACGAATCCAGAACTCCGCATTGATAAACCTCACAAATTAACTCAATTTCTTTGTCTTGATATTCTTCACAATAAGGAACTTCACCAGTAAATCCTATCTCTGTTCCATCATTAAAAATTAATCCTGGAGCAGACTTACAAAATCTGTTAAATTCAGGATTACACTCCAATGTTCCAATAACTCTCACTTTTTGTCCTACATAATCCTCTATGCTATTCGCAGAAGTAATTAATGGTTTCACCAACGGATACAAATCTTGATTATCTCCACCAGAAATATTGTATGGTGTATCTCCTATACCATCTCCATCAGCATCTACTCCATCATATTCGTCATAATAATTACCAACTGAACCGTCATCCCATCTATTTGTAATTCCAGACTCGGATCCTAAAAATACATAGTCTATAAAATTATTTGAAAAGATTGTATTATATGATCCAGTAATGCTGACACCATAATAATTTGAAATAATGTTGTTATTTTTAATTATATTATTTGAGCTGCTAACCTTTATTCCAACACCACCAGAAGATATTTTGTTATTATTAATCGTGTTATAGTCAGAATAATATACCAGTTCAATTCCATTTTTACTATCTTTTAATACATTATTTTCGACTATGTTATTGTTGCTATAGGCATTTAGATAGATGCCTTTTGAATCTGTAATTGCAGATGGTCCATTAATATAAGCAAATACATCATAGACAATCTTGTTATTTCTAATAGTGCTATTCTGAGTATAAAACAACCCTATACCTGTAAATGCGTTATTTATTTCTTGATTCTCAACTATTATGTTATCACATCTAACAAGTATCACTTGTCCTGCATCTTCATTAACAACCATGTCTGATTCATCTTCTAAATATATTAGAGGTTTTCCATTGACAAAATTATTTTCAACAGTATTGTCTCTTGTATAAAAATCAATTTCTAAACCATAATTATTGAAATTATTATCGGTTATAATGTTATTTGTACTATTACTATCATAGAAGAAATGTATTGAACCATTTATAGTGTTATCTTGGATAGTGTTATAATCAGACTTATCTAGTAATAAGTTACCCAAATTATTATTCGAAATAGTATTGTAAAAAGAATTATAAAATCTGATACTTCTGGATTTACAGTCAATGAAGTCGTTGTTTTGAATTATATTATTGTTTACAGACCAAAGCGATATACTTTCCCTACAATCTAAAAAATCGTTATTTTCAATTAAGTTATTATCTGAGCCAGATAAAGAAAGCCCAGATGTAGATATATCTGAAAATTGATTATTTGAAATGATGCAATCTTCTGAATTAACAAGATAAAGGCCATAAGAAATATCCTCCATTTCTTGATTTTGAACTGTTATGTTGTCAGAATTTATTATTATGATTTGACCTACTTCTTCATCAACAATTAAATTGGACTTATTTTCTAGATACATAAGCTCTTTTTCTCTTACAAAATTATTACCAACATCGTTGTTAGATGATCCAGACAAATGAATACCATTAATTTCAAACGTGTTTCCAATAATGCTGTTTTTATTTGATTCTATGATAAACAGACTTTCATCTGTTGTGGATATTTCATTATTTAAAATTTTATTTTCTAATCCATTATTCATAATCATAATTCCGTAATTTTCTCCAGTTATGATATTATCATATATTGTATTATTTTCACAACTGTTGTTTAGTTTTAAACGAGAATTAAAAAAATCATTATTTGAAATATTGTTATTGCCTGAAAAATCTAAGTATACTCCATCGTCATTCAAATCAACAAAATCATTATTAATGATTTTATTATTGTTTGAACAGTTTAAATAAATGCCATAGTAACTTTTTGAGAAAACATTATTTGATATTTCGTTGAAATTTGAATTGATTTGTATGCCACAATTATTATTTGGATGTTGGGATTTAACTTGTATATTTTTTATAGTAAAATTACTGATTTTTACATTATCTGAATTGATTGTAATAGAACTTCCGGTACTCCAAATTGTTGGAAACATGCCATCGATAATTGTATTAGCTTTATTATTGCCGTTTAATGTTATTGATTTATTAATGAATATGGTTTCATTATAAACTCCACTTGGGATATTGATTACATCACCCGGAGATGCATTATCGATTAATTGTTGAATAAGTACAGGTTCATTATTTTTAGGCAAAAACTCAGGTGCTTCTTCTTCGACACATCCGCTAAAAAATATAACAATTAATAAAACGACAAAAAATACCGTAAATATTTTTCTCCTAATCCTTTCACACCAACCATTTTATCCTATTTTTTGTTTTAAATCCTGAAGTATATTCATATAATTAATGAACCCGTCGTATGGTCCATCATAAGGACTAAAATATGCATGAACATCACCATCGGCAAGACCTTTTGTAGAACAATAATACAGATGATCACTTGTCTGAAGCCTGCGCCATGTTGCAAGAAGCGCTGGGTCTTTTTTTTCTTTGATTTTACGACCTATATTTTTAAGCTCATTAAAACATGCAATTTGCATATCGTTACCAAGCCAAGTAGATACATTACGATCTTCATCAGCCCAAGAAATAGCCCAAGGAACATCGATATCACCTACGGCATCGTATTTTTCAACAGCCGTAGATGTTGTTATAAAATCCATATGCCCATATTTTAATACTTCACCAGGCAGATGCCCAAGAAAATCAAATATACCTGTCTCAGTCCACTGATGCTCACCAAAGGTTTCATAATCCATAAATAAATTAATTAAATCACCTTGAACATGAGACATCCAATTAGCATATTTATCAGCAGTAAGAGGCCAGCCTTTCCACATTCTTGATGAAAACCTAAAACCTACATCGTCACTAAGATCATAGTTTCTAAGTAAAACCTTAATATCTGCATTTACCGGTTTATACAAAAAGTTTGGACTGCGCCAGCCAAGAATCTTTTCTGTTCCCTCAGTTAGTATTCCTTTATAACCCATATCTGCTACTTTTTTTGCTATACGATTATCATAAATTGCTTCAGTATTTCTAAAAACCCTTGGTTTATAATTAAAAAGGTTTTTTATCATTTGACGATGCAATTTAACTTGATCCTCAAACTCATCCATCTCATCATACAAACTAGAAAGCGAGTGATAATAAGTCTCCTCCATTATATCTATTGAACCAGTCTTAAATAGTTCCTTAAAACTATCAAGCACCTCAGGCATAAAATCCTGACAATATTCTACAAAAGTACCAGTTAAACTAAAAGAAACCCTAAAATTTCCATCATGTTTTCTTATAAGCTCAAGCAAAAGATTGTTAGTAGGTAGATAACATTTTTTTGCAACCTTTGTAAAAATCTGCTCATTTAATTTCTTATTAAAATACTCAGAATGACTATTTTGACTACCTATATTAAAAACTGAGAACTTGTTAAGCCTCATTGGCTGATGCACTTCAAAATACATACAGACAGATGTCATTGCTAAGTTACGCCCCTATAGACGTCGATTGTTTTATCTGCAACAATATCCCAAGTAAATAAATTTATCTCCTGTTTTCCTTCATCTGCAAGGGTTTTATGCAGTGGATTATACCTAAGCAGAGACACAATTTTATTTGCCATTTCATCTGTATCCCAAAAATCAACCCGCAAACAATTCTTAAAAGCCTCTGAAAAACCAGCAGTTTTACTGGTAATTGTAGGAGTTCCTGCAGAAATTGCCTCCAAAGCAGTAATACCAAAAGGCTCACTTACAGAAGGCATAACATATACGCTAGCGATACTATAAATATGTTTTACTTCTTCCTCAGTAAGCCTTCCTGTAAAAATCACTCTATCAGATATGCCCATATCAACTGCATTTTTAATAAGCTTAGGCAGCATATCTCCAGTTCCTGCAACAACAAATTTTGCATCAGGCTCAAAATCTTTTACTTTTTGAGCAGCACGCAGGAAAAACTCAGCACCCTTCTGAATAGTAAGACGACCCAAAAACAATACAATTTCTTGTTTATGACCCTCAGCAATAGGATACACAGCATTATGCACAACAGTTATTTTATCAGGGTTAATACCATATTTTTCAACAATTATGTTTTTAGTAAAACTACTAACAGCAATAACAATATCGGCTTTCTGCATACCTTCCCTTTCAATATCTATAAACCATTGATTAGGATAAATCCAACCAGCACGATCATACTCAGTAGAATGAATAGTTAAAACCAAAGGTATACCCCATTTCTCTTTAAGGGCAATACCTGCTTTCATAGTCAGCCAATCATGACAATGAATCGCATCATATTTACCATATTTATTGATATTTTTATCAACCTTTGAAACAACAAGGCTGTTATAATGATAAACAGCCTCATAAAAATTACCACCTATTTCTTTGGAATCAGGTCGATCATATGGAAAAATCTCTGTTTCACCAACCTCAATAATCTTAAGATTAGATTTCTCACTACCAGTGGAATGTTTAGTTTTAGGCATATAAAAATCAACATGCACATTTTTATCAGAAAGACTTCTGGTAAGTCCATAGCAATGAGTAGCAAGACCACCTGCTTTAAACGGTGGATATTCCCAACCAATCATCGCTATTTTCATTTTATATACCTTCTTTTAAATTTTAAACCAGCGTCCAAAGTAATGCATTTCTTTGAATAATATTCAACTATTTCTCCTTTCAAATTTCCTCAAACTAATATATCTTATTTTAGGTATTTCTCCCCAAATATTAGTATTACTTTAGCTTAAACCTATTCTTTTCACCAATATATATTTTGTCCTCACGTGCAAGCCAACCAAGAGCACTATTAACCTCTGTATCATCAAGGTCAGAAAGCTTTTTTATTGAATCTAAATCAACATCTTCCCAAATATCAAGTATCTTCCAAACTCTTCCAGCATGAGTGCCAATCTCATGACCCATATTAGTATTATCAAGTTTGAAACAATCATCATCATGTCTTGAAACTTTATTTTCACGGGCAAGCCACCCAACTGCTGAATAAAAATCTTTTTCACTAAGTTTAGTGACTTCCAAAATATCGTTCTTTTTCAAGCAACCCTTCTGACTTAAAGTAGCCCAAAGTTTACCTGCATTCTCTCCAAATTTAGTTGTAATTTCACTCATGAGCATCCACCTCTAGCTTTAATAGTGTATTAAATAATATATTATAAGATTATCTAAAAAAATAAAATGTTTTAATTTAATTTCGAATAAAAAATTTCAAAAAATGTTTAAAAAATGTTAAATTTTTTCATAAAAAGTAAAGAAACGTTAATTTTGGTTTAGTTTAGAATTAAAAAATGAGTTTGTGACATCCTCGTAACTACTGTAAAGTCCAGGAATTTCTCGCTTACAACATGTTAAGATTTAGCGGGCTTGGAGGGATTCGAACCCTCGGCCAATCGGTTAAGAGCCGATTGCTCTACCTAGCTGAGCTACAAGCCCACAATAGAAAAACATAGGGAGAAACAAAAAGGATTATTTAGGCATTACTATACCAAACTGCTCTTAGTCAAAAATACTCATTTGACGTATTCAACATGATATCCTTTTTCTTCAAGTTTTTTCATTTTATTGTTAAAATCGTTTTTGAGTTCTTTATGTTTGATAGATTGTTTATCGATTTCTTCATGAATTATATTAAAGTCTACTTCTGATTTTGATAACAAAAGAATAAGATCATCTTCATCCCTTTCTCGTGGTGTCACACTTTTAAACAAGAAAATATCGTTTTTATCTAAACAGTTAACATGTAATTTTTTAGTTGACAAATCTGTTTGTATTGAACGATTTTTAATTGAATTTGTTAACTCAAATTTATTCATCACACTTTTTACAAATAAATCAATCCATATCTCGTCATCTTTGTATACAAAAAATGTTGCTTCCATCTTGATAACCGGTGGGAAATATTGTTCAGATGTTTCATACCCTAATTTTGTAATCGCGTTAAAAAACTCTGCACAATCATATTGATTTTCAAATAATGCATCAATGTCTTTTGTTGCATCTTTTATTTTATAAAAACTCAATGCAGAACCACCGATGAGATATACAGTAATTTTATTTTTCAGAAGTTTATCTATTTGGATTAACTCATTTTTAATGTAACTCCAGTTTTGAGTGTTGTATTCATATTTGTTCATACGTATTCTCCATATAACTGTTCTAATTCTTCAATATGTTTTAATTTTAGATCACCCGATTCTTTTTTATTATAAAAAAGGTCAAGAACTAGGTTCATTGCTTTTTTATCGTAATAATTTCCTTTTAGTATAAACTCATTTTTATCACTCTTATCTTTCTTAAAAAGATATGCTAGATAACGTAACTGAGTTGGATCCGGTCTGCGAGATAGTACTGTCAAAAATGCATGATCCCAGATACCTAATTTTCTATGAGTATAGAAAAAAAAGTTATCAGAAGATAATAATCTTAATCCATATTTTTCTAATACTGCTGCACCAGTTTTCTTAAACTCTGTTTTTTGTATATTTTTTTGAGATTTTATTAAAAATTCTATACCATTTATCCAAATAAGTGCAGCATTTGCATCAATAGATTTAATTATTTTCAAAGCTCTGAATTCTTCATATGCTTCTAAAAATTTTGTCATCTCGGTGTTTATTTTGTTGATTTCCCAGAAATTCTCTTTTGTTTCGTTGTTTTGTTTTTTTATAACAGCAAGTTTGTGTAACTTTGATAGATATCTTTTTGTGTTTCTTAAGCTAATATTGTTAATTTCTGCTATGCATTTAGCCTTATTTTTATTATGAAGAACTGTCAATAAAATGTTCAAAGATGTTTCTTTAAAAATACCTTTATTTATGAAATGAGGATAGTTTTCAAGTAAAGTATCTAGATAGGATGTTACAGGAATAGAGGACTGTTGGATTTGTATATTTTTACCTTTAGAATTTTTAGTCATTAATCCCAGTTTTTTTAGTCTGTAAATACTTGTATAAATTGATTTTTTAGCTAGGTTTTTTTTATATTCTGGTTTTATTTTTTTAAAAAGTTCTTCGATAGATATAGGCTCACGTGAAAAATGAAATATTTTTAAGTCTAACTCATTCATAGGTATGACATAATAAGAGAATATTATTTAAATATTTCTCTATTTTTGTCATATCTGAATCTTTTATATTTCAACTAAAAAAAAGATAATCTGAAGCTTTTCGTAATATTATATAACGAAATATTTATTAAAATTAACAGAAGAGCAGATTGAATTAACTTGTTCTACCTAGCTGAGCTACAAGCCCAAAAATAAAGAAAATTTAGAACCAAAAAAACATTTATTAATCTTTTTTCTTCGTTTTTTTAGTCTTTTTCTCTCCAACTTTAGAGATATATTTCGCATCAATTCCATCAGTAATATATACATCTGTACCAGCATGATATATTACCATACCGTCTTTTCTTGCTTTTTTACCATCTACTTTTAATATCAATGGCTCTTCAGTTCTTACCTTTCCTGCCTCTGCTGCTTTCTCAACGCTACCACTAAGATGGACTTTTTTTCTATCAGTTGGATGAAGACCACCCTCTAGTATTATATCTATTTCTTCTTCAGTCACCGGATAAAAATATTCATCTAAATCTGCCTCGGGTAAATCATCAGGGTTTATATCGATTGTATGACCATAGGTTGCCCTAATCATACCACCATCTATCTGATAACGACCACGCGGATCAGTTTCTGCAAGTGCCTGAATATGATGCTTTTTAAGCCATGTAAAACCAGATCTACTAGTTCCAATTGAATGAATCAGTTCTTCAATATCTACCCAGCCTTTTCCATCCATCATAAGACCTAATTTATCTGGGAAATGACGCAACGCGCCAGCAAGTATCCTACTAAGAGCATTAAGCTCATTTTCATTCATTAAGAATTTACCTTTTTCATCGCATACTGGGCATGTTTCCCCGCGATAATATCCGTGTTCATCACATTTCGATAACATATTACTTCATTAGCCCGTAATAAAATGTCAAGTATAAATTTTTGTACTAAATCTGCATTACAGGTTCTGGTGAATTTTTGGAACGAGAAGAACTTAAAAAACTAGCAGGAGAAAAAGCAGTTGAACAAATAAAAGATGGTATGATAGTTGGTCTTGGAACAGGCTCAACCGTAGAATACACTCTTAAAAAACTAGGAGAACTTGTAAGAAAAGGTCTTAAAATACAAGGGATCCCAACATCAGTTCATACTAAACGTATCGCAGAAGAAGAAAAAATTCCTCTTACAACCCTTGATGAGCATCCTGAAATTGATATAACAATAGATGGCGCAGATGAAGTTGATGGTACTCTTAATTTAATTAAAGGCGGTGGCGGTGCTCTTACCCGTGAAAAAATTATTGCTTTTAACTCTAAAAAAGTTGTAATTATTGTTGATGACAGTAAAATTGTAAAAGCCTTAGGAATTGATTTTCCATTACCTGTCGAAGTTGTAAAATTTGGTTGGACTTCAACAAAAAAAACATTAGAAAAATTTGGCTGTGAAGTAGTTCGTCGTGAAGTAATTCAAGGCGAGCCTTTTATTACAGATAATGGTAACTATATACTTGACTGTGATTTTGAACATATTTCTGAGCCGGAGCAACTAGAAAAAGATATTAATATTATACCTGGAGTAGTTGAAAACGGTTTATTTATAAATCTTGCTCATCAAGTAATTGTCGGTGGTAAACAAGGCATTATAACCCTTGATAAAGAAAAAACTGTTGTTTAAACATGGTTAAAACTGTAAAAGAACAAATAGAAGATACCAAAAAAATGTTAAAGGATACTAAAGAAAAAATTAATTCTTTAGATTTTGATGCTCATTGGTACCGCCGTGTTTTTCATGCATTTGCTGCTTCTTTTCTTGTTTATTATTTGCCCCCAGATGTTGATTGGATTAAATTATTAAAACTTTGGGTTCCACCAGCAATTGTTATTTTTGCGATAATCTTGGAGGTTCTTAGACTTAAAGGCGTTGTCAGCAGTGATCACTTCTTTGGCCTGCGCATGTATGAAAAAAATCGTATTGGAAGCTATGTTTTTTTTGCAGTCGGAGTTTTAATTTTATTATGGGCTTTCCCTCAACCTATTGCTGTTCCATGTATTCTTTGCGCATGTATCGCAGATCCACTCATGGGTGAAATTCGGCATCGTTTTAGCGAAAAACATGTATATATTTTAGGTTTTTTGGTTTGCTTTTTTTTCTTTATGATTTTTTGGTATAACGCAGGATGGTTTTTGATGATTCTTGCATCTATTATTGGTGCATATGGCGCAGTCGTTGGTGAAACTAAAAAATTCTGGTGGTTAGATGATGATTTTATGATTCAGATATTACCTGCGGTTTTACTTTTAATTTTATGGTTTATAGGTTCGTATTTAGGATGGATTTTACCGACCGATGTTATAATTCCTGGTGTTATGCCTAACTGGCCGTGATAAAAACATGAATAATAATATGGATTATCTAAAAAAAGAAAACAATACAAAAAAATTAATTAGAACAGAGCTATTATATACTCCTTTGCTTGTTATTTTTCCATTTGTTGTTGGATTAATTTTGATTTTTGATTGGTATACCCGTGGTTTTATAGAAAACAGAATTGGTTTTGAAAGTGAATTAATACTAGGTTTGATAATTATTATTGGTAACTTGGTTTTTGACATACCATTTTTAAAATCTTTAATAAAGCAACTTACAAAGAAAAACAAGAAATGATTTTTAGTTTTATTTTACAAATCTGTTATCATAAAACATTGGTAACAGCAATGCTGCTGCTATATAGGACATAGCAACCATAAATATTATAATTATTACAAATTCTGAAAGCGAGGCTATTCCTACAAAAAATATTGATGCCATTCCAAAGATTGTTGTTAAAGCAGCTTCCATAAGTGATAAACCTGTTTTTTCTATTGCAATTTTTGCTGCATCCATTTTTGAATAACCGTTTGATATTTCTTCTCTTACTCTATGTGTTATGTGAATACCATAGTCTATACCTATACCAATCATTATAGACGCAATTACTATTGTTATTGGTGAAAGAGATATATCTGTTCCAACAAGAAACCCTGGCTCCCACATTATTACAAAACAGACAGGTATCATTGTTAAAAATCCATATATTGATGATTTAAATAGTAATATTAGTACGGCTAATACAAGTATTAATGAAATCATCATTGAGCTAGTTTGCTCATCAAAAAGTTTTGCGTTTACTGCAACATATACTGCATCTTGCCCGGTGAGTTCTGAAATACGGCCATTTCTTGGAAGATTTGTAGTACGTGCAATATCGTTTAATTGCATTACTATTTTTTCTAATTCCTGTACACTTTTACCGATTGGTATCGAAACAACTATTATTGTTTTTGAGTGATCTTTGTTTACTATTCCTTGTTTTGAAATTTTATCAAAAATTATGTTATCTGCATCAGTAAGATTTGCAAGTTTTGCAATTATTATATTTTGGTCAAGTATATCATTTATTTCTTTTAATGTATCTGCAATAGAAGCAACAGTTGCACCGGTGGTTCTCATTTTTATTTGCATTTCATATATTGCATTTATCACATTTGGATCTTCAAGACCACCAGGCTCTGTTTCTAGCATAAATGCATTAAAGTTTCCACCACCACCGAATCTTTCAGAATACTCAAACATTGCCTGCATCTCAGGTACTCCTGCTGGAGCCAAATCAAAATAGTTTACATCTGTTGTGACCTGAGGAATAAGCAATAAAGATAATACTGCAAAAAACGCAGCTATAAGTACAAATCTTTTTCTATTATTTACAGCAAAATTTGCAAATTTATTCCAACTAGATATTTTACCAGTTTTTTCAAATTTTAAAATAATTGAAAAACATGGTACAAGAATCATTGCTGAAATAAATGCATAAAAAATTCCTATAGCGCAACCAAAACCAAATGATATCATTGGTGCCATACTAGAAATCATAAGCGAACCAAAACCAATCATTGTTGTAATCATTGAAAGCACTACAGCTATTCCAGTTGAGCGTAGTATTTTTTCTATTCTGTCTATTTTGTCATCTATAGTTTTTTCTTCTGCAAATCTGTTCATCATATGAATTGAATAGTCTACACCTAAACCAATAAGTAAGGCCACTATTGCAACTGAAATAGTTGAAAGCTCTGGTGAAAAAATACCAAGTGTACCAAATGTTAAAACAATGGCAAAAGCAGTTGGAATAAAACCAATTATTATTCCTTTCACGCTTCTGTGGAAAAAGAAAATAACAGCTGAAACAAATATAATTGATATCGGGAAAATTATTACCATGTTCTGCATGCTTTTTTGCTGTATTGCCTTTTGCATTGCAATGGTTCCAGTAATTGTCATATGTGCATGTGTTATACCTCTGTTTTCAACTGCATTTTGTGTTTTTGTAAGAACTAAATCAAAATCAGCATTGTCTTCTAGTTGTATTATTATAACAGCATATTTGTAATCATCAGTATACAGGATACCTTTCATACTACTGATTGCTAGTCTTCCCATGTATGTGTAAATATCACCCGTATCTTTGGGGATGCTATTATCGTTGTTACCTTCAGGTACAGGTTTTGCGTTTTCTTGTCTTATTAGAACAGAAAAACTTTTTATTGACGTTATACCTGTTTTTTCTCCCTCAGTTATCGGATTTTCATATAAAACACGGTATATTTCATCCATTTCAGCAAGTATTTCTGGATCTCTAATATCATTATACGCCCTGCCACTTTGATTAACAATTATAATTATAGTAGATCCTATATTGAATTCTTTATTGATTTCATTCCAAAGCAGTAGCGTAGGATCGTCTTGTGGTAAATATTTTGCATAATCTGATACCATGTAGACGTTGAGAGCTTGCGAACCTATTACCATAGTAAAAAGAACGAATAGAAGAATTACTGTTCTTGGTCTTTTTGCAAGTATTGTTGCAAAAGTTCTAATGTTTATCATCCGTGTTTCACCCCGGTATAGATTTTTATTTTCACTGCAAGATTGTCATCATGATTTTCTTTTGGCATTGAAATGTTTGCTAGTCTGTTTAATCTGTTTTCTATTTCTTGTGTGTATCTTTTTAAAAGTTCAATTGGCGGTAGTGGATAGTACATGTAAGGGTTTTTGCCTATGTTTTCATTTTTTATTTTTTTTCTATAGATTAGTTTTTGAGAATGCATTTTTGAAAGTGTTTCACGAACAGTGCTTGGGTGTAATTTAGTTCCTCTCACGATTTCTTCTGTTTTTGCGCCATTTTTTCTTAAAAGGTATACATAAATGCGAGATCTAGCTCTAGATTTGAGTATATCATGAATTGTTTTTTCGATGTTTTTATCGGCTTTTAATCCTAATCTCTGCATTAAATTGCACCATTTTTATTAAATTTTTTTAATAATAATGTTGTTTTGTAAGTTTAAATAGTTTTCTATTATGTCGCCTGCAAAACGACAAAACATTAAATCGGAATTAAGACGACAAAATTAAATCTAAAAAAACAATTAACCTAAGCTTGTACGTGAAAATAAAATGGTTAAGAAAAAACTCAAAAAAATAATTAAAAGATGGAAAAGATATCATGAAATATCAAATGTTGGACCGATTACCAGAAGATACTTTGTAATGAATGCTTTTGACGGTGCTTTAACAATGCTTGGTGTGGTAATAGGTGCTTTTATTTCTGGTCAAATTGAAAAACCAATAGTGATAATCAGCGCAGGTATCGCTGGATCAATTGCCATGGGCACTTCAGGCATGAGTGGCGCATATATGACTGAAAAAGCAGAGAGAACAAGAAAACTAAAAAAACTTGAAAGAGCAATGCTTGCAGATATGAAAGATGGGCTTCATGATAAATCCCATCGTTTTGCAACAATTTTTGCATCATTAGTAGATGGCGTCTCCCCCGCAATTGCTGCAATGGCCGTTATTTCGCCTTTTTTCCTTGCAAATTTTGGATTAATTACAACAGATATAGCATTTTTCGGTTGCATTAGTTTAACGTTAATTGTTCTAACAGCCCTTGGCATATATCTCGCGAAGATTAGTGACGAAAGTATGATAAGATATGGCTTACAAATGCTTTCGATTGGTATAATCACTGCTTTGTTATGTGTTGGAACCGCTATTTTATTAGGCGGCGATTTAGCCATTTAAATCATAAAAAATAACATCTAATTTTTATTTTTTTGATTATATTTGTACAATAAACTTTTTATGCAAGTATAAAAACATATATATAATATAACAAACATATTTAATTATGTGATAATTGTATTACCGGGGGATTAAAATGATGAATAGGAAAAATGCAACAAAAAACGCAGTTGTTGTTCTTACTGTTTTTACTTTATTATCATCTTCATTGGCAATAGTTAGTAGTTCACCTCAAGAACCACTAATACCTGAAGAAGAAATAATTCGAATAATAAACAATGTCAAAATTGATGGAAACAAAGCATTGAACATAAAACTTCAGGTATCAAAGATAACAGATACAAAAATTCAAGAATGGACCAATGAACTAACAGTATTTACCGGGGAAACCATAAGGTTCAAAGCAACAATAAAAAACCAAGTAAATTACAACCTTGAAAACATAAGATTAATAGATACTTTACCACCTCAAGATAAAATAAGCTTGATACAAGATTCTATTTATACTAGTAAACCCTCAATAAGCCAAGTAATTGAAAACAAACTTTTGGTTATTTTTGATGAACTTTTAATCGGCGAAGAAGTATACATTGAGTATGACATGCTTGCCCTTTCCGAAACAACTCTAGAAGGAATAGTAAGCACAATTACGGCTGCATCGGATTTTGATTTACAATACTACCAAGAAATTGAATTAATGAATGGGCTGTTAATCGAAAAAACAAATAGCTTAAAGTTGATTAATATAGAGGTTTCTGAACAACAAACAGCATATAACAACTTAATAAAAGAAATAGAAATCATAAACAATGACATAACATCAACCACACAGCAGATAGCATATTTAGATCCTCAAATCATAAATTTAAATGAACAAATATCATCTTTAACAACAATTTTAGAAAATATAAACACTCAAATTCCTGCTTTAAACGAGAATATGAACAGTATAAACCAAGAACTAAACGTACTTGACGGTCAAATTATCAGTCAACAAGTCGTTGTTCAAAATCTTGAAAACATGATAAGTGAACAAACTCTTACGATACAAAATCTTCAACAAAATTTAGGTTTAATAGATGCGCAGATACAAACAGCTCTTGAAAGCTCAGATGCAGATCAAGAATATATACAGAACCTAATTACTCAGAAAACAGACCTTGAGAATCAGGTATCACAAATAGCCCAAGGAATACAAATTTCACAAGATGGAATTGTAACAGAGCAAGAAAATCTTGATGAGATGATGACCCTGCAGAGTCAACTAATAACAGAAATTCAAACCTTAACACAAAACATAAATGAAAACACACAAAGTTTAGAGCAAATTCAAACACAGCACCAAATAGCCACTGAGCAACTGAACATATTTAGTAATGATCTAAGTCTTAAAACACACGCACTTGCCGATATACAAAACAACTTTGAAATAGTAACGCAACAAATAGCTCAAAGTACGCAAGAATATAATCAACTAATCGACCAGAAGAGTATCCTAAGCAAAGATCTGCAAGATACCATGCAGCTGATTGATTCTCAAACCCAAATACTAACTCAACTTCAAACTGATTATCAGATAACTATCGAAACTCTTGAAAGCATAAACAGCGAATTAAATTTTAAAATATCTGCATTGCAGACATTACAGGATTCTATACAGTTAAATACACATCAACTAAATAATCTAATTTTCCTAGAGGCAGATCTACTTTTGCAAGAAACTCAATCAAGTCAACTATTACAAAATACGATACAGCAGATAGATGCAAAAACAATAGAACTAAACCAACTTCAAACACAAAATCAGGAATTAGAAAATCAAATACTTTTTTTAACAAACGATTTATCAGCTGCCACACAAAATTTTGCAGACACCCAAGTAGCAATACAGCTGAAAACACAGCAGATGACTCAAAATATACAAGGATATAACCAATTAATAAACCAACAAGCAACAGTTAGCCAACAATTACAACAAACAACACAAATGATAAACACAAAAACTCAAAATTTACAAAATTTACAATTACAATATCAGGACACAATACAGCAAATAGAAAACTTAAACTCATTAAATGTCGCACAAGAATTAGCACTTCAAGATACCATAAGTCAAATTTCTATACACGAAACTTTACTTTTAGCGGAAACAAATAATTTATTTAATCTTGAACAAAGTTTATCTCAAGAAAAAGTTGTACTAATTCAACTAGAACAGCAATTACAACAAAAAATAGCAGACCAACAAATAAACAATGAAGAACTAAACTATTTAGAAATACAAATAGCACAACAAAAAAACACTATAACAAACACACAAAATAAAATGAAAACATCACAAAATCTACAAAGCACACTACAAGCAGACATAGAAGCACGAACAATACAACAAAACCAACT
>Ga0105099_10000951_pt1 | contig 18934 bp, 24 predicted proteins | sample PPLLak3cmMay2015_2_FD_79138 | JGI IMG/M metagenome (GOLD analysis project Ga0105099, IMG submission 79138) | Freshwater sediment microbial communities from Prairie Pothole Lake near Jamestown, North Dakota, USA - PPLs Lake P8 Core (1) Depth... | ecosystem: Environmental > Aquatic > Freshwater >... | reverse complement strand
GAGTATGCTCGCCAAGTTTTTTTAAATGTCTACCACACTTAGACATAACTAACTTATCTGCTCGGCTTAACCCAAAAATAAATCTTCGTAAATCAGAATAATCTATAATAAAATCTTGAGCCATTAAGTGTTCTCCAAATTTACTACATACAATTCTAAATGATGGCCTTGTCCAGCTGCGTCTTCAACACCTAAAACAGAAAATCTTTTTTCATTAAAAACTAATATATCATCTTCTTGAACATTCGCTGTTGATTGCATAAAAACTAACAAACGGGTGTATAACTTTTCACCCCTTCGGTTAAATTCCAAAAACTCATTTCTAGTTTGAAACAAGCACGATTCATTACTTGTAATTAATATTAATGCCTCGGTAGAGGCCCCCCATTTATCCTGTGGGGTTGATGTAAAAGTTCTACGATAAATACTACAAGAATGGGTTAATAAAGAATTAAAAATTTTATCAGACATTATAAATCCTTATGCAATTTGACCAAGAGTTAATTTTCCATCGTCTCCGTTGATCCTGTCTACTACAGACGCTATTTCATTATCAATAATTTCCATATAATCTGTTGAATTAGCCGAGGATGAACCAAACTGCTGTTGATAATTGCCGATTTTTACCATTCTAACTTGTGATACTTTTTCTGGTGTAAAAATAGCTAATGCCTTGGTTGTTAAAAGAGCTATTAAATAATCATGAATGTCCCGTGACGTATATGCATTAATTTTATATGTAATTTCCACTAAAGAACCAGACCCCAAACTACCAGATGCCAAACATTTTGAATCAAATGGTTCTCCATCTAATGTGTGTGAAATATTACCAAATCCACCACTATACCAAAGAAATCCTGTGTCTGGATTATACTTATAATGAACGAATTCTGTTAAATTTGAAATAGTTGTACCATCGACCTTAATAGACTCGATAGATTTAATATTAACGTCAGGCAATTTAATAACATTAGTAGTTTGAACAATAAATTTTCTATATGTTTTGGTTTCTTCGGCTTCTTTTAATCCAGTTAAAATAAAAAATTGTTTAATAGCCCAAGTATACACGGAATCGGCTAACTCGTCAGAATCCACTAACCCAAGTATTTCAGCTATTAAATCTTTAGTAATAAGTGCCATAAATACTCCTTAAGTAAATAAACTTTCAATAATTTTTAATTTAATAGTTTCTGTTTTATCTACAGAAGTTGTTGCATTCCAAGTGGCTCTAACTTCCAAATTATAACTTCCAACATCTAAATCTAAATCATTAACAGCTAAATTAACATATACTTTTTGCTGCCCCACATCAGTTTTATCAAAATCTGCGTCATTCTTTTGAATTACTATTGTTCCATCACTATCTTTAACAATTAAAGCAAATAACGCAGTGGAAATGGCTACGTTATAGGTAAATGTTAATAACTTTCCCTCTCTTTGTTTTAGGGTCATTTTATTCGTAGCTTGCCCATTAATTGTTAAGCTCATTGCAAACTCCTATATTTATTATTGGTTCATTAACTTCAACGCTAATTTCGATATTCGTATCCTCTAAAACATCTAAATTAATAATAGGATCATTAATATCAACATCGATTATCTGGTCTTGAATATTAACTAAAATATTTGGGTCTAAAGCTTCGATATTAATTCCAATATTTTCTACTAATAGCCTTTCAATATCTGGAGAACAAATAAAACCATCCGTTATTAAGCATAAGGCATCCATTAAACCACCCTCCTAACACCGTATGTTTCCAACTGTGATGCTATATAAGATGCCGATACTTCGTATGTTTCTAAAACATTGGTATCTGCGTCGTAATCCGTTGTTGAAGGATATATTTTAATTGTTGCAGAAACCAATTTATTAAAACCATTATATACTGGATCAACAATTCGCATGTTTTCCTTATTTAATCCTAAAAGCCTCAATAAGTCTTCCTCTTTTGCCCTCTCAGATACCACCTCAAACATTTCTACTGCATCTTGATAATCTGTGGGAGTGGTATAAATAACATAAAAATGAGCTAATTCTGTAAAAGTATAAAAGTCTTTGTATAAACCATTACCTGCATCAGTTAAAACCCCGCTTGAAACTAAAGTATTATCTGAAACTTTTCTAATGATATACGAAATTGATAAACCTTCAATCGCCTTACCATCCCCATCCGTTACGAAAACTGAAATAGGCTGAGGTGTATTTATAACAATGGAATTCATAATTTATCCTAAAATAATTTTTAATGTAAAGTTTCACAATCTAATTCTCACACCAATTATTGATAATTGGCTACAATCAAATTTAAAATTATTTTATCTGAAAAATGTAAAGTATTCAAAAAAGATATAACTAATTGTTGGCTAGACTCATCCCAAAAACACCATTGCAATTCTTTATTAGTCATCTCAGAATTTAAAATGTCATAAGAAATACCAGAAATTAACTCACCAGAATCATTTAAAGTTGCTAAATCAGGCTTGTTCATAATGTTTGAGTAAGTGTATTCCATCTAAGATATTCTCCAAATCTCTAATCTAGCATTTCTAATGTACGATGTGCCTGTCTCTGCATTAAAATCTAAATCTATAAAATGAACTCCACTGGAAAGAGATACAACCGCAAAACCGCTTGAAGGAATTTCATCAGTAGTATCTTTTATTTCTATTAATGCCTGCATAATAGTTGTAACATCATCTATTTGGACTCTAGCTCCAAACGAGTCACTAATACCCGACTGTCCATACTCATATGACCAACCAATTCTGTACGTTCCAGCAGGTAAACTGGAAGTAGTCAAGCGTAATTTTTGCTGCATAGAGGTAGACGTAGTAGATGATTCTCCCAAAGATTCTACGTACTGATACTCCTTACCAAAGTTATCTACCACATTAACTAATTCGGATATACTTATAGAATTCGTCCCATCTGTTAAATCACCACTAATATATAAATCTTTAAACCATCCTTTTAGCCAGTTCTTCAACGAAGTACCTAAATTTCCCTCTTCATTTGCTCTTGGGACAATATTTCTAGTGGCCATATAAACTCCTATATTTTTGGTGTAATATCATTATCAACTATTTCAAAACATCTATCTTTATCCCCAATCAAACTTGGCATCATATCGTTATTAGCATCATTCTCAAAAATTGAAAATGTAGTATCTCTTACAACAATATCACCATCTTCGGTGTATTCAAATTTATTGCGAGATTGTAAATCTGATAAAAGAACTTGTCCGCTATATTCGTCTAAAAAACGTACTTCACCTGTAATTGGATCTTTATCTATAGCATGAGTGTCAGAATCTTCAAACGAAATACCTTTACAAGATACGTAATCCTCAGCTGGATTTAATTCTGTTGGGTATCCATTATCGTCTTGACTGCCCTGTGTTAAATTTTCTATCTTTAAGGGCCTAACTTTATCCATAAATCCCCTTTAAAAAATCGGGGGGAGCAAAGCTCCCCCCAGTATCCATATTACGAGGTCTTCTTAACAAACTCAATATCCACATGGACATCTGTAGCATTCTTAGCAACTCCACCTAACCAAATATATTCACCGGAACCAAAACTTGCCAAATTAGTAATCCATCCATTTGACCCATCCCAATAATATTTAGTTCCAGCGGTGGCTCCAGAAATAACCCCAGCTAAAACAGTATCGTTAGCCAAAACTTTAACTGTTTCTCCTGCATTTTTTGTTTCTGCTGCCGCACCTATAACAACCTGAGCAACAGTAATATCATCATAAGGTAAAACAGTATTATTGCCACTAATATAAACCAAATCACCTGCTGTAACACCTCCTACCCCCACAGTATAGTCTATACCACCTACGTCTTCAATTTCTCCATAAATTTCCTGCAAAGCAGCTTCAACATTTGTAGTCGTGGTATAACCACCAGCATCTTCAATACCAATGATTGAAGCCCCAACACCATTAGCCACTGAATTTAAGTCTGATGCTTTCACAGCTTTAGCATCATTAAAGGCTGTAGACCAATCTATGGCTAAATTATCTGATCCATCATCAACGAGACCAGCACCAGCAAAATCATTTGGTTCAACACCAACTTCATTACCAGTCAGCTTTAAACCGCCACCTGATAATAAATCTAATCTTATATCACTTCCAACAATCTCTACCCCGAGAGATGCTGTTAATGCCTCAAAGGTTTTCTTAACCCAAGGCCCAGTTCCTCCAAAATAATAAATACCATCTGTTTCATCATCTACGCTTACAAAAGTACCAGTAGAACAAACTGTAAAATCCCAGCTTGCCCCATCATACTCTGCAATTTCATAATCATGACTAGCCCAAGCCCCAGTACCTGTACCATTAATTAAATATCTATCACCTGTACTAGGAGACCCTGGCGGTGTCAATAAAACGTCTAAAACAGAGTCTTGCCACTCTGCGCTAGTTCCAGATGCTGCTATTTGAGTATCTACATAATTTTTATCCACAATATCCGCAGGATCAGTAAAAGTTTTACTGGAATCATAAGCTACAATACCAGAAAAATCACGAGTACCATCCGCTTTTGAATACTGCGTATGATCATCATCGCTTAATCCAGTGATACTACCATGATCTATGTCACTCTGATCAATAAACGATGCTGCCAATTTACCACCTGCGTCTAAAACAATAGGCTTACCGGCATCACCAGCACCTTCGGAAGTATTAATAAAATCCGAAGATTCATAGGCTCCTACGGTTTCCTCATAATCACCTTGTGCGTTTACAAAAATAAACTTCTTTGACATGCCTTAACCCTCCATTACTCATTAAAAATAATTTTACCTGTATCTGGGTTATACCCCCAATTTTTCTTATCAATGTTATATTTTGACTCTAAAACCTTAACATAATCCTTATAATCTTTATCTGCTGACATATACTGCTTAAAACTATCGATCTTTTTAGTCTGTACATTTGTTTTGGTTTGATCTAATTCTGCAATTTTTAATGTATAAAGTTCATTTTGTAATTGAATATTTTGTAACATCAAGTCTTTCTTTTCTAACTCCAATTTATAACGTAAACGATAATTCAATTTCAATTCTAACTGTAAAATTTCATCGGCTGTTAATTCTAAATCTTGATCAATATTTTTCATTTTTTTATCCTTTGTAAACATAGTATTAACTCCTAACAACACGATTTTGACTAACTTCCACAACAAATGTGTCAGCAGACTTGGCCACACCAACCTTTACTACCACACTATTTGACAATGTTGGCGGTAACAATGTTATTTTACCGGGAATAATATCTAAAAAATATGTGCCAACACTTAATCCAGACTTAAATAAAACACCACCTATTCTAAGCTTACATTTAGTATTACTTTGTTTTTCTTCAATAAATCCAACAACACGAGCCGTACTAATACTTAATGCGGATGCTTTAGTTACTATATTTACACCAGAAAAATAAACCGCATCTCCAACAGAATCTGTGATAGAACAAGTAACATTTTCGATAATATTAACGTCTTTACGAATAAACATAGAAATTGCAGTCATTATTTATGATCTCCAGATATAATATAAAATCTCCACGCATTATAAGGTACAACTCTGAAAATTTCCGACATTGTTTTTTTGTCATTTTCCAATAATTCAAAATAATCTTTGGGTAAATACATCATCCCTGCGAAATTATACGACTTATTTGTAGTAATTCGATCTACTTTAAAATTGGCTTCAAAGAAAACGGTACCAAAAGTTTTAACCTTCCGCAGCACCATTAAAGGTTTAGTTAAATCTTTTTTAATGTAGCCTAAAACCTTGTCTTGATCTATTTGAAACAAGCTTGGATTAGAAATAACTATTAAATTCTCAGTTTCTGGGACTAATTTGGATAAATCAACCCGTTCACCCAAATAACTACAATTTTCAAGATTATTCTTTAAATATTCGAGGATTATTTTATCCCCATAAGTGTACTTCCCATAGATAAAGCTTTTCATAATCAATCTCCCAGTTGAATAGTACATCCTCTATAATTAAATACAAATAAGGTCAAAAAGAAAATAGCTTAAAATACACAATTTTCAAGCTTTTTCCAAAAATCAAAGTGAGAATTGAGTGTTTTTTGCCTAAAAGTGGCATAATCCCATCCGTAGGATAATGCCCCAACCCTCTCGTTTACAATTAATTTACACCCACACAAAAAAGCTTCTGCCACAGATCTTCCAAAAGCCTCAAAATGTTGTGGAATATGAATAAAATAGGCGTATTTATTATAATTATTAAATATAACTTCTTTAGGAACAAATCCAACCAGATTACAATTTGATAAACCCTTAAGCTGAGATAACAAAGGGCCCTGTGAACGATTAAAATAAAAATCTATATGTGTTTGTTGGTTATTCTTTGCGTATTCAATAATTGATTTAACACCTTTACCATCATGGATATTTCCAACAAATAAAATTTTATTGTCCCTATCTTCACCAGCATCATAAAAATTCGGTGGAATGTGCGGTGGAATTAGTAGTATATTATCGTCTATGCCCAAAAATGTCTTAAAACAATCACGATGCAAAGGAGATAAAAAAATAGAAACTTTTGACCTTATTAATAAATCCGGAATATTTTTAACAACAGATAACCAACGACCCGAATCATGCAAATAAACAACATAGGGCTTGGTCTCTTGAACTCTTTGTAATGCGGGTGTAGGAAAATCATAACAATTACTTAAAATAACCAAATCAGCATTAAATAAAATATCTGACCTCAAGCTGGCCGGTCGAACAATCGTTATATCCAGGCCTAAAGTCCTACCAGCTTGAATAACATAGGAATCAGTTATTTCTGCCCCCCCCGCTGGGACTTCTGTTGTTGTAAAATCAACCAACCAAAGAATCTTTTTTCCTGTTAAATACATTTTGTTTTTTCCACAATTACAGCATGATTGTACTTCCCGATAGCTGGAAAATACTGTACAATTTTTAATCCAAGTTTCGTGTCAAACAATTGAAAAAATTCATATGTTAAACAAACACAATGAAAATTAGCCCCATAATCTTGACCACCAAAAATAAGCTGAGAAAATCTAAGAGAAGAATCACCATCAAATGCCTGAATTAATTTATTACGATCCATATAAATTCTATCAATACTTGGAACTTGAATTTCTAACCGCCCGCCTATTTTCAAACACCTTGACCATTCCGCTAGAACATCCCAAATCACTCTATGAGAAAAATGCTCAACCACATCATGAGCCAGAATATAATCTACCGAGTTATCTGCGAACCGATCTAACCTAGAAATATCCATGCATATGTCTGGATTAACGGCTTCCCTAACATCAATATTAACAAAACCATCTAATTTTTTAGTCCCACATCCCAAGTTTAATTTAAGCATAATTCAGCCTATTGAAAATATTTTTCTCGTAATTGTGTAGAACTTATACCGTCTGTTCTATTTAAATAAATAACTGGAATACCTAACCCCTCTCCGCCGAATGTTGCTGGAGTCCAATCATTCCCAACAAAGATAACATCTGGATTGTATTTCTTAATTAATTCTTTCTTACCATACTCAATAGATTGTATATCTACTACATCAACATATTTAATTGATGAAATAATCTCCAATCTAATAGATAAGGGCATAACAGATGAATGTTTTTTATGATATAAAATATAATTATCGTCACTCACACAAATAATTAATTTGTCGCATAAATTCTTAGCTTGTTTAATTAAATTTAAATGCCCAATATGGAATAACTCGTAGACACCAAAACTAATTCCTAATCTATACTTTTTCATGGCAGTACTCAGCAAGTTCTGATTTAATAAGATTAATTTCATCTTGATTTGAATAAAAATGATGCAATAAAATAGATTTTTCCTTTGGGTAGGGTTTATAACTTGGATTAACTGGATAATCTTTTATATTAAACCCAGCCCAATGCACCGCTTTTAATTTAATCGAATCATCTAATAAAAAATCTTCAAAACGAATTATATAGATATTTCCTTTATTTTTAGTTAAAGCGGTTAAATTCTGTTGAAATAATAATCGCTGATTTCGATACTCCGATATAAACTGCTGTACACTAATTTTTTTACCAGCCTTTTTACACAGTTCCCTACGTCTTAACCAAGTAGATCGAGGATCTCTCGTAATACAAAAAGCTTGTGTGTTATCCAATAACTCAAGTCCTCGGAGAGTTAAACATGTAACAACATTATTTAATAATAAGATAGAAGAATCCGAAATAGGGCTGAATAATTGATTGGCCATAGCGTTGATACCACTATTGAATGCCAGTTTATAGCTGGAGGCATCCATAAAATTTTGGGATTCCCAGTTTGGATAAATTTTTTTTCTAAACAACTGCGGCATCTCTGATGCAATAGCCAGAGTGTTTGGAAAACACCTAAAATAATCAAATAATGCCGAAGATCCAGAAGATGTTGTACCTGCAAATAATAGTTTACGTGAAATACTCATATTTATAATATTTTTAACAAAGCCAAAGATGTGCCAAATATAACATTCGGTGTAATATTTAGCCTAGTTAATGCTTTTGTTACTTGTAAATTATTTGATTTTTTATCTTTATTATAATCATGCCAAACAACAGTTCCACCCCGCCTAATTAACGAAAAGGCTCTCAGAGTATCATTTATAACATATTTTTCCAAATGATTGGCGTCTATTAAGATAAAATTAAAATCCCATAAACCCTCAGATTTAAAATCAAAAGTCAGCGTGTCGCCTTCAAAAAATGTAATCTTACTGTATTCTGGAAATCTGGAAATAGCTTCTTTGGGTAAAATCTTAATATCCACAGAAAAAATTTTAGCTTTAGCCGGACTAAATTTTGCCATATTTATAGTTGTTCTTCCATGCTTAGTTCCAAGCTCTAAAATACGTAAGGGCTGAATACTTTGAATTAAACTACACAATTCGCATAATTCTCGAACAGACATACCAGAAGCAGAATCTACATCTAAGATTAAATCTTTTGCTGTGATTTGGCACATAGCGCAAGCCTCTTAATTACTTGTTGATAAACATAATCTACAGATAATGCATCTAAATTTTTACAAGTAGCAAAACCCTTTTTACAGGCTTGACTCCAATTAGGTATTGTCCACCAACATGATGGGCAATGCTCAAAATATAAATTAATATTGTCTGGATAACCATATAAAGTTGGGTTTGTTGGGCCAAATAACACTACGCTGTTTACTCCAAGAGCGTGGGCTAAATGAATTAAACCACCCTCATTACCCAGATGTAACAAACTCCGAGATAAAAGATACATTAAATCAAACATACTTTTACATTTAATTTTTTGTATACCGAAAAAATTCTCGTCTGAATCATCTCCAACACGAATAACAGAATAACCTGTAGCTGTTAAACGATTAATTAAATCCATCCAATTATTCTTCTTCCATAATTTTAAAATACCCACATTATTGTCACACCCAGCATTAAATGTCAAATATTTATTTGGTAAATCAAATTTTTGTTCAAAAGGGATAGATTGAAGGCTTTGTCTAACAGGGATCAGCATATCATTTTCATTAATATCTAATCGCACTTTATCGCCATAGTATAGAAATGTTTGTTTAGTTACGTTGTCTAAAATAGACCCTGTTGATTTTTGCCAATTATTATATAAGCAAGAATCAAAATTATCATTAAGAGATGCATCTTTATTCCAAATATATGGATAGGGACGAAACTCAAAAAATAAATCATAATAATCTTTAACCGTACTAACAGTTTTATGCCAATTGTATTTAGAACACTTCACTCTAATGTTCGGATAATCAAACATGAAAAGCTGAGAATATTGTTTGTCTCTTATATAAGCATCTATTGTGGACGAAGGATATTTTCTTAAAATAGCCCTACACAAATAACCAAGCATAACAGAATCACCCAATCCTCCCATCCACAAAGCCCCAATTTTTAAATCCGTACTTGGATGGGAAATTAATGTTCCTGGCAAGCGAGACTCATCCACACTACTGGTTGTTGGATTATTAGGAATGACTGGAATACGCCTATTAGCCAACAAATCTCCAGAATCGAAAAAACTCTTTATATCCGTTAGAATAGTTGGCCAATCTTGGAAATCATAACAAGATTTTTGATGACACTGCCATTCAGAAGATGGTACAAACTGTTTTGCACAACAAGGAAAACATTTTACACTTGGTATATATGGTACGCAATTTTTATACGTACCTACACGCCAGTCTGGTTTAAAATAATTAAAAACACAAAAAGTTTTAACATTAAAGGCCGCTGCAATATGTACACAAGCAGTGTCTACAGTTAAAACACAATCCATCATAGCAATTAAAGAAAATAGCTCCCGAATAGATAATTTTTTATTTAAGTCTATACAATTTTGAAAAGATTTGTTCCTGTTTGATGAGACGAACACAGTATAACCACGTGACTTAAGCTGATTGATTAAGTCCTGTGTTAAAGATGTTGGTAGTTTAGAATCTATCCTAGCACTATCAAAACCAATAAAAATTTTCTTTTTATATGTTTTCCATTTTCGTTCTGCATTATTTTTTTCGTCTTTTGTTAAAATAATCTCTGGTTTATCTATCACTAAATCAGATTTTTGCAAACCACATAATTCTGCCACAGCATAGATGCGATTTTGCTTATTAAAATCTTGCCTATAATCATTTAATAATTGACCGAAATGTAAATAAATAATTTTTTTAAATTTAGAAACATCTATTTCATTCCGATTAGAATAAATCCTTTTAATATAAGGTAAATTTGAAAAACAATCATTTCTATGAGGTTCACATAATATATGAATGGTATTACCTAAAGACGCAAGTGTTTTTAAAGACGGTATAGTTAATAAATGATCTCCAACGCCACCAATAATCTCAACTAAAATATTATCTTTATTCTCGACGTAACTGTTACATAATTTCAAAATATCTGATTCAGAGTTAAGGATTGGAATATTATATTTCGTAAAAGAAGAAAATGCTAGTGCTGTGCGTTTAACTGAACGGGTTGCATAAACCGCCGAAAAGTTTAAAGGATTAAAAAATAAAGTGTGTAAAAACCACCTGTCTGGGCATTCTAAATAATGAATATGCGGATCACAGATAGGCTTGCTTGGAAGTTTATCACAGATGTAAATAACCCCAATGTCATTTTTAATAGCAGATTGAATTACATCTGGAATACTAGACGAGTCAAGAAAATGATTAACAAACGCTACGATTAAAAACTTACCCTCTGGTCTAGGTACAACATAATTATTTTGAATTTGAAAAGAATTCGTGGTAGGGTTAGACAAATGAATAGTAATTTCATCTGTAATCAATCTTAATGCAGAAGCCATTTTATATTCCTATCAATGTATTAATAACAATAAACAAAAAATTGGGGCCTGATTATGGCTCAGGCCCCTGGAAGCCTTATTTACTTACAATTATGAACTAGCCTTCTGCATTGTCACCAATCCCTCTGATTTGCTTGACCCATTAACAAAAGCCCAAACAAAATCGAACCAATACGTGACAACCAACAGGTCAGCCCTACGACCCGCCTTGTGCTCCATGTCAACTTCAATATTCCCATAATAACCAGCGAAAGCACCCTTCACGTTAGCCAACACCGCTTTTTCACCAGTCATCTGCAATCTACGGATTACAGGAATACCATGAACATGAACCACGCTCTTTAATCCAAGGGAAGGAACATCCATAATCTCATAACCCACCATATCTCTATCGGCAGACTTTTTAGAAGCGGCTACGAAATCAGATGAGGCAAAAACCACCAAATCTTCAATCGCTTCATCGGCACCATAAACACCAAGTGCCTCTTGTGCCTCAGCAACTGCGTCAAGAATATTAGATGCATTTGAAGTTGTATATTCTACAACAGCGTTTGCACAATTCGCCGCAGCGGCTAACTTCTCAATACCGTCAGAAATATTTAACGGATTTGTTGCACCAACAGCTGTCGTATCACCCTTCAAAGCAATTTTATCAGCCGTTCTTGCAATAGCACGACTAATTTTATTGCGGAAAAGCGTGTCCAGCTGTAACTCAGGATACTGAGCAACCTGCTTTTTCTTCAAATAAATATACGTTCCAAGTTCCACAGGCTCCAAATCAGGTGATTTGATGTCAAAAGCCATCTCTGTTAATGTGGTAATATCCGCTGTATTATCGAGACGATAGACTTTATCCAAGTCTTCCTCACCAATAACCGGCACAGTACCTTCATTAACAATTTCGATCATCTGATTACGTGAATCCACTAACTTCAAAACCAAAGACTTCTCAATGGCATCCTCAACAATTTGCTTAACTAACTCCTTTGGGAGATTAGTTGCACTTCCAGCAGGAATTAAAAAATCCATATTAAGTTTCCTCCTTGTTATTAAAAAATATTTACCGAGTAATTTCCATTTAAAGCTTAGGCGTTTCGCAGGTAATTACTAAACCACGATTTAGAATTTTCGCCCTTTGTTTTTTGTGCGACTTCTCGTACCTTTTCTATATTATCAACATCCAAACCACTCTTAATCTCCTCTAACAGGTCTTTTAAACTAACTAACTCCACCACCTGTTTTTCAAGTTGAGCGATTCGTTCAGATAACACAGTGTTTTCCTGAGCGAGAGTTACCAATCTTTCGTCACTTTCGGACTGGGCTGGAATATTCTCGGCGACGGATTCAGGATTAACTGTATTATCAACTGTTGACTCGACAGGAACATCAGTTTCCTCAGAAACAACTGCGTCTTCTGGTATGTTTTCAGTTACCACAGTTTCTTCGGTAGGCTCATCAGCATTTTCAGATTCTTCTGCTGGTGTGGCCTCTGGAACTACGTCTTCTTGTACGGGATCTACCTCTGGTTCAATTTCACTCGTAGTGTCTTCTTGGTTTGGCTCCTCAACAGCATTTACTGCTAAAGTAACTTCGCCAGCTGAAATTAAACCACGTGAAACCATTTCTCGTTTAAATGCACTATCAGTCTCTACATTTAAAGCCTCTGGATTTCCAGGAACAGGCACAGCAGAATATTCTAACAATTCCCACTTATAGATTAAATAAACGCCAAAAGATTCAGCCAACGCTAGCTGTTCTTTGGTAATAGATAATCCATATTTAGCGTTTAAATCCTCTATATTTTCCTCATCATACTTTTTATACTGTAACGGAATAAATCCAATTGACCAAGCATGTAGAAACCCATCTTTATAAGCATTAAAAACTTTGACCGCTAAGGGGTCATTTTTATTAAATTCAGTTGTAACCTCTATCTCGTCCTCTTTAACATCCAAAGCAATACAACGACCAATGGGTATTTTTACCGTTGACGAATCCATATTATGGCACCAAAGAACTACAGCATTATTTAAAAAATGTTTAACTTCTGCGCCCTTTGGCAACACAACAGTATTATACCTATCTAAAGCCTTTGTATTAACTGTATGTGTAATCCGAAGATTATCATCATCTACAGATCTAACGGACGTTTTAAGAAAACTATTTCTTTCTTTAGTTAAATCCATTATTAAAACCTCCCGTAAGATTATGTATCCGATTGTTTACTTAAGATTACCCTAGCTTTTACAACATCACCCTGTCTTGACGTAACAGTATACTGAACTACAACACAATTCGTATATACAGCAGCAGGAATCCCACCACCACGATAACCAGCCAATAACTCTACCGTAACAGGTGTACAATTTTGAGCAACCGTGTCAATCGCATAAGTACTATCGGCTTTATACTCGGCGCAATCTACAGTAATAGTTAATTCACTATTTCCATGTGCAACAAAAATAGGATATTGCCTATCAGCTGCAAAATGCTTAATGGGGTTAAAATCATAATCAACTTCAATACCTTCACAATTTGCAATTTCGTGTTGGTCAACACCAGAACCAATCAAGATGCGACCCACATTTGCTTTAAGATCGGCCATATTTATTTTCCTCCTTGGGTTTCTAATATTAAATACAAATAAGCCACAAAAGAAAATAGAATTTTGGGCTTTTTCTACCGCTTTTACTGACTATTTAACAATTTATTAATCACCCGTCACAATGATTAATCATCTTTAATCTTTTTACGCTTTTGTATAAGATTAAACTTCTCTGCTAAAATCTTTAATAATTGATCTTTTTCTTGTATATTTAATTCATCAAAAGTCTTATTAAATAAACATTTATTACCATTTGGGTTTTTTGTACGTTTTATCATAATTTTATTTCCAATTTAATGCGGAGGCATGTATTTTTAATATTTTTAAATTATGGCCTGTAATTTTATAACACATATCTGTATCACTATCCTGTTCACTTAAATCAAATTCTGCTGTTAAAATACGTTTAGATGAATCAAAATCTCCCAAGTCTGATAGGGTACCTTGCTCCCAATTTGTTCCATCATCCCGTGAGGCCCAGGCTTTTAAATCAGTATTTAAGGTTATAGAATCCACATCTTCTTCAAGAATAACCATTCTAGCATCATCTGGTTCAAATTCTGCAACAAAAGATTGTGATACCAAAACTATATTTCCAAGGCTTAACGGATATTCTACTGTTGGAACTGTTATTGTATCCGTTTTTCCACTATTCGGAGATGCATTAAACGGATTACCTTTAACAAGCCTTATTTCATCTAACCAACCACTAAATGCATAAGTACCTGCACCCGATATACCTATCTTTAATGGAGCGGTGAAAGTATCTACGTCTGAGTTTGATTTATAAGCCTTTTGAACTCCATCTATATATATTCCATAATCTGAACCTATGATACATAAAGCAATATGATGCCAATTAGTATCATTTAAAGTTTTACTTCCTTCATACATACTAATTTTTTGAGACCCATTACTATAAACAGAATAAACTAACCCTAAACTAGTGTTATGATAAAGAGTCCAATTATTGTCGCTATCCTCCCATTGTAGAAATAAAAACTCTTCAACCTGTGAAAAAGAGTCATCAGACCTTATCCAAAAATCTAACGTATATGACTCGCTAGAAGAACCTTCTATATCCCAGTCATTTGAATCTGGTATAGAAATATAATCTCCAGTACCATCAAATTTAAGAGAGGAAGAACCCCACTTATATTGAGCAGTATCTATTTGAGCATCACCATTACAAGTAGGACTATGCCTAGCAGTACTATCTTCTACATCTGTGGACTCATCATCCCCCTCGCATTTTAATAATAATAATAATTCATCCTCTAATTCATTACTATAATAATCATCAGAAGAATTATAAGAAATACTTGAACTAGATCCTAAATCTACTCCACTTTCATCTTCATATTCATCTACAATACCATCTACCATATTAAAATAGACTAACGAATTTTGAATTGCTAATCTAAAAGCATTTAAAATAATGTTAGCTTGCATTTTTATTAAATCTAATGGTGTAAAGCTTCTGGTGCCATCATCTAATGCTTCCGCCTTATCCACTATACCATCGTCATCAGAATCATACGTTGCCTTTGTCATATCACCAGAACCAGCCCCACCAGAGCTTACGCCAAAATTATACCAATTAGTCCCATCATTCGTATATTGCCAAGCATTCGCAGAACTGTTATATCTTATTTTAGGCTCACTTGCATCCCCATTATGCGCTGTAATAGTTTTTGTAGTATCTGCACCGTCTCCAACAGCAAAATCATTTTGACTTGTACCAGTATCTGTATTTTGTGAATGCTTTTTAGATACTGCATCGCTGACGCCAGATTTCGCAATACTACTATCTGCGGGTAAACCATTAGCATCTGCCGAAATTAAATTATTTTCTACAATACTAGAACTATGATCACTAGAAGAATTTAATGCGTGTGACCTGTCATGTGCTTTATTAACAGCATCTGTAGTGTTTAAATTTGGTACATTACTTAAACCAACATCATCTTTATCTACACCGTGGGGATTACTTGTAGAATCAATATGAGATTTAATATCTGCTGCTGATTTTGAATTACCGGCTCCGTCGTCAACGGATTCTGCTTTATCTACAATTCCATCGGAATCTGTATCATAGGTAGACTTAAGCATATCACCGGAGCCTGTACCCGCCTCAATATCTGCAAAATCTACACCATTATTACTTAACTGCCAAGTATTTGTGGTGGCATTATATCGAATCTTTGGAGGATTAGCGTCTCCATTGATAGCAGTTAATGATTTATCTGTATCGGCACCATCTCCTACATTAAAATTATTTTGATTTGTTCCAGTATCTGTGTTTTGACTATGCTTTTTAGAAACGGCGTCTGCTAAATTAACCTCACTTTGAGTATAAGAATCTAATGTGGCTTTATTACTATGCGTATGGCTGTCTGTAACAGCACTTTTAACTTGTGCGGCAGTAGAAGAATTACCTGCCCCGTCGTCAACGGACTCTGCTTTATCAACTATACCATCAGCATCCGTGTCATATGTTGCCTTCAACATATCCCCAGAACCAACACTAGTTCCAAAATCATACCAAGTAGTCCCATCATCCGTATATTGCCACTTATTCGTAGTAGCATTATATCGAATCTTTGGAGGATTAGCGTCTCCATTCACCATCGTTATGGATTTATCAGTATCATTTCCATCCCCAACATTAAAATTATTTTGATTAGTGCCAGTGTCTGTATTTTGATCATGCGCTTTATTTATAGCATTAGTAGAATCAAGATTTGGTACATTACTTAAACCAACATCAGATTTAGTTACATTATGCGGATTACCCGATGTAGTTCCTCGGTGTGTATTATTCAGTGCCACTGAACTATGATCGTTTCCATTACCACCACTGTGAGTATATGCCGCCTTAGCTTGTGTGGCAGAAATTTCATTAGCCCCACCTTCATCTAATTTAGTATCAGTATTTTGTACATGCCCTAAAGCAATATCATCTGTAATATCTTCCGCTGTAGCATAATTTACACCATCATTAATTGCCTCTGCCTCATCTACAATGCCATCACCATCCGTATCATAAACAGACTTTCGCATGTCTCCACCAATAACACGCCAATTTGTACCAACAGCAGCCTCATCTCCTGTAACACTTGTAGATATACAAATAACAAAATTATCTAAAACAACAGATTTACCCGAACTGCCACCAATTTTTCCTGCAACAGACACAGAATAATAATCGCCAGTATCTGCGGCTGGATAATTTGGATTACCCGAACAATCAATCGCACCTTCATAATTAGTATTCCCGCCACTGCCACCAGATGTTAACTCTTGCCAAGAGGCCCCTGTAAAATAATAAATTTTATCCTCATCAGCAACCCAACAAGTCCATCCCTCTGACGATGTTAAAAATTCCCAAATACTTCCGGTATATTGTGCGATCTCATCGTCATGACCTGCCCAATCTCCTGTGGCCGAACCTCCGACGATATATCTATCGCCCTTGGCTGGACTCCCAGGTGGTGAAGTCAAGTCCTTGTCTTTGACTGGCTGTTGCCAAGCCGTTTTATGGCGAACCTCAACTAAATAATCAGCCATGAATTATTCTCCACTAATCAATTCTTTAATACGATTATTTGTAGTTTGCTGATTATAGATACAATATTTTTCAAGATACCAATATAACCACATAGCTTGTTTTTCTTTATTAAACCATTTTAATTGAATAGCATTTATTAAATCAGACAAATGCCTTAAATCATAAGTCACCCAATGATATTCTGGATACCCCCAAGAAATAATTGGCTTATTGTGCATCATCGCCTCAATCCCACTACCGCTATTAGCTAATAAAACACAATAAGCTTTTTCTAAAAAATTATGGATATTGGCTTTGCCCAAAAAAACCTTAACTTTCTTATCTATCCGAGCTAACCTTTCACCCACAGCTTTAGAAAAATTATTATTTACTGCATACTCACCATCCATATAAGGATGTAATTTAACAATAATTGTTCTATTATCAATGCGAGATAACTCTTTTACAGTACTTTCTAATTTATCTATGTAATTACCAAAATCATGCCGTGTAACAACCTCATCTCCTGCACATTGACCAAGAACCAAATAATAATTATCAAAATCAACAGAAATATCTCGTGGCGTATAATATTTCCCCCACTTATTTTCTTTTGTTTGAATCCAACTGGCTATTTTGGTATTATAAAGATTTTTAACATCTGAAAAATTAATTGATTCAAAATTTGGTTTGTGGTAAGCAATAGAAGAAAATGGCCCGTAACCAAGTGTGTCCAGCGTAGCATAATCTTTTGTTGGCACTGTTGGTTTTAAAAATAAATTTAGTTTACTTGGTAAAATATCCCCAATTAAATGTGATATATCTGCATGATTATAAACAACAATATCAAAATACGGATGTTGTTTCCAATCATATACAGTACAATTTAAACCATCACAAATAAATTTTGGATGTTTAAAAATTTCAAAGCCATTTTCTTCTAAAGCTTTAGCAATCCACAAAACTTGAGGTTTCCAGGTTTCTTTCATATCTGGAAACTTATAAGGCCAGAACAATGTTTTTTTCATGCCCCATCCTTTATCAATATTAAAGAGAAATTATAATACATTCATAAGCTGCATCATAGACCTGGTTGACAGGCCCTGTAGGCCCCTGAGCACCCGTAGGCCCCTGAGCACCCGTAGGCCCCTGAGCACCCGTAGGCCCAACAGCACCAGTAGGCCCAACAGCACCGGTAGGCCCCTGAGCACCTGTAGGCCCTGTAGGCCCTGTAGGCCCCTGCTGACCAAGATACTCAGACCAAACAGAACTAGCATACTTATAAAATTTATCCTCATCTTCAATCCAACAAATCCAACCCTCTTTTGGAACTACAAATTGCCAAGCAGCCCCATCATAATAGGTTATTTTGTTATCGTGACCTGACCAATCT
>Ga0105099_10000949_pt1 | contig 18940 bp, 22 predicted proteins | sample PPLLak3cmMay2015_2_FD_79138 | JGI IMG/M metagenome (GOLD analysis project Ga0105099, IMG submission 79138) | Freshwater sediment microbial communities from Prairie Pothole Lake near Jamestown, North Dakota, USA - PPLs Lake P8 Core (1) Depth... | ecosystem: Environmental > Aquatic > Freshwater >... | reverse complement strand
GCTTTATCGGTGAGCCGGTGGAGATATCAAAGGGGCCGACCCCATGGAAATAGATGGGATTTTTCTCGGCAGGGCCATAGCCCATTCCCTTTTTAGTCAGGACATGTATGAGGACAGGGCCCTTGAGATTATGGGTGTTCTTCAGTGTATCGATCAGGCTGTCAAGGCGATGTCCATTGATGGGACCGATATACTGGAATTTGAAGGCCTCAAACAGCATGCCGGGTGTAAAAAAGGTCATGAGTGAGTCTTCGCTCTTTTTGATGAGGCTGCGGATGTTTTCCCCGAGCCCGGGCACGGACTTGAGAAAGTTCTCAAGGTCTTTTTTCAGGTTTACAAAACGCTTGCCGGACATCTTCCTGCTTATGAAGGAGGAGAATGCCCCGACATTGGCGGATATGGACATCTCATTGTCATTGAGGATCACGATGAGATCCTTTTCAGTATGGCCTGCCTGGTTAAGGCCTTCATAGGCCATGCCGGCCGTCATGGACCCGTCGCCTATGACAGCGATAACCTTGGACCTTTCGCCCTTGAGGGCCTTTGCCGTGGCTATTCCCAGACCCGCTGAAATGGACGTGCTGCTGTGCCCCGTGTCGAAGGCGTCATAGGGGCTTTCATCTTTTTTTGGAAAGCCGCTTATGCCCTTGTACGTCCTAAGGGTATGGAAGACCTGCCTCCTGCCGGTCAGAATCTTATGGGCATAGGCCTGGTGCCCCACATCCCATACGACTTTGTCGTAGGGCGTGTTAAAGACATAATGTATTGCTATGGCAAGCTCCACCACGCCGAGGCTTGGCGCAAGGTGGCCGCCTGTTTTTGATACCGTCTTTATCATCAACTGCCTGATCTCAGCGGCAAGGCCATCCAGCTCCTTTATGGAGAGCCCCTTAAGATCGGCAGGACTGTTGATCCTGTCCAGGATATTGGTCCCTGTGCCTTGTTGGTCCATTATTTTTTTCTCTCAATTATATACCGGGCTATCTGCCTGAGTGCGTCGGCCCTGTGGTCAAATTTGTCAAGGGCCTCTATGGCCTCATCGATTGAACGATTCAGGATTTTCTTTGATTCATCGAGCCCGTAAACGGAAGGGAAGGTGTTCTTGCCCTTTTTAGAATCACCGCCAGTGCCCTTGCCCATTTCTTCGGCGTCGCCCTCTATGTCAAGGATATCATCTGATATCTGAAAGGCAAGCCCTATCTTTTCTCCGTAGACGGTAAGATTATCCAGCTGATGCTGAACACCGTTGCCGAGGACAGCCCCCGAAATAACAGAGGCGGTAATGAGGGCGCCTGTCTTATGGCTGTGGATGTAGTCCATGAGATTGAGGTCGATGTCTTTCCCTTCGGACAGGATATCCATTGCCTGCCCACCGACCATGCCCTGCCAGCCTGATGCCGTCGCTATAATACTGATGATCCTTTTCAGGGCGCCGGCAGGAAGATCCCCGACATCAAGACGCCCCAGCATGTTAAACGCCTCGGTAAGGAGCCCGTCTCCGGCCAGGATGGCCATAGCCTCGCCAAAGACCTTGTGGCTTGTGGGCTTTCCCCTCCTCAAATCATCGTTGTCCATTGCAGGAAGATCATCATGTATCAGGGAGTAGGTGTGTATGAGTTCGAGCGCGCATGCAGCGGGGAGGACCTTTGCCCCTTCGCCTCCTACAGCCTCGGCGCCGGCCATGCACAGTATCGGCCTGAGCCTTTTGCCTCCCGCAAACACGCTGTAGTTCATGGCCTTGACCAGTTCACCGGCAGGCCCCTCGGACCCGGGCAGGTATTCTTCAAGCGCCTTATCCACTATTGCCCTTTTATCGGCAAGATAGGCCTTCAGATCCATGGTTCATTCCTCTTCATTCTTTTCCATATCAAAGGGCTGGTGCAAGTATTTTTCGTCGCTCTCCTTGACCAGCATGGTGACCTTCTGCTCCACCTCTTCAAGCTTTTTGGAGCAGAACCTGATCAGGCCCATCCCCTCTTCAAAGACCTTGAGGGAATCCTCCAGCGGCAGATCGCCCTTTTCAAGGTCATGGACAATCTCTTCCAGCCTCTTTATTGATGTCTCAAAATTTTTCTGTGCCATTATTCCTCCAATCCCCTGCTCATGTCTATCAGCGCCAGGGGGTTAACCCTTGCACCGTTCACCCTTACTCCCCAGTGGAGGTGAGGCCCTGTTACCCGGCCTGTTGCCCCCACGAGGCCGATGGTCTGCCCTTTGCCAACGGTCTCCCCGTCCCTGACAAGCGCACTGTCGAGATGGAAATACATGCTTATGACCCCTCCGCCGTGGTCAAGGAAGATAGAGTTTCCGGTGAAGAAATGATCGGCAATAAGAACGACCCTGCCGCTGTTGATGGCCCTGACAGGGGTTCCGGTTTCGCCTTTCTGATCCACCCCTGTGTGAGGAGACCTCTCCATGTTGTTGATGATGCTCCTCTTGCCGAATGTCCCCACAACGTCTCCGTCAACAGGCATTAGAAAAGCACCCTTCCACGCCGGAACAGGCTCCTGTGCGCCCCACAGGGCATTCACAACTGCCGCCTCTTCCTTCACCCTTTTTAGGGATTCGGCGTCCAGCTCCACCTTTTCCCTGGGAAGGGTCAGGTTGCGTACCCCGTAATCCTTGTCGGTTATCCGGATTGTAAAGGTTTTGTCAAAACCCGATGAGGAAAGCTGGATAAGGGCCTTATAGCTCCCTTTTTTCTGATTCAGATCTGCTGCCAGAAATCCCTTCCATGCAGCGCCTGTCCCGCTATAAACAAGCGCAATTTCCTTGTTCATCCAGGTAACCCGGGGCATCGCTTCCCTGCCTGCCCTGATGGTTAAAAGGATGACATCTCCGCGCGCCATCTTGTCAGAGGAAAAGGTTATATCCGAAACCGAGAGTGATTCAGCGTTTACCGGCGTCATTAAAAAACTTACTAATGATAAGAACACAACAGATAAAAATCTCATGTAATTTTAACTTCCTTTTTGTCTGATCTTCTCTATCCTGCAGTCGAGTTCACCGTCATTGAGCATTATCCTGACCGCATCACCGGGCTCAAGGCCCGCGATAGACCTGAGTGCATTTTTTTCAGGGAGCTTCATTGCTATGCCGTAGCCCCTTTCGAGCACGGAATAGGGGCCGAGTGTCTTTATCTTTTCGGCCAGGAGGTCAAGACCCATTGACCTTTCATGCAACAGCTTGAATATAACATGTTCGAGCATATGTCTATTAAAGATAAGCGTCCGGCCCAGGGAATAGATCATTTTTTCGGGTGAATGGGATAAAAGGGCGCGTTCTTCCGCGCTGAGCATCGTTTTTTTTTCCGAAACCGCCTGGGATGCCGACCTGACAAGCCGGGTGTTAAGGTCATCAAGACGCAGCCATGAGTCGGCAAGCCTCCTCTTCGGATCTCTCAGGCCCTTCTTAAGCATTATGACAGTCTGGTTCAGGCTGCGCACCCTTGCGCTGAAGACTGATTTCAGGTGCTCCCTGATCTTATCAAGCTCCCTGTATAGCCCCTCTTTTTCAGCCACTATCATCTCCGCCGCGGCAGAGGGGGTAGGCGCCCTGAAGTCAGCCGCGAGATCGGAGATGGTGATGTCTATCTCATGGCCCACAGCGGATACGACCGGGATATCCGAGGCCCTTATTGCGAGGGCAAGGTCCTCGCTGTTAAAGGCCCACAGGTCCTCAAGGGAGCCGCCGCCCCTGGTCAGCACTATAATATCCGCATCCAGTTCGCGGTTGGCGGTCTTTAGAGCCTCGATCATCTCAGGCGCCGCATCTTCGCCCTGGACCTTGACCGGTATGATGGTGATCCTGATATTCGCGAATCTCCTGCGGATGATCTTAAGAAAATCCCTTATGGCCGCGCCGGTCGGAGATGTAATAACCGCGATATGCTGCGGGAGGAAGGGGAGGGGCTTTTTTATCTTTTCATCAAATACGCCCTGGGCGGCAAGCTTTTTCTTCAGCTGCTCGAAGGCGAGGGCCATGGCCCCGACACCAAGGGGCTCGATATAATCGAGAAGGATCTGGTATTCACCCCGGGGCTCATACACGCTTATCCTTCCCCTGACAATGACCTTCATGCCGTCTTCAGGAGTAAAACCCAGATACCTGGCCTGGGGACGGAACATGACAGCCCTGATCTGCGAGTCCTCATCCTTGAGGACCATGTAATAATGGCCCGAGGATGGCGACCTGAAGTTGGAGATCTCCGCCTCCACCCAGATAAAATCGAAGCGTTCCTCAAGGAGGGATTTTATCTCTCCTGTCAGGGCGCTTACGGTAAATATCCTGGGCCTTTGAAACGCGGAACCCTCGTCCGGTTCGTCTGCCTTTATGTTATCTGTATTATCAGTTTCCATTAAAACCAAAATATTGTTTGATTACCCAAAGAATAATGTCTCGTTGCCGTCATTCCGGCGAAGGCCGGAATCCAGGATTTAAAATGAGTATGGACCTCGGCTTCCGGCTGGCGCGACAATCTGGAGATATCACTCATGCAGTCTGATTATAGTGCCCTTCAACCTGTAATCCTTTACCGCTTTCTGACGATGGCCCTGAGGATATCCCGCCAGGTCAGTATCCCGACCGGCCTGAATTCCCTGTCCACGATAGGGACGCAGGAGATCCTCTGTGTGTTGAAAAGGTCAACGGCATCGCCAATCGGGTCATGGGGCCGCAGTGTAACTGGCTTTCGGGTCATGATCTGATAGACCTTTTTATTGAGGGTCGCCTCATCCCTGTCCGTCGCGGCTATGGTTCCGATGTTGGGGCTTATTGCCTTGAGAAGATCCCTGTCTGAAACAACTCCTATAAGTTTGCCGGATTCGACAACAAGCAGGTGATGAAACTTGAGATTGTCAAATATATCTTTGACCGTTCCAAGCGTATCATCCAGTTCAACGGTGACAATCTTTTTTGTCATTATATTTTCGATGCTCATGGTCTTATTCCCCTGTGTTGCCTGTCTTTATTAAATCCAAGCCTATTCTCCATCCATAAACAAGGCATTTATGGATAGAGCGTTCAGTCCTGCCAGGGCAGGACGATCAGTACTCAGCTAACCGACTGGTTTGTAAGCCTTTCACTGAAAGCTGAATGCTGACAGCTGACAGCTTGAATCCGAAAATTAGTATTTTCGGATGAACACTAGCATATATATCTCTTTTAAATCATTATGGAATAACATATATTACCTAAACATTTTTTTTTCAACAACATATTCAAATCTTTTATTGATCTGATGCCGGCTGAATCCGTGCCAAACCATGAACCTCGAACTGTGAACCATGAACTGTGAACCGTGAACCTTGAACAATGAACCATTAGTCGCTGCCTTTCAGCGAAAAAAACCATTGATTTTTTCCCCATTCCGGATATATCCTCCCGACTATAGCTGCCAAATATTTTCAGCTGCCCCAAGGGGATAACTGAAAACACATCATATTTAAAGTCTCAAATTTGTCTTACATCCGATTGACCTGTATTCCGGTAGTTTTTAGTAATTTTCAATTGGGAAGTTAACCGCATAACATTCAATCTGTGGAGTTATACAGTTAGAAAATCAGCCAGCAACCGGTTTTTTTAATTTGAAGATTATACAGAAACTGCTTAATCACTGGTTAGGCATTTCCCCATCACATAGGAGTAATAGAATATGCAAACATTTCCTTGGCCGATGATTCCAGGTCTTATTGGTTTCGGTATTGGATTTTTTGTTCAGTTCCGACTGAAACATCACATTGACCGAGATAAGGTCATTGATATTCAAGACATGGCGGAGCTTTACCCCAATAGCATTCCACCGAAGAAGATTCTCACCAAGCGAGGATTGGAACTATACCGTTGGTTTTTTGTTGGCTGTGGAGTCTTCATGGCCAGTATCCTTTTAAGCATTATACTTTATGCAAAATAAGGTTGGCCCAAGATCCCACTGCACAAGGGTTAGGGCCAAAAGACGTCCCTCACCTGTGTGCGGAAACCTTCTACCCCATAAATCTTGACAAAACTTTAATCTATTGTACAATTGTCATACCTATTAACCTTGGGGATAAAATATGGATATTGTAATTGATACATCTGCATTAATTTCAGTGATTGTTGGTGAGCCTGAACGACATAAAATTATCGAAATTACATCAGGAAATACACTTATTGGGCCTGGCTCCATTCCTTGGGAAATTGGTAATGCTTTTTCAGCTATGTTTAAACAAAAAAGACTGACGCTTGACGAGGCTAAAAAGGGAATATCAATTTTTAAGAGTATTCCTCTTCGATATATTGAACCAGATTTTATTGCGGTCTTAAAATTGTCCAAACAGGCCGACATTTATGCATACGATGCCTATTTTTTAGATTGTGCCGTCAGGCAAAGGGCACCATTATTGACGTTGGATCGAAGGCTAAAAATCTCTGCTCAGAATTTCAACGTCGAAACCATGGAGGTTTAAAATGCAAGTTTATACATATTCAGAAGCCAGACAAAAACTTGCTATGGTTCTTGAGCAAGCAGAAAGTACAGGAGAAGTCATAATCAGAAGGAAAGACGGAAGAACTTTCTCCCTAGTTCCCGAAAAAAAAGTTTCTTCGCCTTTAGATGTCCCAACAATTAAAGCTAATATCACCACACAAGAGATAGTGGACATTGTTCGGGAAGGAAGAGAAAGGTAGAACATCGGTTTGCATAGGAACGCTGATAGATCGCTGCGTCCTGTGAAACCGGGCGGTGTCAAGTCGCAAGTCGGGGTCGGACCAAGTTAACTATATTAGAGAGGCATCGGTGTCAGGTCTTCATTCTTGACAGTGTAGTAGCCACTATTCTGTCAAGAATGAAGACCTGACACCAATATCTTCTATAAGGATCATAACAAGTCGCCGGCCATAGGCGACCCGACCGGAATGATACAGAAACTACTTAATCACTGGTTATACGTTGAAAAAATATTAGAAATTTGATAAGTTGCCAACATGAAACAGATTTCTCACAATATAGACGATGAATCGATAGAAGCGAAAGTCCTGTGGTTCCGTGCCCTTCCTGTTTCGGAACGGATGGAGATGTTATGCAATTTTACAGACTTGGCATTAGAACTCAACCCTGATTTGGCAGGAGCAAAAGATGCTCAACCGATTAAAGGACCTGTTCGCATCATTTCAGAAACATGAAGTCAGATATATTGTGATCGGAGGCATAGCTTCTGTTCTTTATGGGGTACCAAGGGCTACATTTGATCTGGATATTCTTATCGATGCCACCCCGGAAAATACCCAACGACTCCTGGATGCTCTCTTAGAGGCCGGCATGGGCACCGCATCCCTCACAAATGTTAATGAAATCCTCTCTAATGAAATAACTATATTCAAAGACCGTGTTCGGATAGATGTACAAACATCGACGCCGGGTTTGAGTTTTCAAGATGCATGGACACATCGCAACACACTCGAATATCAGGGACAGCCATTTTATGTGGCTTCACGGGAAGATTTAATTTCTTCGAAAAAAGCTGCGGGAAGAGTTGTTGATCTTGATGATGTGCGTCTGCTAGAACTTCCAATTAATAAAGATGACATATAATATCTGTGTCCAGCAGAGCGAAACAGGCTGCTGACACCGATGCCTTCGTTGCATGTTCTAACTTATCTGCTCCAAGGGATGGCGTAAAAATCCGCTCCACCCCTGAGCAGCGCGTTCCGCGAGACTGCGTCAGCGATTATATTTTAAAGGAGATCATATGAAAAAATATATCTTGTTACTGATGGTTCTATCAATGGGTAGCGTCCAGATTTCCTCTGCCGCCGATATTAGTTCGGAAAAGAAAGAATTAATCGACCAGTTGTTAGTCCAAGCAGGGCAATCTGCTATCGCCATAGGGAAACAATTTTCTGATGCCTTTATTCAGCAAATGACGACAGTACTAAAGCAAACAAATCCGAATATCGATCCCAAAGCTTACGACATCGTAAATGAAGAAATTAATGCACTGATTGATGAAGAGTTCATTGTTAAAGGTGCATTATCTGAAATTATGTATCCAATATATAGCAGGCATTTCTCTGCTGAAGAATTGAGAGAAATGATTGCGTTCAATAATACTGAATTAGGAAAGAAAGTAATAAAGGTTATGCCCATGATTACCCAGGAAGGAATGCAGGCGGGGCAAGTGCTGGGTCAATCTTTTGCTCCGAAGATACAAGAGCGTATTGTTGCAAGGTTTGAAAAAGAAGGCATTAAATAAATATAACGAAGCCAGGCAGTAGGATGAAATGATTATAAGAAAAGAAACAGATGCAGACGTTGATGTGATCACCAATGTCACAATAGCCGCTTTTAACACTCTTCCAATTAGTAATCATACGGAGCAGTACATAATAAACGCATTACGTGCGGCAGGGGCGCTGACCATATCGCTTGTGGCTGAGATTGATGGGCAGGTTGTCGGACATATCGCTTTTTCACCTGTAACAATTTCTGACGGCGCAAAAGACTGGTACGGCCTAGGTCCGATCTCTGTATTGCCGGAATTACAGAAACAGGGCATTGGAAAAAGACTTGTCAATGAAGGGTTATCTTTGCTGAAAGAATTGGGTGGCCAGGGTTGTGCCCTTGTCGGAGATCCAAACTACTATAAGCGATTTGGTTTTCATAATATCCCGGAACTGATTTATGAGGGAATTCCGCAAGAGTTTTTTCTTATCTTGCCCTTCACCGAAAAGGTGCCACAGGGCACTGTTGTATTTCATGAAGGATTTTGTGCAAATAGCTAAACGGCGTTTCTATTATGAGCGCAAAAAAGCCGAAACTATATATGGCAGAAAAAATATATAAGACAAGAAATAAGCTATCATTACAGATAATTGTTCTGTTTTTTATAATTTTATTTATCCAGATAGTTAATGGGTTTTATGCTATTTACGATCTTTCACCACCACGTATTTTTTCTGTGTTAGGCTATCTTGGGATCTTTTGGATAATTGGAGACTGGTTTATTAAGGATAGTAAAAAAAGAGGGATTGAATGGGCCTTTGATATGGGATTTTTTATCTATCTTTCATGGCCCGTATTTTTACCATTTTATTTATTCAAAACCAGAGGATTTAAAAATGCGGTAATAATTTGCCTGAGTTTTATTGCCCTATATTTCGGAGTCTATTTTCTGAGCTACTATATTTTTTATAATATCAATTTGTGATTCGTGTAGCTCTGATGTCTGCGCAGACGACATCATTTGCATGAATCGAATGTCCAGGAGGTTTTGAAAAATGCTGCGCGACGAGCAAAGCTTACCAAACGCGTCAGATCGCACACTTTTCGCCATAGTTTCGCCACCCATCTTTTACAGGCGGGTTATGATATTCGGACGATCCAGACAACGTTGGGCCATGTCGATGTAAGAACGACGATGATTTATACTCATTGTGTACCAAGCAAAACCGCCAAAGAAGTGAAAAGTCCTTTGGATTTTTGACTTCTTGGCATGGTTTGTGCTTTTATAGATAACACCACAATTAACCTTATTATCTGGACGATTCCGTCCAGATAATATCTTGTTCGAGCCAAGAGGATTGATGAAGGTCAGATTAGCTTACATGGAAGAATTGGATGTGCTGCACGGCATTATTAAAGACGCTACCCGGCACATGGATAAACAAGGTATTCCACAGTGGGACGAAGTATATCCGGACAAGGCGATACTGACGAAGGACATCGAGTTGCAGAAAATGTATGTCATAGAATCGGATGGGCAAGTAGCGGGTATTATCGCGATTAACGAAGAGCAGTCACCGGAGTATGCCGCCATTGAGTGGGCGTATCCAGGGCGAGCACTTGTGGTCCATCGATTAACTATTGCCCCTATCTACCAGCGCCGTGGCATGGCAATGCAGTTGATGGATTTCGCCGAAGAGACTGCGGCCAGCCAAGGCTACAAATGCGTCCGGCTTGATGCGTTCATGCGTAACCCAGCAGCCGTCACCCTATATGAAAATCGCGGATATAGAAAGGCCGGGATAGTTCGTTTCAGAAAAGGGGAATTTTATTGCTTCGAAAAAGCCATAAACGGAAAGAATGAAAAAGCTCGAACATCCCTGCTGCAAGGGATGGCGCAAAAGGCGCGCCACCCCTGAGCGGGAGCGTTCGACGTAAACTGGGTACAATGTATTAGCTGAATAATCCCAATCCAACTTATTTGATTCTTAAAAAAGTTATTAGATGCACAAATATTATATCCTGCATAGGAGGCTAAATGGAATACAATAAAAACGTTCAAAAGGTTGCCTATAGCTTTTTCAGCTTGATTATTGCTGTATTGATTGGTGTTATTATCTATCAGCAACATTTGATTAAAAGCATATCCAAAATTAATGTGCCAGGGGCTTTGGAACATTCCGATGAAAAAAATATTATCGATACATCTGCTGGCCAACATAGAGATGCAGACGATAAAAAAAGTTCATCTGGAATCTCTAAGAAAGAGATCAATGATCTTGAATACCAGCTCAATGCAGCTGAAGAAGAGCTTTCCATGGCCCAGGATAAATTGTCTGTTGAGATTGATAAGCAAAGTGATTTTAACGAGTTACAAAAAATGATGTCTCAAACACCTGAAGAAAAGAGCCGGATGCGGATGGATATGAAAAATCAAGTAGATAGGCTGTATGGCCCAATGTTTACCAAACTTGGTATTTCCGGAGAAAATCTTGAAGCATTCAAAAATGTTATTGTTGATCAAAAAATGGCTCAACAGGAATTTTTTGAGAAAATGGAAGGGAAAAATTTAACACAAGAAGGGCAGAGCGAAGTATTGCAAGGCGTTATATCAATTAATAATGAATATCAAAATAAAATGCGTGAGTTGTTTGGTGAAGAGGCAACGTCCCAATACAAGGCAAATCAGCTAAGAGAGGGAGAAATGTATCATGTCAGTCAATTCAGTGAGTACCTCAGCGGAACTGATAGACTGACAGATAAACAGCGAGAAAAATTAGTCGATTCCATGTATGAAGCCAAAAATAAATTGGAGTCAGTGATGATTGAAGAAGGGGCTTCAATGAATTCAACAGACTTGAATAAAGAAGAAAGGGTCAAAGAGATAAATATCCGAATCATGGAAAAATATCTGAACAGCGCTGAAAATATCCTGTCTTCATCCCAGTTAGACCGGTTTGATTTCTATATAAATCAGTACATACAGCGTATTCAGTAAAACAAAGGGGGACTCAACATTCATCAAAAAAGATCGACTTTGCCGAACCAATGCTTCCACAGCGCCGGCAAAAAGCCGCCGAGCGTTAAGCAACCGTTAGAGAAAGGCAATAATAAATGAAAAGATGGTTGTTTCTTGTTTTTCCAGTAATCATATTTTTTTCTGCATGTGCAACTCAATCAAAGTTGAATCCATCACTGTATCCTTCAGAGATACCAAGTCATGTGCGCTATTCTCCCCCTTCTGAAACCGATTGCATCAATGCAAAATCTTTACTTGAGAAGGCTTTTTTTAAATAGTTCGGCTCAACCTGTAGGTTTATTCAAAGATGTAGTTGCCGTTTGCCCTGCAATGTGGTCTTCATTGAAAAATGTTGAACCGTTCAAAAGCGATGAAGGCGCAGTTATATTTTCTCAAACGGATGGCATTGTTCGAGAAGGTAAAGCTTTTAAATCACCTGAGTCTTTAAGTGCGTTGGAAATAGTTATTAGACAATTGCTCGGTAAGGAAGGGGATGTAATTGTCCGGCCACCGGACAATGAAGAGTTGAGGATTTATTGGGCAGTCATTGGCTGGGATATTGATTCTCCGCTTTTTGTGGTCGAAAGCAGAGAATCGGAATATATATTACAATTTATGGAAGGCCATGCTTTTAACGTTGTGTATTTAAACTCTATAACTTTTTCCTCTAACAAATAAATCCAGCAGAAAGACAGGGCCGGGCGTGCCTGAAAAATTGGTACAGTCTGGTAATTTTCAGTTACTTTCAATTTCAGTGGAAGCCCTGTCTTCTGCTGATTACTGCGTTCAAAGGTAGGACATGAAATACACAAAATACCATGGTCTAGGGAATGACTATTTGGTGATCCGGCCAACTGAGGTCGACGGAGAGCTTGAGCCTGAACAGGTTCAACTTATTTGTCACCGCAACTACGGAGTCGGATCGGATGGGATTCTTCTCGGTCCGTTCACCAGTGATACCTGTGATTTTCGTCTTAGAATCCTTAATCCCGATGGCAGTGAAGCGGAAAAAAGTGGCAACGGTCTTCGCATCTTTTCGCGCTTTCTCTACGATCAGGGTTTGGTACATGAAAATCCGTTTATGATAGAGACCCTTGGTGGGACTGTCGTCTGTCGAGTTCGAGACAGCGGAAAAACTGTAACTGTTGAAATGGGAAAAGTAAGCTTTCTGAGTACAAAGATACCTGTTACCGGTGAAGAGCGTGAAGTACTTCGGGAGCATATTAACATTTTAGACACTGAGTTTGAGTATTGTGCAGCTACTGTAGGAAACCCCCACTGCGTTATCCTCTGTGAAAAGCCCTCTCCCGAACTTGCTCGGCAATATGGACCTTTGATTGAGAAGGACTCTCGCTTCCCTCATCGGACGAACGTCCAGTTTCTGGAAGTCCTTGACCGTCAAAACATACGCATTGAAATATGGGAACGAGGAGCAGGCTATACACTGGCCTCCGGCAGCAGTAGCACCGCCGCCGCAGCCGTTGCCTATAAGCTCGGCCTTTGTGATCCTTCTATCACAGTTTATATGCCAGGTGGAGACCTTGCAATCCAGTTTTCTCAGGACTTCGCCTCTATTATGACTGGCTCGGTGACCCGTGTCTGCCATGGAGTCATGGACCCGGAGATGTTTGAATATAAAAAACTTCATTAGTAGGGAGCGGACCAAGGCAACTATTTTAATTGTTTAAGAAATGTATTTAAAACCTCCTATATTTTGAAGCTATAACGATGTTTTTAATATTGCAATGAGCCTTTTTTCAGGAAGAGGGAAAGATCAAATACCTAGAGCTAACCGACATTTTACGTTAAAATGTCGGACCTGCATAATAATATTTTTAGGCTGCAAACGAAATAGAACATTCAGATTATGACATCAGAACGACGTAAAAAAACGACCATGATTCCCACAATTTTGATCGCGCCTTGCGGAATGAACTGCCGTCTTTGCTTGGGATACATTCGAGAAAAAAATAGATGTCCAGGTTGCCGAATGATCGATAAGCAAGAGAGTAAAAAATCAGAATACCGTAATAGATGCAGAATCAGAAATTGCGAACAAATTGCAAAGGGCAAAATCAAATATTGTTCCGATACTTGTGGTAGATTTCCATGTTCCCGGTTGAAACAGTTGGATAAGCGCTACAGAACAAAGTATGGAATGAGCATGATCGATAATCTAAAAATGATAAATGAGATTGGGATCAGAGATTTCATCCGGAATGAAAAAGAGAAATGGCTTTGTCCAGAATGTGGTGGAATGATTTGTGTTCATAGGCCGGTATGCCTTTCTTGTGGGTATAAAAGGCATTAAGGTCGAACAGCCCAACCATTCATCTGTACAAAAGCGGCCGGGATGCATAGTTCAACGTTATATGCAAAGAAAGATTATGAGTAACCTAGAACTGTCATTCCCGCGAAGGCGGGAATCCAGAGTTTTCAGTTAAAGAAAAAACCACTGGATGCCCGCCCCCTGCCTTCGCAGGGGCATGCTTTTCGGGCATGACGAGGTCTTAATGTTTTTCCTTAAAGACTTAAGATAATGGTTTAAGATTGTTTTGGACAGTAATGATGAAGTACCAATAAACTGGAGCGCCCAACCTGCTCACGTGATGAGCCTATGAGGAGTGAACATGGTACAAGTTGAAATAAACGAAAAAGCACCTGCTGTCGGGTCCGCTGAAGCGCTGGTCAAGGCATCGATCGAAACCGTTTGGGATGTGCTGTCTGACTTTGAAAGCTGGCCGAATTGGAATAAGAGCGTTTCAAAGATTGAATTGAAGGGTGATGTCAAGGCAGGGACTTCGTTTGTCTGGGTGGCTGGCGGATCAAGGATGATCTCTAAACTTGAAGAGTTGGACCGGCCTGAGAGAATGGTGTAGTCAGGACGATCATTTGGAATTCGCGCGATACATGTTTGGGAATTTGTGGAAAAAGACGGGGCCACACTCGTACATACCAGAGAATCTTTTGAGGGTCTTATTGTGCGGCTGTTTAGACGTCCAATGAAACGAATCCTGGATAAGGCATTGAAGCAAGGAATTACGGCCTTAAAAAACGAGGCAGAATCGCGGCATAGTATGCCAGGATCATAACAAGTCACCAGCCATAGGCGACCAGACCGGACAGCGACCAGAACCGGCAGACCGGGCTATGAGTAAAAGGAGACTGTTTTCCTTATGCGCTGCGCCTTATCCCACTAACCTTTATTTGATCTTTTCCCCTTGACTCCCAATTAAAATAGTCCGATTATGGCAATATTCATGCATTACTCATAAATATTAATCAACCTGTAATAAAGGAGAACATTGTGAATCTGATTAAATCGCTTGTGGGAAGGCGGCAATTCCTGATTGCAGCTGGTGTGACTTCAACTTCGGCGCTGGCCTATAAAAAGCTGGCGGGGGTCGTTGATCCGTTTTTTCAAACTAATGCCGCTATGGCATCCGATAGGCCGGGGGCTGCCGTGATGAATGAGGTAAGTGACAAATACAGTCATATAATGTCACCCCTTAAAATCGGGAATGTGGTTCTGAAGAACAGGCTGCTGTGCCCGCCTTCTACCCCGTATTTTCTGCAGGGCCCTGAAAATTTTCCATCTGAGGAGTTGAGATCCTTTTATATTAACCTGGCCAAAAATGGCGCCGGTATGATCTCCGTTCGCATATTACAGAGCCAGGGGAGCAGAAAAGACCAAAAGGGTATGGGCGCTCATATGTTGAGTTTTGACCTGGAGGACCCCGGCGTCCAGAATTATCTTGACCAGATGATAGAAGGGATACACATCCACGGAAGCAAGGCATGCACCGGCATCTCGGCGGGAATGGGCAGACCCGGGGCAGCAGGATCCCAATCGCAGGACTCCGCCGAGCAACTGCAGAAAATGGTTGAGACCATCGTGACGCAGGCAAAGTTCTATGAAAATCACGGTCTTGACGGAGTGGAGATCAGCGTAAGAGGCAACCAGGGTGTAACCATTGAGCTGTGCAAGGCAGTCAAAAAGGCAGTGCCTGATATGCTGATAATTACGGAGATCTTTGTCAAGGAGCCGTCAATCACTCAGCATACTGAAGACATGTACTATAGCAGCGGTCTGGACCTGGATGATGCAGTTAAATATGCAAAGAATCTGGATGGAATTGCCGACATCGCTATGGTAAGGATTGCGGACAGCTCGGCTGCCCATCCTACCACCTGGAACATAGAGAAGGGTAAGCACTATACGATCCGTTATGCCGAGGCCATAAAGAAGAGCGGCGCAAAGATCATCACAGCCCCAGGCGGCGGATACCAGAATCTGGATCTGATCGAAGGTTATATAGCAGGCGGAAAAACGGATATGATAACAATGGCCAGGGCATTTTACTGTGATCCTGAATATGGCGAAAAGATCTACGCAGGCAGGGGAGAGGATGTAGTGCCATGCATCCTGTGCAACAGATGCCACTATGAAAATGCTATGGAGGGGCCATGGTACAGCGTGTGTACCGTAAACCCGAAGTTAGGCATTACGCAGGCGGTACAGGCGATCCGTGCTCCGCGAATGTCAAAGAAGGTTGTGGTCATAGGCGGCGGGCCGGCGGGCATGAAAGCGGCCATAACTGCCGCCGAAAGAGGGCATAAGGTTACCCTCTATGAAAAGGATTCCACCCTGGGCGGACTGCTCCGGCATTCGGATTATTCCACCTACAAATGGGCAATAAAGGACTTCAAGGATTATCTTGTCAGCCATATGAATAAGGCAGGCGTTGAGGTGGTTTTAAATACGGCAGCTTCCCCGGAAATGATCAGTGCAAAGGGGTATGACTCGATCATGGTTGCAGTCGGATCGGACCCTGTTGTTCCTAAGATTACCGGTGCGGACGGCGGCAATGTGTATAATATTGTAGAGGCTTACAGCAAAGAAAAGTCAATAGGCAGGAATGTAGTTGTTATCGGCAGCGGGGAATTTGGGGCGGATGCAGGAATGTATCTTGCCAGGGCCGGCCACAATGTTACGATACTGACAAGTGAGAAGGAACTTTTTCCATACAGCAGGGGCCACTATACGATAACAATGATAGAGGCATATAAGGATTTGAAGAACTTCAGTATTATTACTGAGGGCAGAGCTACAGGCATCTCAGCAGGGAAAGTAACCTATAAGGATTCCTCTGGTAATGAAAAGTCAATCCAGGCTGACAGCGTTGTGGTGTATTCCGGGCTTAAGCCGAAGAAGGATGAGGCCCTCAAGTTTTACGGCTCAGCCAAGCAATTCTTTACTATCGGCGACTGCAGTGAGGCAGGCGGCAATATCCAGAAATGCATACGCAGCGCATTCTTTACGGCGTCGCAGATTTAAGGGCATGATGGAAGGCCAGGAAGCCTGAGGCTTAAAGGCACATTAACCGAAGGCACAAGGAATTGAACTAAGTAATATTTTTTGAAAGGCAGGGTCGGATAACAACCCTGCCTTTTTTTCGTGCGCCAATGTAAGGAACTTTTGGGTATCAGCCTCTGGTCGGAAGCGCTACGGAGAATTCGCACTCCTGGAAGAAGTTGCCGTCCATATCCTCGGCCCAACCGGTGAGCATGACCATATGGTCGCCGGTATCGGGGTCGATGAATTTTTCGGTGACGCAGGCCTTGCAGATGGCGCAGTCGGGGCCCATGCCGTGGGTGTTGATGAATTTGCCGGCCTTCTTCAGAGAGGGAACCTTCAAAAGCCATGACTCACGAAAATGACCCTGGGGAAAGTGGTTAATCTGCTCCTCGGGGCGGGAGTCGTTGACCATCCTCCAGCCGATCTTGCGGACAAAGCCGTCGTCGCCGCACCAGTTGGTGATGGTGCGAAGGCAGAAGTTACGGCCTACGAAGTTCAGGAAATGGGTGCGGGTATTGGCGGCGACGTCATAAACGCCGTCCTCTCTCTTGTAGAAGCTGCGCTCGGATTTGCCGTTCATGATGAAGTCGCGGGCGGAGTCGCTGCCGACGGCGCCGACAGTGTGATGGAAGCCTGTGTAACGGCGTGCGTCATAATCGGTGACGGGGTTCTCGGCTGTCCATGCAGGTTCGTCGCCTACCTTGACGTCTTCCCAGTAGAGTTTCTCGGCGCCGCGGATCTTCTCCTTGCTCCAGATGCCCTTGAGGACTTCCCAATCTGCATCGGTGTATTTGTGCGCGGGGCGGGTATAGCGCTCCTTCTGGCCTGAAGCGGCCATTTTTGCCGTGCGCTCTTTCATCATTTCCTCACGGGTGGGTACGTGTCCGTCCTCATACTTCTGGAGGAAGCAGGGCCAGTGCATGACTGCACGGCAGACCATCTGGCCCTTCTGGTTGGTCATCTCGGAGGTGATCGTGGTGATGAAGTAACGGACGTCGGAGCCGTCCACGGTTAGATCGACATAGTCAAGGCCGGTTGTCCTGGACGTAAAGGAGTCACCGGAGAAGATGGGCTTGTAGTAATAAAGCTCAAAGTCATAGCCGTCGCCGACAACCGGCTTACCGGACCAGCTGGACTCGAAGCCCAGCTCGCTCGGTAGCCCACCCATGCCCATCGGTTCGCGGATGGTTGGGATTGCGGGACAGTCTTTGTACCAGGTGTTCTTGGCGTAGCTGTAGTCGGTCCAGAGGGGATTGTACTTGTCCCAGCCCTTGGCATAGTAGTATATCTCAAAGCCGGAAACAGTGTCCAGGTCCTTAGGCTGCTTGGCCGCAGGCATCGCGCCGCCCATCATCCCCGACTTGTATTTCAGGCTCTTCCATGCATCGAGGGCGGCCTTTTCCTCAGCTGTATACACGCCGCGCTTAAATTTCATAAGCTTGCCCATTGCCTTTGCTGCACTCGCGGAATTTTCCGCTGCGCCTGCTACGCCTGTTTTAAAAACCGGATCAGCAAGCCTGCCGGCCTTTTTCAATGCCAGTGCTGAAGCAGAAGCCACACCGGCGGCAATCATGAACTGGCGTCTTCCCATAAGCGACTTGAATAGATTCATAACCTCCTCCTTTTGATTAAGATGTTTTTAAGAATTCCATTTTATGGAACTGCCTGCAAACAAACTTGGCTATACCAGCCTTCTTCCAGCCTTTGGTCCGGGGCCTATTGCATAGATCTCTTCAATTTTCAGGATAATTGCCCCTTTGGATCTTAAAGGAAACCCAACCTCCTGGCTCCTCTCTACAATCCATCGTGCAGTTTCATCAAACCTCTGCCCGCTGGTTTCTATTGTGACAGCCCCTTTTAGCTGATATCCTTCACGGCCTTCCCAGTACATCAGGGATACAGTAGGATTGGACTGAAGATTTTTAATGGTCTTGTTGAAAAACTGATCGGAGACAAGGACAGTCTCCGGGTCAATGATTTTTTTTGCCCCGACAGGAACGGCGTTAGGCGTGCCGTCTGTGGTTGCTGTGGCAAGCACTGCAGTCGTAACTTTCTCTAAGAGCTTTTGCATGCGTTCTGTCATTTGAGCCATAAAGTATAATTCTCCTTTTCCATCATGGATATTTTTGTCGATCGGATAGTCTGATATAATCCTAAATTTATTTCAATTATTAACCTTTATATAATATAATCGATAACAATTTGCAGCCTAAAAATGAATCATGATTTTAAAGGCGGTATCATCGTTGGAAACATACATAGAACCTAAAGACATGATGGAAAACCCGGATTATGAAAGGCAAAGGCAGAAAAGCCTTGCCGAACTTGCTGATTCAATGATCGACACACCCATAATCGGGCT
>Ga0105099_10000947_pt1 | contig 18948 bp, 15 predicted proteins | sample PPLLak3cmMay2015_2_FD_79138 | JGI IMG/M metagenome (GOLD analysis project Ga0105099, IMG submission 79138) | Freshwater sediment microbial communities from Prairie Pothole Lake near Jamestown, North Dakota, USA - PPLs Lake P8 Core (1) Depth... | ecosystem: Environmental > Aquatic > Freshwater >... | reverse complement strand
ATTACCCAGCTTCCGCTGTAGTCAGCAGGGAAATTTATCTCGCCTTGTGTTGTAACTGCCTTGAATACAGGCGCTTTGTCGCCGATGCGAGGCATTGTAAAAGTTTTCTCTTCCATTGGTTTATTTATTTAGTTATTATTAGAATTATTATGAAAAGTTGCTGGTTGCTTGTTGCTGGTTATTTTCTGCGAGCGAGCATCAACTCCAGATCTTCTTTCAGGGCTGCCAGATCTTCTTCATGTTCTACTTCATCGGTGATGATCTGAAGTATTATATTATAGGTTATAGGGTCTGCCTCGCGGGTGATATCCATCAGTTTGTTATAAGTTCTGATTGCGCACTGTTCACCTTTGATGTTCTGATCCAGAATAACTTCCACATAAGGATCTTCCGGGGCATCATATCCGCAATTGGTTATTTTTGACCACTTATCAGGGGAAAGCACGGGTGTGCCTCCGAGCTGAACGATTCTTGTGACCAGTAATTCAGCATGAGCAAGCTCTTCTGTTGCATGAAGTGTAAGTTCAGCGGTCACGGCGTCTTTCATCGGGCCTTTAACGACTTTTGACCCTATCCAATACTGGTAATAGGCCAGCCATTCATCGGCCAGCGCTTTGTTCAGGAGGTCGAGTAGCTTATCGACGTCCATTTTTACGATTGATCTTCCAATTTCTGCCATAGTTAATTGATTTAAAGTGTTAAACTTTGAATTTTATTCCCAGACCTTTTGCCACATCCATTGCGAGTCCTTTATCAGCCTTGTGGAAGTGTTTCAGCTGGCGCATGAGTATCTCATTCTTTTTCGGACATGAGACTCCTTTGAGAGCGCCAACAAGGTTACTGACCGTATTTTTTCTTTCCTTGTCGGACATCACTTTCCTGAAAAGATTTCCGGGTTGTGTGTAATGATCATCGTTTTCATTGCGATCATAATAGTCAGCAACATTTGAGTCAAGTTTCATCGGAGCTTCCTTATAGCTCTTATCAGCTTCAATATCATCGAAGCTGTTCGGGAAATAGTTTTCGCCAGCTCCGCCATTTCCGTCAACGTTCATAAAACCGTCTCTCTGATGATGGTGAACCGGAACAACCGGTCTGTTCACCGGCAGCTGTTCGTAATTTACGCCGAGCCTGTATCTGTGGGCATCGGGGTAAGCCAGGATACGGCCCTGGAGCAGTTTATCAGGTGAGAGTCCGATGCCATCAACTGTATGTGCAGGAGCGAATGCAGCCTGTTCAACATCAGCGTAATAGTTGGCCGGGATTTCATTCAGTTCCATTATGCCTGCCTCAATGAGCGGATATTCTTTATGCGGCCATACTTTGGTAATATCGAAAGGATTCCATTTGAATTTTTTGGCCTGTTCCTCGGTCATTACCTGGATTTTAAGAGACCATTTTGGGAATCTTTTCTTCTCAATGGCTTCCACCAGGTCTCTCTGGGAATAGTCGGGATCTTTCTTCAGATCATCAGCCTTGGGACCGGTAAGGGTTTTGATACCCTGCATCGATTTGAAATGGAATTTCACCCAAACTCTTTTGTTTTGTTTATTGATCATTGAGAAAGTATGGCTGCCATAGCCGTTCATGAAGCGGTATCCGTCGGGTGTTCCCCTGTCGCTGAACAGTATCATCACCTGGTGAAGGCTTTCCGGGTTGAGGCTCCAGAAGTCCCACATCATTGCAGGGCTTTTAAGGTTAGTTTTAGGATCCCGTTTTTGAGTATGTACGAAGTCAGGGAATTTTTTAGCATCCTTGATAAAGAACACCGGAGTGTTGTTACCTACCAGGTCCCAGTTGCCGTCCTGGGTATAGAATTTAACAGCGAAACCTCTGGGGTCTCTTTCTGTATCGGCGCTTCCCTTTTCGCCTCCGACTGTTGAAAAGCGGACAAGGACCCTGCATTTATTGCCGACTTTGGAAAAGAGCTTTGCTTTTGTGAATTTTGTTATGTTGCCCGTTACGGTGAATGTACCGTAGGCCCCTGTTCCTTTTGCGTGTACTACACGTTCTGGTATTCTTTCCCGGTTAAAGTGGGCCAGTTTTTCGTGCAGGTAGTAGTCCTGAAGCAGAATAGGTCCTCTCGGACCGACGGTCATGCTGTCTTCGTTCTCGAAGTACGGCCTGCCTGAAGCTGTGGTCAGTTTTTTCTTTTTCATTTGATCAGGATTTGGTTATTTTTCTGGTTTCTTCTTTGAATCTTCCTGATATATGTACTTTAAAATCTTCGATGGTGAAGTCGGGTATTTTTTTCTTTTTGAAATAATCACTGAGGATTTTATTGAGTTCATCGTCGTAATAGTCTTCGATACGTTCAGAGTCAGCGCAATAGAGGTGATGATGTTTTTCTTTCACGGCATCGTAGCGCATGATGTCGCCATCGGTTTTAACTCTTTTGATAATGCCTTTTTCAAGGAATATATCGAGGATTTTGTAGACTGTACCAAATGGGACGTGGGGGAAGTTAAGTCTTATGTAATCGACGATGGTTTCGGCAGAAGGGTGATTTTCGAGTCCGAGTATCACCTCCAGGACTGCGATTCTCTGGGGAGTTACCTTGAGATTATATTCCGAAAGGATTCGGATAACTTCTTTGTCAGCCATAAAGTTGGTTTTAATTTAAAAATCAAAGTTAAGTATTCTCAGATGATAATCATACTCTTTAGATAATTATTCTCATTTGATAGTAATTCTCATTAGATAGTTATTCTCATATGATAGATATTCTCAATAGATAGATATTCTCATATGATAGTCATACTCATAAGAAAGTCATTCTCCTTTGATAAACATTCTCAAATGAGAATCATTCTCTCTTAAGAATGAGTAAAAATAAGAAGATTCCGATTCCCGGACAATAAACAGAAAAAATCTGTGCGAAAACTGATTGAACACTCGTAACTATCTGTAAATTATTGTACTACAGATCCGCAAAACATATCTAAACTCGTCGGCCTGGAGGGAATCGAACCCTCGACCCCATGATTAAGAGTCACGTGCTCTGCCAGCTGAGCTACAGGCCGTAAAAATCTGAATTGCCAAAATTACTATAAATTAGTACATGTTTCTATTATCCGGTGACATTTTAATACCAGAAAACCCATGTTGAGGAATAGATAAAAGGGGGAGAACAATAAAGGCTGTTCTCTGGCTTATTTTATTCGATAATGATCTTCAAGAATTCTTCTGAACATGCTTTCGGGGAGTATCTTCTTAACCACAACGGCCAGCTTCTGATCAAATGAACCAATGATATACCGCTGACGCGGATTTTTTGATTCAACGATCTTCAGGATCTTCCTGGCAAGAATCTCCGGCTTCCATCCGCCAGCTTCATCTTTTTCAATGACGGCCAGTGTCTCGTGAAAATGATCGTGATATGGATCTTCAGCTGATGAGGGAGCCAGAAATTTTCTCCGGTTCGCTGAATTGCTGGTGCAAAAGTCTCCCGGATTTACAACAACAACTTTAATTTTAAACCTGTTGACCTCCATCCTCAGCGCCTCGCTGAAACCTTCAATCGCAAACTTGCTCGCCGAATAGAATGCCTGGAATGGCAATCCTATCAGCCCTCCTATGGAACTGAAATTAATGATTGTCCCTCCTCCCTGTCTCCTCATAACAGGAAGGAGCTGCTTTGTCAGATGAACCATTCCGTAGAAATTGGTCTCCATCTGGAGCCTGATATACTCCTCAGGAAGGGTTTCAACCGAACCTCCGGTATGCATCCCGGCATTGTTTATCAGCACATCAATCCTTCCCTCTTTTTCGTAAATATTTTTAACTGCTTCAGCGATGGATGGTAAATCCGTAAGGTCCATTTTAACTACATTCACGGATCCCGCCTGTGATTCTATATTTCTGACGGTTCCATATACCCTGTGTCCTGCTTCTGCAAGGATCCCTGCTGAAACTCTGCCAAACCCTGAGGATATCCCGGTGATAAGAATTACCTTGTTCACCTAACTGAGGATTTTAAGTTCTTTTGCTGCCCTGGTGATCTTATCGATAGAAGTTTCAATCTGCTCCCTGGTGTGTGTAGCCATCAGTGAATACCTGATCAGGCAATCTTCTTTTGGTACTGCAGGTGAAACGACAGGATTTACAAAGATGCCTTCGCCAAGCAGTTTTTGAGTGAGTATAAGCGCCTTGATATCGTCGCGGATGAACAGGGGAATTATAGGAGTCACAGATTTCCCGGTATCAAAACCTGCTTCTTTGAATCCATTAAGTGCATAACGGGTGTTTTCCCAGAGACGCTCTATTCTTTCAGGTTCGCTGGTCATTATTTCGATTGCTGCAAGCACTGATGCTGCCGATGCAGGCGTCATGCTCGCACTGAAGATCAGGGAACGCGAATTGTGCTTGATGAAATTAATTGTATCCTTGTCTGAGGCAATAAACCCTCCGAGCGAGGCAAGCGATTTGGAAAAAGTGCCCATGATCAGATCAACCTTATCAGTAAGTCCGAAGTGGGATGCCGTTCCTGAACCGTTATTACCCAGTACTCCTATTGAATGTGCATCATCAACCATTACAGTGGCATTGTATTTCTCCGCGAGTGCAACCACCTCAGGCAATTTAACTATATCGCCTTCCATAGAGAAGATGCCGTCAACCACGATCAGCTTCAGGCTGTCGGGAACACAAAGCTTCAGCTTGGTTTCAAGCGACTTCATGTCGTTGTGCTTGAACTTGAGCACCCTCGAAAACGAGAGCCTGCTCCCTTCAATTATCGAAGCGTGATCAAGCTCATCCAGTAAGACATGGTCTTTGCGTCCGGTAAGCACAGAAACAACACCAAGGTTTACCTGGAAGCCTGTGCTGTAGCATAATGCTGCTTCTTTTCCGACAAGATCAGCAAGCCTCATCTCCAGCTCAATATGAATATCCAGAGTGCCGTTGAGGAATCTCGATCCCGCGCAGCCGGTTCCGTATTTGTCAATGGCTTTTTTTGCAGCTTCCTTAATCTTCGGATGGTTCGTCAATCCCAGATAACTGTTTGAGCCAAACATCAGGACATCCTTACCGTCTATCTTTACAACAGTATCCTGATCTGATTCAATCTCCCTGAAATAGGGATAGATGCCGGCTGCCATAGCTCTCTGAGGGGCATCATACTTTGCTAGTCTTTCCTGCAGGATTCTCAAGGTGTGATAGTTTTTTGACGGGGCTAATATAAATAAAAAAGAAAACAACCATGTTTAATAATAACCGTTAATTATTTAATGCATCTTTGAATCTTATTATCTGAAGAAGTACTTTAATTGCTTAATGATTGATAATCATGTCAGTACTGTACAATTATGCCTTATACCTGGCATTCGGCCTTGCACTTCTGGTCTTTGTCATGCTTTTCTTCATCTCTGCTCCTTACGGCAAGTTCTCAAGGAGAGGATGGGGACCTGCCGTGAAGTCAAAATGGGCATGGCTTATTATGGAATTCCCGTCTCCTGCACTGATCCTGCTGTTTTTCCTTTTTTCACCCGATAAAGGAGCTCCTCAGATCATATTCGTTACTCTCTGGCTCCTTCACTATGTTCACAGAACATTCTACTACCCTTTCCGTCAGTCAGGAAGGAATAAACCATACCCCCAGGTCATTGTGCTCATGGCAATCATATTTAACAGCTTGAACGGATTCATAAATGGGTATGGTGTCTTTCATCTGCAGGATTATGATATAAGATGGCTGATCTCATGGCAATTCATTATCGGAGCTGCTTTGTTTATCTGCGGGTATCTTATTAACAAGACTGCTGATGAAAAACTGACCATGCTGCGGTCGCAGAACCAGCAGGGTTATGTTATTCCCCGCGGCTGGCTGTTCGAATATATTTCCTGCCCTCACTATTTTGGAGAGATCATCGAATGGGGAGGCTGGGCAGTGATGACATGGTCGCTTCCGGGTTTGTCATTCTTCGTGTTCACTTTTGCAAACCTTTTCCCGAGGGCAATAGCTTCGCACAGGTGGTACAGGAGCAACTTTGCTGAATATCCGGTCAAGAGAAAGGCTGTGGTACCTTTTATAGTATAAACAACACGTACTCACCCCCTTGCTCCCCCTCCCTGAACAACACGTACCCATCCCCCAACCCCCTTCCCTGCTTCGCAAGGAAGGGGGCTTATATAGTTGTATATCAACATAATAATCCCCCTCCACGAAGTAGGGAGGGGGAAAAAGGGGGTGGGTACATGCAGTCAAGAGAAGGGGGTTTGGGGGATGAGTACATGTACTCCAAACTTTTTTATTCTTTTATTTGGATATCTTTCCTGCGAAGTTTACTTTTACGCCCGCAATCAATTTTTTGAATTAATGGACGATTATCCGGCGGATATATTATTCTAATCCTGATACAGCAGGTATGCCGGTTTTACCGGTCGCTTCCTCATGTATCACGAACAGAAAGGAGGTGACTATGACTTCACTCACAACATTTTATTTAAGCGGAATACTGGGCAAGGAAGCTTTCGGTTCTGATGGCGATGCAATCGGAAAAATAAAGGACCTTCTTGTCAGTGCAGTTCCTTCAGGACAAAACGATCCCGGCCAGCAGCTGATTACAGGCGTCAAGCTCAGGATAGACGGAGTGACAAAGTTCTATTCCTTCAATCCATTCAGGGTTTCAAAAGCCAGGGAAATGATCAACGTCACATGCACCGGGCTCATAGAGCTGAGCAGGGAAGAGGTTGATAACGGACTGTTGCTCGATGAGAATATTCTGGACAAGCAGATCGTTGACCTGAACGGACGCAAGCTGGTAAGGGTTAATGATGTCAGGCTGGCTACGCTTCCGGCAGGCACATTTGCCGTAGCAGTTGATATCGGGATCGAAGGATTGCTGAGAAGGATCGGCATAGCCGCACCCATTAAAAGAGTGCTCTCGCTGTTTAAGATCAGCATACCTGCAAGGTTTATTCTCTGGGACGATGTTCAGGCGATTGACTTTTCGAACCTGAACATAAAGCTCTCGAAAAGCTATGCCAAGCTGCATATGCTTCACCCGTCAGACCTTGCCGACATACTCGAGGATCTGGGCAAGAAATCAAGCGCCTCTGTCTTCTCAGCGCTCGACGAGGAGAAAGCTGCTGATGTTCTTGAGGAACTCGAGACAGATGCTCAGGTTCATATTGTTGAGAGCCTTCCTGTTGGTAAGGTTGCCGACGTTTTTGAGAAGATGCCGGCCGATGAAGTTGCCGATATCCTTGATGAGCTGGAAGATGATAAAGCTGAACTCCTCCTGAAAGAGATGGAAGCTGAATCGTCGCAGGAAGTAAGGGAACTTCTTGAATATGATGACAACCTGGTGGGAAGCATCATGACGACCGATTACCTTTCCTTCAGCGGTTCAAACACTGTTGAAGAGGTGCTCCGGGAGCTGCGGCTTAAAAAGCCGGAGTCTGCGGAGCTTTACAACATGTTCGTCACCGGGAAGGATGACAGGCTGGCGGGAACATTCAACCTCAGGGATCTTGTTGTTTCAGAGCCTGATAAGAAGATCAGCGCAATAATGAAATCAGAGCCTGTTTCATTGTATGACGACCAGAAGACAACAGCTATTGCTGAATTAGTATCGAAGTATAACCTGCTTGCAGTCCCGGTAATTGACCGGAACGAGCAGCTCCAGGGTATGGTTGTCGTGGATGATGTCGTTGAAGACCTCATAAGCGAAAGGAGAACAAGAAAAAGAAAATAGGGGATCATGGCCGGACTGAAAATCGGAATACACAGGAGGAATATTTTCCGTAGACTGGGAATATTCCTTATGATCCTTGGTCCCGGGATAATCACCGGAAGCGTTGATAATGATGCCGGCGGAATTACTACTTACTCTGTTGCAGGAGCGCTTTATGGCTATGGTCTCATCTGGACCCTGATCCCTTCATTCATTGTCCTGGTTGTCATCCAGGAGATGAATGCAAGGATGGGTATCGTTACCGGCAAGGGGCTTGCTGACCTCATCCGGGAGAATGCCGGAATTAAGATCACCTTCCTGATTTTCATTGGACTCCTTTTTTCAGGGATTGGCAACACAACAACCGAATTTGCAGGTGTAGCCGGGAGCATGGAGGTGTTCGGCGTAAGCAAATACATCTCTGTACCCATTGTTGCGATCCTGGTATGGGTGCTGGTAGTAAAGGGAACGTACAAGATCGCTGAGCGCATCTTTCTGATCTTCAGCATATCACTCCTTACATATGTTGTATCTGCCATCATGGGAAAACCCGACTGGGAAAGTATCGGATCGGCAATAATACATCCCAGGATGGAGCTTAGCACCCGGAGCATGACAATGGTAATTGCCCTGGTCGGGACAACCATTGCACCATGGATGCAGTTTTACATGCAATCTTCAGTGATAGAAAAGGGACTGAAGATGAAGAATTTTAAATATACCATGGCAGATATCATCGTGGGATGTATAATAACAGTTGTTGTGGCTTTTTTCATAATGGTTGCATGTGCATCCACGCTTCATCCCAACGGGATCGTGATAAATGAAGCCAAGGATGCAGCTCTTGCTCTTAAGCCGCTGGCGGGAAACCTTGCATCGCAGGTATTCGCTTTCGGATTGTTCATTGCTTCAATTTTCTCGGCAACAATCCTGCCTCTTGCAACTGCATTTTTTGTATGTGAAGCGTTCGGGTTTGAAGCCGGACTTGATAAGAAATGGGATGAAGCAAGGGAATTCTATATACTTTATACAGGCATACTTGTAATATCAGCAATTATAATACTCCTTCCCAATGCACCGCTGATACAGATATCGATATGGTCGCAGGTCATAAATGGCATTCTGCTTCCGGTTGTTCTTATCAGTATGATGATACTGATAAACAACACTAAGATCATGGGAACCCATGTGAACGGCAGGGCTACAAATATAATAGGATGGAGTGCAGTTGTTGTACTGGTGGGATTGTCAGCTGCACTTCTTATACTTCCGGTGTTACGTCTTTAAAAATTAATTTTCAGGCCATTCTCCCTCTGTGAACGGTTCTGGAATTATCCTGCCAGGGTCAATAACCACATGTTTTATCAGCTTTCTGTTCCAGGTGTACGTGATATGTACCATCCCGTCAGATGTCTGTATCACGGCAGGATATGAGAATTCAGTCCCGGTGCTCTCATTTTCCAGAATAGCTGCAGCCTCCCAGTCAGTACCATTTTCTGATACCGCAACATTGAGAAAGTGCCTGCCATCAGCAAGATGGTTATATACAAGCAGCTGCCTGCCGTCGCTGAGCGATACCGCATCAATTCCGGCATTCGGATTGGGAAGGCTGAGAGACGCCAGCGCGCTCCATGTACGGCCATTATCTGACGACCATGATGAGAGGATCCTGTCAACAGTACTGCGGCAAAGCATCTGAAGCCTGCCGTCGTGATATTTCAGCACTGATGGCTGTATTGCACCTGTATCCCTGTCATTGAGGGCCGGCGTCCTTTCCCACGTTCTTCCTTTGTCGCCGGTGAATTCAATGTGAACCCTCCACCCTTCATTTTCAGTGCTTGACGGACACAGCAGTAACCCGTTATCGAGCAGGAGCGGCTTGTTCTTTACCGGCCCGATAATATCTTCAGGAAGACGTTGTGGCTGTGACCAGCTTTTCCCGCCATCAGGTGACGTGATCAATTCACCCCACCATTTTGAGGGACTCGGTCCGACTTTATAAAACAGCAAGACCTCTTTTCCGCTGTTGAACAGGACCGGGTTCCAGCACGGATACCGCTTATCTTTATGCTGAATGCCGTTTACAACCTCAACAGGTTTGCTCCATATACCTTTATTATATATGCTTACCCAGATGCCAACGTCAGGGTTTCTTTCAGCAGTGCCTCCAAACCACGCTGCAATAAGATGCTTCCCGTTCTGCACAATGGTTGACGCATGGCAGGATGGGAACGGCACGTTTCCCTGTTCAAAAATGAATTCAGATCTGATAATACACTGCTCATCTTTATATTGTGCGTGAATGATTTGAACGGTAAGAAGTATGAAATGTGAAAAGAATAGTATAGTACGCATAAGCTTACTTGTGTTTTAAAAGTTTAATCATCATTAATCCAACAAAAAATATTGTAATGGTTCCGAAGACAATAGTCAGGTTAGTATGGAACGGGCTTCTGAAAGCGATACCCTCTCCCTCATTGAATATAAAGGGAGAAAGGCTCATCCATGCAATAACCAGTACGCCTGCAATAACTCCTATGACGGCTTCAGGGTTGCCTGCCTTCCTGGAGATGAATCCCAGCAGGAAGAGCCCAAGCATTCCTCCGCTGAAGATCGATGCCAGCGACCACCAGGCATCGAGGGCGCTCTCAACTCCAATCAGTGAGAGAGCGATACCTGTACCGGCAACACCAGTAAAAAGCGACGAAATGTAAAGCACCTTCATTGAAGATTTATCCCCGGCATATTTATTAAAGTACCTCCTGTAATAATCGGTCAGGAAGATTGTGGCTGTGCTATTCAGGCTTGTCGATACAGTGCTCATACCAGCTGCAAATATTGCCGCGATCAGCAATCCTGTTAGTCCGGGCGGAAGCTGTGTTGCAATAAACCACGGGAAGACTCTGTCGGCTGCCCCGGGAACCTTCAGTTCCTCCGGAAGAAGATCAGGCTGTGCACTATAGAAAGAAAAAAGCGCTGTGCCAATGTAAAAGAATATGAGGGAAACCGGGATATACAACAGGGATCCGAACAGGGCTGATGATCTGGCTTCCCTGTCGGTGTTTGTTGCCATATACCGCTGAATGTAATTCTGGTCGATCCCGTAATTCTGAAGGTTGATAAAGAGTCCGTATATAAGCACAACCCAGAATGTTGAATCCCTGAGACTTGCACTGAAGCTTCCGGGGTTGAACTTGTTTCCTTCAGCCGCTATCCTGAAAAGCTGGCCGGGACCTTCGGGCATTGAAAAGGTAAGGATCACCGCACATACAACAGCGCCGGTGATCAGAATAATTGCCTGGATCGCGTCTGTCCATAACACTGCCTTTATCCCGCCGAGCATGGAATATGCCGTAACTGCAAGTCCGGTAATAATGATGATCGTCCTCATGTTCCACCCGAACAGGGCATTCAGCGGAAGTGCCAGCAGCATCAGTATTGCACCTGTGCGCATTAGCTGTGTAAGGATGTAACAGGCAGATGCATACATTCTTGCCCAGGGGCCGAATCTCATTTCAAGGAAATAATAGGCGGATATGCTTCCAATGCCGCGATAAAGAGGTATAAAGTACTTTATCATCATGAACGATGCAACAGGAATCGAGAGGCTGAAGACAAATGCATTCCAGTTTGTTGCGTAGGCTTTCCCGGGCAGTGCGAGAAAACTGATGCTGCTCAGGAATGTGGCAAAGATAGATAATCCCACAACCCAGGCAGGCAGGCTCCTTCCGCCCGAGGTGAACTGTTCAGGCGTCTTGTTCCTGAAGTAGAAGCTGACACCTACAAGAATGTTCCCGATGGTAAGGATGAGGAATACTACTGCATCAAATATTGAAAGTTTCATAAAGATGCTTTCAGGTCCAACGACTGCTTAAATTTAATATCATTAATTTTATCAGGACGTTCACCGGAGAAAAAATATGCGGTATTTCTGAAATGAATCTTAACTTTACGTTATCGAAACCTGAAGAACAGGTATGAGGGAATAATTCTGTACGCTCTGATGCAGAAGAAATATCTGGAATCATCCGTTTATGATACTCCTGTAAAGGAGAAACTCAGTCTTTGGGACAAAATACTGACCAATAACCGGTTGTATTTCATTTACAAGTACGGTCAGGTAGTGCTGAGGACAAGAAAGCAAGCGATTGCGGGAAAGTATGATGATGAGGCATGGGCTGATTCTTCATACCTCATCATGAAATTAATTGAAAGGGCAGGAGGAAAATTTCATATAACGGGTATGGAGAATATAGCAGAGTCTCCGGAGCCGGTCCTCTTTATCGGAAATCACATGAGCACCCTTGAGACAATGGTGCTTCCGGTTATAATAGCACCGCGACGGAGGGTTACCTTTGTCGTCAAGGAGAGCCTGGTCAGGCATCCTCTGTTCGGCGATGTAATGAGGTCAAGGGATCCCATCGTTGTAGGCAGGACAGATCCAAGAAAAGACCTGGAAGCAGTGCTGAACGGCGGGATGGAACTGCTTTCAAGAGGCATATCTGTCATTATTTTTCCTCAGAGCACGAGGACTGTCATATTCAGGCCTGAAGATTTCAACTCACTTGGGGTGAAGCTTGCCAGGAAGGCCGGAGTAAAGGTTGTGCCCTTTGCGCTTAGAACTGATTTCTGGGGACAGGGCAGAATATTCAGGGGACTTGGCAGGCTTGACAGCAGTAAGCACATTTATTTCAGATTCGGAAAACCTTTCGAGGTCAAAGATTCAGGAAAAGAAGAAAACCAGAGCATTATAGATTTTATCCGTACGTCACTGGATGAATGGCAATAGAACGAAGAGGTGCAGTCATAATATATTGCTGTACAGTTATTTGTATTGCTATAAATTTTTAGTGTAAATTTTACATTTAATCGAAATAATTTTTTTAGATTTGTAAAGAGCAGGGTTTTAAAACATAACCTTATAAAATTATTTCTAACCTTAAATTCCTGATATGGTAACATTGGATTGGATAATTCTGGGCATTTTCTTTGCCGGTCTTATTGGCATAATAATATGGGTATTATACCAGAAGGACAAAGATACAACAGACTATTTTCTGGCAAGCAAGAATGCGGGATGGCTTTCAATAGGCTCATCCATCTTTGCTTCCAATATAGGTTCGGAACACCTTGTGGGCCTGGCGGGTGCCGGTTTTATAAGCGGAATGGCCATGGCCCACTGGGAAATGCATGCGTGGTTCATTCTTATACTTGGATGGGTCTTCGTTCCATTCTACGACCGGATAAAGATATACACGATGCCGGAATTCCTCGAAAAGAGGTTTTCCCCGGGATCGAGGAGCATCCTTTCGATAATTTCACTTGTGAGCTATGTGCTTACAAAAGTTGCTGTGACAGTATATGCCGGAGGAGTTGTCTTTGACCAGGTATTCAATATTGAATCTGTAAGGATATTCGGAAATGAGATAGATTTTTTCTGGGTAAGCGCTATCGGACTGGTGGTGATCACAGGTCTGTACACAATATTCGGAGGCATGAAGGCCATAATGTATACCTCGATCCTGCAGACGCCGGTTCTGCTTTTCGGATCAATCGTAATTCTGATAGTAGGTCTTGCCCAGGTCGGCGGATGGGCTGAAGTGGAAAAAATTGCCGGGGCAAATATGCACCTTATAAGAAAATCTGCTGATCCCGATTTCCCATGGACAGGAGTGCTCCTTGCATCAGCAGTTATTGGGTTCTGGTACTGGTGCACCGATCAGTTTATTGTTCAGAGGGTATTATCAGGAAGGAACCAGCAACAGTCAAGGCGCGGTGCAATACTTGCAGGATACTTCAAGCTTCTTCCGGTGTTTATATTCCTTATCCCCGGAATGATAGCTTTCGCCCTTAACCAGAAAGGTCTTCTTAACGTTGGCAGCAGCGATTCAGCCTTTGCAGCTATGGTTGCTACCTTGCTGCCGAAAGGAATTACAGGGATCGTGGTTTGTGGCCTGCTTGCTGCTCTCATGAGCTCGCTGGCATCATTGTTCAATTCATCAGCAATGCTCTTCGTGGAGGATTTTTATAAGAAGATGCGCCCGAATCAATCAGACAGGCACTACCTGATAGCCGGAAGAACAGCAACAGCCTCAGTCGTTGTCCTGGGTGTATTATGGATCCCGGTCATGCTTGGCCTGGGTAAAGTACTCTATGAGTACCTCCAGGGGGTGCAGGGAATGCTGGCTCCTGCAATAGCATCAGTATTCCTTCTCGGAGTGTTCTGGAAGAGAATGACACCGAAAGCTGCCCTCTGGGGGATGATAACAGGATTTACAATAGGTATGTTCAGGCTGGCGCTTAATGTCATTTACGGGCTGGTAGGGAAGATAGGATCACAGGTAAAGGAAGTGCTATATATCAATTCAGAGACAGCAAGGGCCGACACTTTTGACGAACTTACCTCAATAGGCGACAGGATACAGCAAACCTTTCCTTCTGACCTCGTTGCAACGCTGACCGATAAGCTGAACGCTGCGAAAGAAGCGCTCACCACCCTCACCCTGGAGGGGAAGACGCATGCATCAGAACTTATTGCCCAGGTGAAGGCAGGCGTCAGCCAGCATTATCTTGATACAGGCGGTGTGATATTCCAGATAGCATCAGTGAACATTTATCATTACACTGCTTTGCTGTTTATCTTCTGCCTTCTGCTTATGATCACTATAAGCCTCTTTACAAAAGCTTCAACCCCGGAACAGCTTCAATATACCTATTCTGCTTCATCGGCTGAACAGAAAAGGCTGACAAGGGAGAGCTGGAACAAGTGGGATATTGTTCATACTGTTATTATTCTGGCAGTAATTGTTGCATTTTATTTTTATTTCTGGTAGGGATATGACCCCCACCCATGCCCTCCCCCAGGGGAGGGCCGAGCGTTAAAAACCAGCCCGGTGGGCTGGTTTAGCGAAGGAGCCAGCCTGTCGCGTGGGACCTTCCCCCTTGGGGGAAGGCTGGGAAGGGGGTAGGTCGTAATAGAAAAGGGAAGGTCGGGAAGGGGGTAGGTAGTAATAGAAGAATCGTTTTATCTTAATGAAAAAGATATGGATAAATTAAAAACAAAAGAAGTCTGGTTCATCACAGGAAGCCAGCATTTATATGGCCCGCAGACACTTAAGCAGGTGGCGGCAGATTCTGCAAAAATCGCCGCAGCTCTTGACAAATCACCCAAAGTATCACAGAAGGTAATCTTCAAACCTGTCCTCACAACTCCCGAATCGATCCTTGAGATCTGCTCCGAAGCCAATAACTCAAAGAAATGCATCGGGCTTATTACATGGATGCATACCTTCTCTCCCGCAAAAATGTGGATCCGCGGACTGACGGTGCTCAATAAACCCTTCCTCCATTTCCATACACAGCTTAACAGGGATATACCGTGGGAAACAATAGACATGAATTTCATGAACCTGAACCAGTCGGCCCACGGCGACAGGGAATTCGGATTCATCGGCACACGGATGAGGCTGAACAGGAAAGTGGTCGTGGGACATTATCAGGATCAGGAGGCTGTCGAAAGGATAGCAGTCTGGATAAGGGCGGCTTCAGCATACGACGACGCGCTGAACATGAAGATTGCACGCTTCGGCGACAACATGCGCGATGTGGCTGTGACCGAAGGAAACAAGGTAAGCGCCCAGATGAAAATGGGTTACTCGGTGTATGGTTATGGCATAGGTGACCTTGTGAAAGCAGTTAACAGCGTTGCTCCTGCCTCAATAAAAAGGCTGCTGGAAGAATATGGTTCCGAATACAAAATGACAAAGACCGTCGCTTCCTCCGATACACTTAAGGAGGCTGCAAGAATTGAATCAGGGATGGAATCATTCTTAAAGTCAGGGAACTTCAAGGCATTTACAACCACTTTCGAGGACCTTCACGGATTGAAGCAGCTTCCGGGAATAGCAGTTCAGCGGCTCATGGCAAAAGGCTACGGCTTTGGTGCCGAAGGCGACTGGAAAACCGCGGCACTGGTGCGCTCCATGAAAATCATGGCGCAGGGACTCAGGGGCGGAACCTCCTTCATGGAAGACTATACCTATCATTTTGATCCTGCAGGAATGAGGGTGCTGGGCGCTCATATGCTTGAGGTATGCCCGTCAATTGCGGCAGGAAGACCAGCTGTTGAGATACACCAACTCTCAATCGGAGGCAAGGCTGATCCGGCAAGACTGGTATTCAAAACTACTCCTGGTAAGGGAATTAACGCCTCGGTGATTGACCTCGGTAACAGGTTCAGAATGCTGGTAAACAAGGTTGAGGTTGTCAGATGTCCCGACATGCCAAAGCTCCCTGTTGCAAGCGTGCTATGGAAACCGCTTCCTGACCTTAAGACAGGAGCCGCAGCCTGGATTTTTGCCGGAGGAGCCCATCATACCGGATTCAGTACTGCAATTGACAATGAGTATCTTGAGGATTTTGCAGGAATGACGGGAATAGAACATGTGCTGATCGATGAGAAATGCGATCTGGATACCTTCAGGAAAGAGCTGAAATGGAATGAGATATATTATCATTTGTCGAACGGAATAATTTAATGCCATATGAAGATTTATTCAAAGCACAGGAAACACCTGGTGGCAGTTGACTCCATCGTTTTCGGATACGACATTAAGGAAAAGGAGATCAAGCTGCTTCTTGTAAAGAGGAGCTTCAATCCTGCAAAAGGCAAATGGTCGCTGTCCGGAGGATTCGTTGAACCCGGTGAGAGCCTCGATACTGCCGCCAGCCGTGTTCTCCGGAACCTGACAGGACTTAAGAACATCTTCATGAAGCAGCTATATTGCTACGGTGAGCCCCGGAGGGATCCGGGAGCAAGAGTGATATCGGTAGCCTGGTGGGCGCTTATCAAGATCAGGGATATTGATAAAAAAGTTACTGACAGGAACGGAGCTCACTGGCAGTCGATGAAACAGATTCCAAAACTGATCTTTGATCACTCTCAGATGGTTGAAAGGGCACTTAAAGAGCTCCGGCTCCAGGTAAGGATAAAACCGGCAGGTTTCGAGCTTCTTCCTGAGAAGTTCACTCTTGTACAGCTTGTCGATCTCTACGAGGCAATATACCAGAGATCTTTTGACAAGAGGAATTTCCGCAAGAAATTACTGTCGATGGATGTTCTTGAGAAACTGGATGAGAAAGAGAAGGAGACCTCGAAGAGGGGAGCATATTACTACAGGTTCAACAGGGAGCGGTACAGGAATTTCGTGAAAAAAGGGTATAATTTTAATCTTGATGTAAATTAAACTGAAGCAGTATTGAATCAGGAATCTGAAATTTGTATAAAATGCTTGAAAAATTAAAGATAAGCGTCTGCAAAGCCAATCTGGATCTTGTCAAACATGGTCTGGTAATTCACACCTGGGGAAATGCGAGCGGACGGGATAAGAAAAGCGGACTGATCGTAATAAAGCCCTCAGGTGTAAGCTATGATTCAATGAAGCCTTCCGATATGGTAGTCATCGATCAGAAAGGCAGGGTTGTGGAGGGCAAATTCAAACCCTCGACCGACGCCGCCACGCACCTTGTCCTTTACAAAGAGTTCGGTAATGCCGGCGCGATCGTACATACCCACTCAACTTATGCAACAGCATGGGCACAGGCCGGAAGCGGAATACCGGCACTGGGCACAACCCACGCTGATCATTATTACGGCAGTGTGCCCTGCACGAGGAAACTTAGGAAAACCGAAGTTGAGAAAGATTATGAGATCAATACCGGGAAGGTTATCGCTGAAAGGATGAAGAATATCGACGCTGAAGCAGTGCCTTCAGTACTGGTACATTCACACGGTTCTTTCTGCTGGGGTTTTGATCCGGATGAAGCAGTATACAATGCAGTGGCTCTTGAGGAGATCGCACGGATGGCTTTCTATACCGTGCTTCTCGGAAAGAAAGAACCTGTTGACAAATATCTGCTCGATAAGCATTACGGCAGGAAACACGGCAGGAATGCCTACTACGGGCAGGACAGAAAATAGCATTTTAAAAACAAGTTTATGGTGAAGAAATATGTTATCGGCATCGATTATGGAACCGATTCGGTGCGCAGTGTCGTTGTTGATGCGACAAACGGAAAGATTGCCGGAACATCAGTATTTGAGTTTCCCCGCTGGAAAAAGGGACTGTACTGCGATCCTTCGCAAAACCAGTTCAGGCAGCACCCTCTTGATTACATTGAAGGTCTGGAACAGACAGTAAAAGAGTCTGTTAAAGGGTTAAGCAGTGAAATGGTTGATGCCATAGGGGGTATTACAATTGATACTACAGGATCAACTCCCATAGCAGTTGACAGGGATGGAGTACCGCTTTCGCTGAAGCCCGGTTTTGAAAATGACCCTGATGCCATGTTCATACTCTGGAAGGATCATACATCAGTAAAAGAAGCTGAGGAGATAAATGACCTCGCAAGGTCGTGGGGAGGGACAGATTTTACAAAATACGAAGGAGGGATATATTCGTCGGAATGGTTCTGGGCAAAGATACTCCATACGTTAAGGAAGAATAAAAAGGTGAGGGAGAATGTCTTCTCATGGGTTGAGCATTGCGACTGGCTTCCTGCACTGCTGTGCGGCAATACCGATCCGCTTAAAATAAAAAGAAGCAGATGCGCAGCAGGCCATAAGGCTATGTGGCATCCCGAGTACTCGGGACTGCCCGATGAAAAATTCCTGATCAGGCTCGATCCGATGCTGAAAGGATTGAGAGATCATCTTTATACGGAAACATTTACCTGTGATGTTCCGGTTGGGACCATTTCAGGGGAGTGGGCGAAAAGGCTGTCACTGCCGGAAGATGTAAAGGTTGGAGCCGGGGCGTTTGATGCACATCTGGGCGCGGTGGGAGGCGGGATAAAGCCTTACCAGCTGATAAAAGTGATGGGGACATCGACATGCGATATGCTTATTGCGCCAATGGATGAAGCCGGGGACAAGCTGGTAGCAGGGATATGCGGACAGGTAGATGGATCTATCATGCCCGGGATGCTTGGTCTTGAGGCGGGCCAGTCGGCTTTCGGAGATGTATATGCCTGGTTCGGGAAGCTGCTGTTGTGGCCCGTGAATGAGATCATTTTAAAAATGGAATGGCTCGATGAAAGATCAAGGACCAGAATTGCGGAAGAGAGTGCTGAAAGGATCATTGTTGAACTGAGCAGGCAGGCTGAGAAGATCCCGGAGGAGAAAACATCGATAGTGGCGCTTGACTGGCTGAATGGACGACGCACACCCGATGCAAACCAGGCATTGAAAGGTGCAATTGCAGGATTGTCGCTT
>Ga0105099_10000945_pt1 | contig 18959 bp, 17 predicted proteins | sample PPLLak3cmMay2015_2_FD_79138 | JGI IMG/M metagenome (GOLD analysis project Ga0105099, IMG submission 79138) | Freshwater sediment microbial communities from Prairie Pothole Lake near Jamestown, North Dakota, USA - PPLs Lake P8 Core (1) Depth... | ecosystem: Environmental > Aquatic > Freshwater >... | reverse complement strand
TTCGACCAATTCTTTGACGCGGGCCAGGTTGCCGGCCTGGGCGGCCTGGAAAATATCCATGGGGGCCTGAGCCTTGGGAGCCGGGGGCGGAGGGAGGGTCGGATCGGAGGCGGCCGGCGCGATCTTGAAATCGGCGAAATCCCCGCCCGAGCCGTTCCCGACCATCAGTCCGACCATCCCCGTTCGGCGCCCGCTCAGGGAGTCGACGACCAGGCAGGGTGTCGAGGCGCCATTGACATAGACGCCGATGCGCGTCGAGGCGACGACGATCCGGACATGGAACCAGCCGTTGGGATCGGAAATGGGGGAGACGGCGCTTTCATATTGATCGGGTTTTTCCGCGCGCAGTCTCTGCCAGGTGTAATCGGGATGGGAGACGTACTGGACGGCGTGAATCTTGCGAGCCGGGTCGTCGGCTTTGAAGTTAAACGGGCGAAAATAGACCGCCTCGAAGGTCTTGTCATCGACCCCGTGGAATGCGGCTCCGACGAAGCTTTGCTGAAAGACGTCCTTTCCCCGGACGTCGAACTCGATCGTCCCGATGGTGAATGAGACGCCCTCCAGCCAAACCTCTCCATCGCCGGCCTTCTCGTCGAGACGAAGGAATTTCCGGCCGCCCTCTTCGACGACCGCGGCGGCCCGGTTGACGACTTTCCATCCTTGTCCGGAGGCGGCCGTTGTCAGGTCATAGGTCTTCGCGGCCGTTTGGGTTTGTCCGGCGGATACGACCGACGGCAGACAGCACAAAGCGGCAATAACGATGGCGCCGACGGCGGCGTGTAATGCTTTATTCATTAAAAATCTCCTCTCCATACCTTTCTCCCTTAATATAACGATGGATGTGGGGAATTTGTTATTAATGGCTTTGGCGGCAAAGCCGGCGGTTTTGAATGAAACAACGAATATTTATTTGGTCAGGGGATTCCGGGTCCGGAGTCCGGGGATGCGGCTGAAGTCCCGGTCGATCGTCCACAACTCGCGAACGCCCTGTTGAAGGCAGACAGCGGCGATGCGGGCGTCGTGAACTTTAGGGCCGGCGATGCGCCCGGCGCTGACGATTTCCTTCAGGTGTTTCCAATAGCCGGTCTCTTCGGCCAAGAGGACCAAGCTGGGGGATTCGATCCAAGCCTCGACTTGATCAAGCGCCAGGTTGAGAGGCGTCGCAGGGCGATAGATCCGTGGGTGGGTGACGACAGCCAAAAACTCGTGGAGACAAGGCCAGAGGATGGCCCACGGCGTTCGGCCTTCGGCGAGATCTCGAAGGCAGTCGAAGGCCGCGGCATGCCAGGGCGAGTCCTGGCGATGGGAATAGACCAGGATATTACTGTCGACGGCGATCATCCGCCGCGCTCCTCGTAACTGATATCGAGGATCTGATCCCAGGTTGCTCCGACAAGGTGAGGCTGGAGACCTTGCCCCTTGAAAGCGGCCCGGCGGAGCTTGAATTCCCCCCGTCCCCGGCCGCGCCGCTCGTCGAGAGCTTTCCGTAGGCCTTCCTCAAAAAGGGCTTTCAGGGTGATTTTCTCCCGGTGGGCGACTTTGCTTGCCTCGTCAAAGAGGCTGTTTGGAATATTTATGGTCGTCTTCATATGGCTAGCCATACCATATTTCTCCCGATGTGTCAAAAGAAGTCTTTTTTCTCATGCGCCTTGCGTGGCTCGAGCCAGGCCGGGGTGACAAACTTCCGATCGATCATCGCCACCCGGTTTTCCTCCTCCTCCTCCTCCTCCTCCTCCGACCAGGCGCCGTGGACAATCTCCGCGCCCAGGACGTCCGCGCAGGCCGAGAGATGAGTCCCGATGACTCTCTCCCGGTCCGGCATCCGACCCAGTTCCTCGCCGATCGTCGTTCGGTTGGTGCGAACGAGCGGTTCGACGTAAATCCAAAACCGGTCCTCGACCGCGGCCGGGAGCGAGGACGCGATGAAGCCGGCGGGGAAAACGGTCGCGTATTTGCGCCAGATGGAGGACTTCCTGAAACGTCACTTGATGTCCCGACAGCTTCACCAGGCTATAGAGGGGGATATCTGGTCCGGCCAACTCGAGGATCGTCCCCGGCGGTTTTCGGGCCTCGACGACATCGAAAATGCGGTTGAGGATCAGGGCCCTGGGGACCAGTTTGAATTTCTAGGCCCCCGGGGAAAAGCGACGAGCCTGACCCAGGGCGGCCAGGCGCTCTCGGCGAAAAAGATCAAATTGGCCGTTCAATCGAAGACAGCGGGGCGAAAGCGCGGCCTCCAGCGGGGAACGCTGAGCCGGTAGCGCTCGTATTCCGGCCCGTGCTTCTCAAGAAGAAGAGTTTCTTCAAAGGACGCGATCTTGTTGTAAAAAGCGAAGATGGCCATCAGAATGGCCAGGCCGACAATCGAAGCCGTCAATACGACGAGGGCGGTATAAAAAAGGAGTGAGCCGAGATAAAGCGGATGCCGCACCCGGGCAAAGGCCCCCGTCTTGAGCAGAATCCCCCTTCGGCGGATTTCCACAGAGACGACACGATGACCTTTTAAAGCCAAGAAGATGGCCAGAGCGATAAGAATCGTCCCGATGGCTAAGCGTACCCAGAGAGGGAAAACTCGAGCCGGGAACGTTGAGATTCGGCCGATAAAGGAATCCCAGCCCCAAAAGACAAGAAAAACGCCGAGGGCGGCGATCTGGCCGATGTCTCCCCAAGGGTGTTCGCCGTCCTCGGCTGATGGATGGTCTACCGTCGAATTTATCTTGTTCATGATTTTATCTCCTTAACTGAGGACGCGCGTTTTCCTCTTTTATTGCCGTAGAACCGGGACACTTCCAAGGGGAAGTCGAGCTTCCCCTTCGGCGCTTCGCTCAACCCCTGAGGGGGAGCCTCGCGGCCCGCCTCAAACTTCCCCGGCGGTGTCGCGTTATGAATAACTCGGCATTTGATAAGATATTTCCGAGATGCGACGCAAGGAAGCCCGGGCCGGCGGACAGGAGGCCGGGTCGTTGTGTTGACGGAAACGTCTTCGCCATGGTAGCGTCGAAAGGGGGCTCCGATGATTCGTCCCTCGTGAGCCCGGAAGTCGAATTTCTTGGGGAAGATGGCTGAGGCAATATAACGACCCGTCCGGCGTCTTAATGATGTGAAACAAAAGAAAGGTCCGGTTTGGCCATGACCCGCGCGGCGGATTTTTTCCGGGATAAACGCGAAGCCTTCGTCGGCTACGTCCGTCGCCGGATCGATGACGCGGCGGATCAGGAGGCCGAGGACATCGTCCAGGACGTATTTCTCGGCCTGTTCGACAGGTCTGACCCGACCCTCCCCGTCCAGGATCTGGCGGCCTATGTCTACCGGGCTTTAAAAAACAAGATTATCGACCGGTTCCGACGGCGGCGCGAAACGCTTCCCTTGCTGGAAGATGTTCCGAGCGCCGATGATAATCCGAGTCTCGCCTACGAGAAGCAGGAAACACTGGAAGAGGTGTTTGCCGCCCTGGAAAGCCTTTCGCCGGATGAAAAAGCGGTCATCCTGGAGACGGAGCTTCAGGGGCGGTCGTTCAAGGAGCTGGCCGGCGAATGGGCCGTTCCGGTCGGAACTCTCCTGGCCCGAAAGAGCCGCGGACTCGAAAAGCTGAGAAATAAATTGACCGAGGAATGTTACCGATTTAAGGAGAACGAATATGACCATCCAAAATGATTCATCCGATCCCGGCGCGGCCGCCCGGCCCGGCCGGGGGTTTCTCCGCATCGCCGCTTTGGCGGCGGGAGGGGTTGTTCTCGCCGTCCTGTTTGCCTTTCTCTTCGGCTTTGTGGTCAAGATCCTTTGGAACGGAGTCATGCCCGGCCTCTTCGGGCTGAAAATGATCACCTTCTGGCAGGCGTTCGGCCTCATCCTCCTGGCCAAGATCCTCTTCGGCGGGCACGGCCACGGCCATAGCCAGAGAGAGCATCGCTCCCCTTTTGAGCGGCGCTTCCGGAATGCGTTTAAACGGTCCCCCGGTACCTCCGATTCCGGCGAGGACGCCGAGCCCTTCCCCTGTGACCGCAAGCAATGGCGGCATTTCCGTGAGTTCTGGCGGGACGAGGGGAAAAAGGCCTTCCAGGAATATCTTGCGAAAAACCCCGGCCGATGAGTCGATTGCGTGAATCGCCCCCCGTCAGGCTCGGGTTTCAGCCGGGCCGAATCGAGGAATATCGATGAAGAACACGGATCGGATCGAAGTTCACGACCGGGAAGCCCTGCTGTACGACCGGCAGGTCCGGGACTATGAATACTTCGCGCCCGAGGCGCTTTTCGGAATGTGTTTTGAATTCATCCGCCCCGGCGAGCGCCTGCTGGATATTGGTATCGGGACCGGACTCGCGTCCCTGCTCTTTGCTCGAACCGGCCTGGAGATTTTCGGCCTGGACGGTTCGCCCGAAATGCTGAAGGTGTGCGAAGCAAAAAAATTTGCCAAAGACTTAACGTGCCGCGACCTCCGGGAAATTCCGTGGCCCTATTCCGACGGCTTCTTCTCTCTTGTCATCGCCTGCGGGGTCCTGCATTTCTTCGACGACCTCGATCCGATCGTCGGGGAAACGGCCCGGGTCATGGGAAAAAAAGGCGTCTTTGCCATCACCGTCGCGGTTCCTCCCGGCGATGCCGGAAAAGACTCCGGCCGAGTCGCAGAAGCAAAAGTGGAGATCGAAACGCCCTGGGGCGTATCGATTTTCGCCCATAGCCGGGGCTATGTCTCGACTGTCCTGAAGGGGCACGGGTTCACTCCTCTGAAATGGCAAAAGGTCATCATGCCCGGAGGGCCCAAGGGACCTGAGGAACATGAGGAGATGTTTTTCGCGGTCTGTGTCGCCGGAAGAAAATAACCCGCCGGGCGTTCAGGGGGCCGTTGTCTGGGGGGGCTGCCCGCCTTCGATCTCCGGTGGACGAACAGCCGGTCGGTAGGTTTTGCGGATCATCTCGAATATCTCATCGATGTCTTTCGATTCCGGCAGGGCTTCCCGTATCCGCTCGAGGTATCGGCGTTCCCGGATGCGGTCCAGTGTCGACTGGAAATTGATATCGAAAATCCAGCCGGCTTGGAGGAGCTTGACGTCATTCAGGTTGGCTACATCCCTGACATCGACGATGCGCCCGCTTCGCAGGGCTCGCTCGACGTCGGGCGAGATTCCCGGCGTATCGGGCAGTTCGAGCTCGAGGGCGGGATTCCGCTCCGCCTCTTTCCGGTGATAGTACTCGACGACCACCCGCCAGATGTCCAGTTTGTCCGCGTCGCGAAGGAGGCGGGAAAAAAAACGGCCCGGCTCCGGCTCGTCCGGGGGGAGTGAAGGCCTGTTGTGGTTTCCGATGGAACGGAGGATGAGATCTCGGACGCTTTCATCCAAGGACATGAGCATTTCTTCTTCAGCCAGGACCTTCAGACCGAGGGCGGCGTGATTCTCCGACTTTCGGTCGGAAAATGTTTGATAGCGACGGAATTGCTCGAACCGGCCGATGTCGTGGAACAGGGCGATGATTTCGGCCAGGTTTTTCTCCCGCTCCGGCAAGCCGAGGGCTGCGGCCAGGCCCAGGATTTCCGAGACGACCCGTTCGGTGTGTTTCTTTTTGATGTCATAGTTCCGTTGGATCTCGGAACGAGGGCTGTCGAATCCCTTCACGTAGTCGAGGAACCGTTCGCGCAGGGGGGCGACGTCCCGGTCATCCGGGAGGATTTCCGAACGGAGTCCGGATGCGGCGGGACGATCCACGGCCTTCTCTCTCATGGGTGAAAAGAGAGAATGATACCACCGGAGCCGGTTTTTTCCTAACCCGCCGCGGTCAGTCTCTCGGCTTCCACATCTTCCTGTCCCAGGGAGCCGGGCCAGGGGCCTTGACAAGCCCAATCGACGGGGTGCAAACGAATCGGTGTTGTGAAAGCGACACCTTGAACGCGACCGGAACGAGGAGGTCACAATGAGAATATTGTTCGTGGCGGCGGCTTTCCTTTTCCTGGCAGTGGGGTTGCTTTCGGCTTTCGGACAAGTTCCGTATGGACGACCCAACGCCCTCGGGGCGGGCGGTCTCGGCTTGACTGAAGAGCCATATCGCAAAATCGAGGAGCTCCAGCCGGCCTTTCAAAAGGAGATTTGAGGCCTTGAATCGCAATGGAGAGCCTTGGGGCTCGAAATCAACGCCTTAACCAGGAGAGGCAAAAACTACGAGGCTGAGCTTAAGAAAATCCAGGGAATCGAGACCGAGATGGATAAAAAGTACGAGGATCACTGGAATCAGATACGGGCCGTCATGAGGCCGGAGCAGCAGGCTTCCTTTGACTGCTACGGCGGCCTCGGCTTGGGAATGGGTCCTGGAATGAGGTACGGCCGGGGCTACTTCTGCCCCTGGCGCTGTCGCTGATACCCAGGGAGGGGACCCTTTCTGTCATCCCCGCCGGAACGTTCGTCCGAACACGGGCAGGAGCTTCGCCAATCCTTTGAGCCGGAGCGAAAGTTTCTTCCCGTAAAGCAAGTGAATGGCCCCCCTCAGTCCCTCGTAAACAGCGCGGTTATGGGGGTACCACCACATATTCTTCTGGACGCCGGGCAGGATGTCGTCGACCACCACCCGGGTCTGGGTCATCTCCTCCAGACCGATATAGCCGTGCGTCCGGCCGAGGCCGGATTCCTTGAAGCCGCCCCAGGGCGTTTCGGCCATCCCGTGGCTCATGAGGTGGTCGTTGATGGTGACCGTCCCGGCCTCGAGCCGGGAAGCGATCCGGCGGGCCTTCTTCCGGTCCCGGCTCCAGACCGAGGCGGTCAAGCCGAGATGGGAGCGGTTGGCTTTTTCGATTGCTTCCTCGACGCTCTCGACCGGGGCGACGGCGACGATCGGGCCGAACGTTTCCGTTTGCATGGTCACCATGGATTCGTCGACACCCTCGAGGACGGTCGGGGGGAAGAAGAACCCGTTGGAATTGCCCTTCTGATTCTTAGAAAAGAAGCTCCGTTTCGCGCCTTTGGCCAGGGCGTCTTCCAGGTGCTCCCGGATCGTGTTCAGCTGGCCCTCGGTCGTGACCGAGCCGACCTCGACCCCGCCGTCTGTATCGGCCCCGAAGGAGAGGGCTTCGGTGATCCGCCCGAGGAGGGAGACGAATTCGGCATAGGCCTCTTTCTCGACATAAACCCTCTCGACGCCGCCGCAGGACTGCCCGGCGTTGGAATACCCGGCCCAGGCGGCCCCGGAGGCGGCCCGGTACAGGTTGGCGTCCTTGCAGACGATCATCGGGTCGTTTCCGCCCAGCTCCAGGGAGAGGGGGAGGAGCCGCGGTGCGGCGGCGGCCATCAGCTTCTTCCCGACGGGGACCGATCCGGTGAAAAAAAGCTTGTCCACGCCGGCGGCGATGAAGGCCTGGCCGGCAATGTTTCCGGGGATGTTCACCAGGTGGAAAAGGCCTTCGGGGAGGTCGCCGGCGGCGACGACGTCGCGGATGAGCTTGGCGACTTGCTGGGTCTGGGTGGCCACTTTCAAGAGGACGGCGTTGCCGGCCATCAGAGCCATCACGACTTCGTGGAAGGGAATGGCGAAGGGATAATTCCAGGGGCTGATGATCCCGATCACCCCGTAAGGCACGCGCTCGACATGGGATTTCTTATTGAGGAAAAGGACATTGCCCGATCCGATCTTTTTCGGCTTCAGAAACTTCTTGGCTTTCTTGGCGTAATACGTCGCCGACATTGCCGCCGGCATGACTTCGGTGCTGAGGGCGTCGATTCGCGTTTTTCCATTATCCCGGGAGATGACCTCGGCGATGTGGTCGGCTCCGGCGACGATGGCGTCCCGGATGGCGAAAACATGCCGGGCCCGCTTTTTGAAGCCGGCCGCGGCCCAGCCTTTCTGGGCGGCCCGGGCCTTTTCCAGGAGGGCGTTCAGGTCGTCCGGGTGATCCTCGGGATGATGGCCGATGACTTCGCCGGTCGCCGGGTTGACGGAAACGGTGTGACGGATTTCTTTTTGTTCGCTGCTCATGGGCAAATTGATTACTTGTGGAGCTTTAACAAAACGACCCCATGTGACGGGATCTTCAGGTTGAGCCGGGAGCCGTCGGTGGTCAATTCTTTCTGCCGCCAGAGATCCCGGGCCCGGATCGTTCCCTTGAGGCCGACAGTCTTGTACTCGAGGGTATAGGAGGCCGTCTTGTCCCCAAGGTTGAAAACGCCGGCCGCAAGGGAACCGTCTTCGAGCTCCTTGGCCCAGACTTGGATCTCGCCGGCGGTGAGCGCGGGAGATGCTTGCTTACCCAACGAGTCCTGATTGACGGCCAGGACTTCGTCGTTGGTGAGAAGGTTGAGAGTGAAGGCGTCCAGCCGGGTCAGGTCGCAGCCGATGAGGAGCGGGGCCGAAAGCAGGCTCCAAAGGCTGATATGGGTATACTGTTCGTCGGGCGTCAGGCCGGTCGGGCGGAGATTCGGCCCCCAGCCGACCCAGCCGACAACCAGCATGTCCGGATCGTTCCAGTGGCCAGGCCCGGCAAATTTTGTGTTCGCGGTCTGGGCGAATCCGATATCCCGCATGCTCTCCCAGGTGTCGGTGATGTCGCCGGTCGTCCGCCAGGAATTGCCGCCGACTTCCGCGCCCCATTCCCAGACCTTGCCCATGCCGTACTGGCAGAGACTGAAGACGATGTCCCGGTCGACCGCGTCGAGAGCTTTCCGCATCGTCCGGTACGGTTTTTTCAATTCATACAAGGTGGAATTAATCGCGATTTCGTCGTAGGAACACCAATCGTACTTGAGATAATCCACCCCCCAGTCGGCATAGGACTTGGCGTCCTGGGCCTCATGCCGGTGGGAGCCGGTATACCCGGCGCAGGTCCAGGGCCCGGGAGAGCTGTAGAGGCCGAACTTAAGGCCCAGGGCGTGGATCGCATCGGCCAAGGCTCGCATGTCCGGGAATTTTTCGTTGGTCACGATCGTCCCGTCCTGGCTCCGCTTCGGCCGCGGGTCCTCCTTGGGAATCTCCCAACCGTCGTCGATGTTGATATATGTCCAGCCGTGGTCTCGCAGCCCCTTGTCGACGAAGACCCGGGCGCTGTCCTTGACCTTTTCGGCGTCGACGGCCGTTCCCCAGGCATTCCAGCTGTTCCAGCCCATGGGCGGAGTGAGGGCGATATCAGGACCGATGATGATCTCGATCGTGCCCCGGTCCTCGCCGGCGGCGTTGGTGGCGATGACTTCGACTTCGTAGTCTCCCTTTTTTTCCGGCCGGCCGGTGATGAGCCCCGTCCGGGGATTGAGGTTCAGTCCGCGTGGAAGCTCGCTTGCGGCAAACGTGACCGGCTTGCGGCCGGTGGCCGTGAGCGAATGGAGGAACGGCCGGCCGGGCCGCGCTCCGACGACTTTCGGTCCGGTGAGGCGAGGGGCGGCCGGAGGTTCGGGCGTCAGGATGTACGGCGCCCCGTCCCGGTATTCCCAGCGATCGGCGTCCTCGGGCGAGACAATGGTGTACGTCAGGTTGAGGGACTCTTCAAGCTTCGGGAGCCGGACCGGAAATTCCGCTTTTTGGCCGGGCCGAAGCTCAACCGGGTATTCGTTCTTCCGGATTTGGCTTCCATCCAGCGGCGCTACCGCTAGGACGATCAGTGTTCCCCGGAAGGTCCGGCTCGGCGAGGCGTTCGTCAGGACGAGGGTTTTGCCCAAGTCCGCCGGGGAGAAAACAAACGGCGAAAAATTGTATTCGAGATTGAGAGAGTCCCGGAAGCCGACGGCCCGGAGGCCGTGCTCCCCGTCGAACATCCCGCCCTGTCCGCCCTCGTCAAAAACGCGGACGGCGATGACGTTTTCCTTGTCCCAAAGGATGCGGGGGTCGTCAAAGGCGAGGACGTAGGCCCGGGGAAAGTCGTAGAGCGTCTTGTCTTCTTTCGTATACGCGTCGTCGGGAGCCGTGTCCAGAGGGACGACTTTCCCGTTCCGGCCGAAAAGGCGCCCGTTCAGGAAAGACAGGTCGTAATTATTGATTTTTCCCAGGGCGATCCGGAGACCATCCTTGAGCCGGGCCTCGTCCCGGATTTTCGACGGGATGACGATTCGAATCCGGTACCAGGCGAATCCGTCATAGGGATCGTTCCCCTGCTCTTCCCAGATGCGGTCGACCAGGATCGGGCTCCAGCCCGTATCATCAAAAGCCGGGTCGGCGAAGGCGGGGTTGTCGCCCTTGACGAATTTCCAGCCTGTTTCCAGGGAGACTGCGGTCTGGGCGAAAAGGGCGACGGTGAAAACGAGCGGGGCGGCCGCGATAAGGACGAAGCGGACGGTGTTCCGGCGATGTGACATGATGTTCGATCCTCCGACGAATGGGGCAATTATAGCGCATCTTGGGCCGCCGGGGCAGGCCTTTTCTTCCGTTGAAGGCTCGGCCGACTTGCTTTGAGTTATAATGGAATACAGTGAAGGTCCTGCGTGTATGAGGAAGGGAGCCGTCCGCGGCTCGATCCGCCGGCAAGAGGAGGCGTCATGAACGCGTTAACCCGACGAGCGATTTTTGCGATCACCTTGATTGTTTTTTTACTCACGTTTCCGGGAGGGATCATGACGGCCAAACCGACTCAGGATAAGGCGAAGGTTTCCACCGCCGAGCTCTGGAAGAAGGTCGAGGCCGCCGACCGCGCCGGCCTGCCTCGCACAGCCATCGAGCAATTGAAGGAAATCGTCCAGATTTCCATCGAGCAGAAACGGGAAGGGGAGGCGTTGAAAGCCCTGACCCGGCAGCTGGTCCTGGAATCGGTCGTCGAGGGCAACAAGCCCGAAGCCCGGGTGGTCCGCCTCCGGGCGGAGATCGAGAAAGCGCCGGCCGGGATGAAAACGTTGCTCCGGGTTGTCCTGGCCGAATGGTTCCGTCATTACTTTTCCCGCAACGAGTGGCGCTTCCTCCAACGCGACGCGACCGCCGGAGGAATCGACGAAAAGGATTTCACGACCTGGGACCTTCCCCGGATCATGCGGGAAATCGACACCCTTTACCAGGACGTCCTCAAGGACGCGGGGCAGCTGAAGAAGATTCCGGTTTCCGTATACCGAGACTTCCTCGCGCCCGGCAATCAGCCGGCGGGCCGGCGGCCGACCCTGTTCGATTTTGTCGCCTTCGAAGCGCTGGATTTCTATGCCTCGGGAGAACGGGCGGCTTCCGCGCCCGAAGACGCCTTCGTCCTGGAGGCGGATTCCCCGGCCTTGGGCCCGGCCGACGAATTCCTCGGCTTCAAGCCGGATACGACCGATGGCGATTCGCCGACCCTCCGGGCCGTGCGCCTTTACCAGGAGCTTTTAGCTTTCCATCGAGGCGATGCGGACGCGGATGTGTTTCTTGACGCCGACATCCACCGCCTCCAGCTGATGAAAAGCCTGGCCGCCGGCGAGTCCGGTCCGGACCGTTATATCGCCCGCCTCAAGGAAATCGCCGAAGCGCATCCCGCCTCGGTTCTTTCCAGCCAGGCGGATTATCTCCGGGCCAGGGAAATTCAGAGCCAAGGCGATCTTGTCCAGGCCTATGCCGTTGCCGACCGGGGCCGGAAAGCCCACCCGCTCTCCCTGGGCGGGAAGAATTGCGATGTCCTGATCGCCGAGATCACCTCCCGGGACTACGACGCTCGAAACGAGCGGGTGGTTTCGCCGGGCAAACCCTCCGGGCTGGCGGTCATCTACCGCAACATCACCGTTCTCCACTTCCGGGCGGTCAAGGACGATTTCGACAGCTTGCTTTCAAGCAAAGACGGGGAAACCCTGTTTTGGATGAACGACGCCCGGGTCAATCATGTCCTCAGTCGCCCGGCCGCGGCAGCCTGGTCGGTCAAGCTTCCGCCGACGCCCGATTATAAAGAACGCCTGGAGGTTGTCGACCTTCCGGCGCTGGAACCGGGGTTCTATCGTCTTTTGGCCAGCGCCGAAGGCGACTTCTCCCGGGCGAAAAAGAATAAGATCTCGGCCGGGTCGTTCTGGGTCAGCGAATGGGGCATCGTGACCGCCGGTTTGGGCGGAGCGGTCGAAGGTTTTGTCGTCCGCAACGACACCGGCGATCCGATCGCCGGCGCCGACGTCCTTCTTTACGAATGGGACTACGACAAGGACATCTTTATTAAAAAAGGCGCGGCTCTAACCGACGGCTTGGGCGCTTTCGCCCTTCCCGATATTGAATCTTACCGGAACCGGATTTTGGTCGCTCGCAAGGCCGGGCGGACCGAGGTCGTGGAAACGCAGGTCCAAACCGGATCGCCGGGGGGCCGAATGCCGGCAAGCCGCCGGACCGTCTTTTTCACCGACCGGTCGCTTTATCGGCCGGGCCAGATGATCCATTTTAAAGGGTTGTGCCTGAGCGCGGACGAAAACAAAGCCGAATACCGAGCCTTGCCCAAGCAGAGCGTTCGGGCGGTCTTCCGCGACGCCAATCGCCAGGAAGTCGCTTCTCTCTCCCTGACGTCCAATGAATTCGGGTCTTTCAGCGGCGTTTTCACCGCCCCGGCCGACCGTTTGACGGGAGCGATGACGATTTCAACCGAAAATCCCCGGGGTGCATGCACCGTCCGGGTGGAGGAATACAAACGCCCCAAATTCCAGGTGAAAATCGACATCCCGGACCGGGAATTCCGCCTCAACGACGAGGTCGGCGTCCCGGGCGAGGCAATCTCCTATACCGGAGCGCCGATCGACGGGGCGCTCGTCCGCTTCCGGGTGGTCCGCGAAGTCCGGTATCCGTCGTGGTGGTATTACCCCTCCCGGCACGAGTCGCAGGAAATCGCCCACGGGACGATGCGGACGGATGAAGCGGGCAAGTTTTCGATCGTCTTCCCGGCCCGTCCGGACCCGAAGGCCGCGCCGGCCTCGCAGCCGGTTTTCTCCTACTCCGTTCAGGCCGACGTGACCGACGGGACGGGGGAAACGCGGAGCGCGACAGGACATATCCGCGTCGGTTATACGGCGATCGAAGCGGATCTTCGCGGCTCGGATTGGCAGGACACGGGGAAACCGGTGGTCCTGTCCGTGACCGCCGCAACCTTGAACGGAAAACCGGCCGCGGCCAAAGGGACCGTCGAGGTTTACGCTCTCAAGGGACCCGACCGTCCCGTCCCGCGGGACCTTTTCGGCTTCGGTGAGGCGTCCCGGGCCGCCGACTGGCGGCAATGGCCGGAAGGCCCGTCCGCGGCGAAAAAAGAATTTGCCGCGGCCGCTTCCGACAGTACTCCCCAAAGAGTGTCCTTCGACTTGAAGCCGGGCGCGTACCGGGCCATCCTCAAAACGCGGGACGGCTTCGGGACTCCGGTCGAAAGCCGGTTCGTCTTTCTTGTTCTCGATCCGGCGGCGAAGGCGTTTCCCGTCCGGATCCCGTTCCATGTGGCTGCCCGGGCGACGTCGATCGAACCCGGCGAATCGTTCGAGCTACTTTGGGGAACCGGATACGAGCGCGGACCGGTTTTAATCGAGGTTTATCAGAACGGCCGCCGCCTCCAGCGTTCCTGGACGGCCGGAGCCGACACCCAGGCCGTCATCCGTTTCCCGGTCGGCGAGTCATCCCGGGGTGGGTTCATGGTCTCGGCCGCGATCGTCAAGGACAACCGCCTGTATCGCGAGGAACGGCGGGTAGATGTCCCCTGGTCGAATAAAAGGCTGGAGCTGCAATGGCGCACCTTCCGGTCCAAGCTCCGGCCCGGCCAGAACGAGACGTGGTCGCTCAAGATCACGGGACCGAAAGCGGAAGCGAAGGCGGCGGAAATGGTCGCGGCCCTCTACGACGCCTCGCTCGACCAGTTCTATCCTCATTCGTTCCCGGCGGTCGCCGGTTTGTTCCGAACGGATTTCTCCTATGTCCGAAGCTCCTTTTCCAACCGGCCGGAAACCCTGCGGTCGTTTATGGACAGTCTCAATCCCTCGCGTTCCTACGGGACGGCCGACTATATTCAATTCCCGGAAATGGTCACGGATGCGCTTTTCGACTTCGATTACGGCGACCGGCGGGTGAAGATGATGTCGGCCGAAGCCGTCCCGGCTCCGGCGGCCGCGATGCAGGAAGCCAAGGCGGGCGTCGAAGGCGGGGTTGTCGGCGGTGTTTTGGGCGGAGTCGTCGGCGACATGGGCGGGGAGGAGCCGGAAGCCGTGCCGGCCGCTCCCCAGGTCGACCTCTCCCAAGTCCAGGCCCGAAAAAACCTGGACGAAACGGCCTTCTTCTTCCCGCATCTTTTAACCGACGCGAACGGAACGGTCACCCTCGAATTCAAGATGCCCGAAGCCTTGACCGAATGGCGGTTCCTCGGCTTTGCCCATACTCCGGACCTGGTCAGCGGTTCGATTGAAGCCCGGACCGTCACCCAGAAGGAGCTGATGGTTCAGCCGAATCCGCCCCGGTTCCTCCGTGAGGGAGATTCCCTGGAATATACGGTTAAAGTCACGAATATGACCGAAGCGGCGGCCTCCGGAGAGGTCGAGCTCCGGTTCTTCGATCCGCGAAATGAAAAGTCCCTCGACGCGGACCTGGCCAATTCCGCGACGAAAAAGACGTTTGAAATCCCGGCCAAACAGTCGCGATCCTTTTCCTGGCCGATCTCCGTCCCCGACGGGGCGGAGGCGGTCGGATTCAAAGCCGTCGCGGCGACCCGGGAATTTTCCGACGGCGAGGAAGGGATGGTCCCCGTCCTCAGCCGGAGCCTCATGGTGCGGGAATCGATTCCGCTGTGGATCAGCGGGGAGGGGAAGAAGTCATTCAGGTTTGAAAAGTTGGCCGCTTCGGGCGGCTCGACGACCCTGCGTCATCTCGGCCTGACCGTCCAGATGGCCAGCAATCCCGCCTGGTATGCGATCCAAGCCCTTCCGTATCTTATGGAATATCCCTACGAGTGCTCCGAGCAGGTCTTCAACCGCCTGTACGCCAACGCCTTGGCGAAAAAAATCGCCGGCTCCGATCCGAAGATTCGCCGAATATTCGATTTGTGGAAAGGAACCCCGGCCCTCCAATCCAACCTGGAAAAGAACGAAGATCTGAAAAACGTCCTCCTTCAGGAATCTCCCTGGGTCGTCGAGGCCAAAAATGAAAGCCAGGCCAAGCGGAACATCGGCCTTCTCTTCGACGAGAACACCTTGACCTCGAGTCTCCGGCGGGCGATGACCAAGCTCGAAGGAATGCAGCTTTCCGACGGGGCCTGGCCGTGGTTCCCCGGCGGACCGAGCAACGACTATCTTACCCTCTATATCGCGACCGGATTCGGGCGCCTCAAACACCTCGGCGTCGAAGGGGTGCCCCAGGAACCGGCGGTCCGGGCGCTTGGCCGCCTGGATGCCTGGATCCGGGAATATTATGAGGATATTCTCGAGCGCAAGCGGGAAAAAGAGAATAACCTCAGTCCGTCGATCGCCTTGTATTTTTACGCCCGGAGCTTTTACCTGAAGGATCGGCCGGTCCCGGCCGCGTCCAAGAAGGCCCTCGACTATTTTCTGAGCCAAGGCGCCGCGTACTGGCTGAGACTCGACAACCGCCAAAGCCAGGCCCACCTGGCCCTCGGCCTAAACCGGTTCGGCGACACGATGACCGCCCGGAAAATCATGCGGTCGATCAAGGAGCGGAGCAAGGTGGACGAAGAGCTCGGCCGGTATTGGGCCGAGACCGAATTGTCCTGGTGGTGGTACCGGGCCCCGATTGAAACGCAGGCGATGATGATCGAAGCCTTCGACGAAGTGGCGGGCGACGCGGCGGCTGTCGAGGAATGCCGGATCTGGCTCTTGAAGCAAAAGCAAACCCGGGACTGGAAAACGACCAAGGCCACGGCCGACGCCGTCTACGGCCTGATTCTCCGGGGGACGGACTTCCTGGCTTCCGACGCGATCGTCGAAGTCACCTTGGGCGGGGAGAAGGTCGAGCCGGAAAACGTGGAAGCCGGGACGGGTTTCTACGAGAAGCGGTATGCGCCCTCGGACATCAAGCCGGCGATGGGAAAAATCGAAGTCCGCAAAACGGACAAGGGGATTGCCTGGGGCGGCGTCCACTGGCAGTACATGGAAGACATCTCCAAGATCACCCCGCACGAACAGAATCCCCTGCGGCTCAAGAAGTCGGTCTTCGTCAAGCGGTTGACTAAAAAAGGCCCGGAAATCGAGCCGGTCCGCGGGCCGCTGGCCGTCGGCGACACCGTGGTGGTCAGGATCGAGTTGCGGACCGACCGGGACATGGAATATGTCCACATGAAGGATCACCGCGGCTCGGGGCTCGAGCCCGTCAACGTCCTGTCCCAGTACCGGTTCCAGGACGGCTTGGCCTATTACGAAGCGACGAAGGACACAGCCAGTCATTTCTTCATCGATTACCTGCCGAAGGGGACTTACGTTTTCGAGTACGAGCTTCGGGTCCAGCATCGCGGCTCTTATCAGAACGGGATGGCCCATATCGAATGCATGTACGCGCCGGAGTTCAACAGCCATTCGGAAAGCGTGAAGCTGGAGGTCCGGTAAGCCGGCGGGCGGCTCCAGCGGGCTTGCGGCCGGCCGGGACGGCTTGTATGATAGGCGAAGGAGCGGGTGCATGAATATCGCGATGACCTCGGAAGGGAACGTGGCCGTGTTCGCGCTCTCCGGCCAGTTGGATGCCGTCACCGCCCCTGAGCTCGAGGCGCGGCTTGGGACATGGCTTCGGAATCCCGGACCGGGGCTGGTCCTGGATCTGGAAGCCCTGGAATACATCAGCAGTGCCGGGCTGCGGGTGCTGCTTATGACGGCGAAAAAAATGAAGGCGGCCAACGGCCGTTTCTGCCTGGCCCGGCTCGGAATCCGGGTGAAAGACGCTTACCTGATCTCCGGTTTCGATCATATCATCAAGGCCTTCGACACTATGGAGGAGGCCCTGGCCGCGTCCCGGTAAGCGGCTTTAAGGGGACCGTCTTGCCGAACATACGACGCCAAGCCCGGATGGAGGGTTTGCATGAGCTCCTCGAATTCGTCGATGCCGGAGCCCGGGCCTCGGGTTTTTCGGAGCAGGCCCGGGGCCGGATCCGTCTGGCCTCGGAAGAAGCCCTGGTCAACGTCATCCTTCATGCTTACCACGGGGCCGAAGGCCCGGTGGAGGTCGGTTGGGAAATGACCGGGGAACCGGCCCTGGAGATCGTCATCCGGGATCAAGGAGCCGATTTCGACCCCCTGAAAGCGGAGAAACCCGACACCAAAGCCGGCCTCGAGGAGCGGAAGGTCGGCGGCTTGGGCATTTTCTTCATCCGGGAAGTCACCAACCGGATTCATTACCGGAGGGAAAGCCGGGAGAACGTCCTGACTCTCGTTTTCTTCCCTTGACCTCAGGCAGGCCGATGTGACCGGCGCTACCTACGAATACCGTCCCGGACGAGAATCTTTCCTCCAACCGTTCTACCGGCGCCTGATCTGGGACCGGATCGTCCTTCGCCTCCCCGCCCGATTGTCGCCCGACGTCCTGACGCTTCTCGGCATCGCCTGCGCCGCGGCTGCGTTTGCCGTCGCCGCCTTCGGCCGGTCCGAAGCTCCGTGGCCGCGCTTTCTGACCTTCATCCTGATTTTTCTGCATATGAGCTTGGACAACCTGGATGGCCTGCACGCCCGACGGACAGGCCGATCTTCCGCCCGCGGCGAATTTCTCGACCATTGGCTCGATACATACAATGCCGGTTTCGTCACCCTGGCCAGCTGCTTGGCCTGCCGGCTTCCGCCCGGCGCGACCATGGCGATGGTCGCCGCCTCCTCCATTTCATTTTTTGCCGTCCACTGGGCTCACCGGCATACCGGGCGGATGTGGACGGGACGGGTGGCCGATATCGAAGTCAATACCATGGCGGCCTTGTTCGCCTTTGTGGCCGGAGTCCTCGGCCCCGGGCGGGGGGAGCCGGTTTTTTTCCTGTACTGTTTTGGGGTCATGGCGGGGACCGCCGTAACCGTCGCCTCTGTCCTCGGCCGCGTCCGGGCGAATCGCGCGGATTGGGCGCCGTTTCTGGCTGCGGCGGGGGGAATCGTCCTCTGGTACCATTTCCGGCCGGAGCTCGGAATCCCGTTGACCGCTCTCATGGCCGGACTCAATGTCGTTTGCGCCGGGGGAGCCATGAGTGCCCGTCTTTCCCCAGCCGGGGCTCGGAAACGGCCCCAGGCCTTTTTGTATGTTTTGTTGCCGTTGCCGGTTCTCCTGGAAATCCTCCGGATTCCGGTCCAACCTCAACTGGCCGCGGCGGCGGTCGCCGCTGCCTTGATGCTGGCGGCGATCGTCCGGGACTTCATTTCGACCTATCCGAAGCTCGCTTCCCGGGGCGATTTTTCCACGTAATTGTTTTATAATAATCGTATCCTCATGACTTCCGAAAAAGCGGTCGCCGAGGGAATGGAAGTTCTGACCGAGCATGCCCGGGAAATCGCCTCCGGCGTTTATAAGAACGTCGACCGCGTCTTCCGCCTGACCGACCCTCGGGAAAATTCCCCGGAGATCGCCGGGCTGGCCGAGTCGATCGGGATGATGACGGTCAAGGTCGAAGCGCGGGAATTCGAGCTCGAACAAACCATCGAGGAGCTCCGGGAAAAAAAGGCCGATCTCGAAAAATCCATCCGGGCTCGCGAGGAGTTCAGCCGGATTTTCATCGTTTTTACCTTGATGATCGGCCTCTACAGCTTCGCCCTGGCCATCATGAGCCGGCCGGCCGTCCGCCTGGCCTACGGGCCCAACCTGATCCCCTGGGCCGGGACGGCGTTCAGCTTCATGATGCTGGCGATGGCGATCTTCCTGATTCGGGGAAGCGGATTGCCGCTGTCCGAGTTCGGAGTCAATCTTCATAACGCCGGCCGAGCAGTTCGGGAATCCCTCCTCGCTTCCTTCCTGATTCTCGGTCTGGCTATCCTGTTCAAGCTGTGGGCCCGGACGGCCCTTCCGTCTTTTCAAGGCCGGCCGATTTTCGATTCCTCGGGCTTCAATATATTCTTCCTGACCTATGTCGTGATCGCTCCGATCCAGGAATTCTGCGCCCGGGGCGTGTTTCAAAGTTCGGTGGAGAGGACAAT
>Ga0105099_10000943_pt1 | contig 19001 bp, 11 predicted proteins | sample PPLLak3cmMay2015_2_FD_79138 | JGI IMG/M metagenome (GOLD analysis project Ga0105099, IMG submission 79138) | Freshwater sediment microbial communities from Prairie Pothole Lake near Jamestown, North Dakota, USA - PPLs Lake P8 Core (1) Depth... | ecosystem: Environmental > Aquatic > Freshwater >... | reverse complement strand
TTTATCTTCTTCAGTTCTGCCAAACATCAAAGATTCATATCCAAATTTATCGCGAACTCTTGTCACTGCTCTTAACATTTTTTTTCTTTTAACTTCATAATCTTCAAACAGATATTCTTGTTCATTTAAAGGAGAAAAATTTGTAACACCAACTCCGATTAATCTAACTCCAACTCTGCGAGTTCTTGCCTTTTGCATTAAATCCCATGCTGATTCAAAAATAACTTTATCGTCATCACTAGGCTTTATTGTTTTAGCACGAGTTAATGTTTGAAAATCTGTATAACGAAGTTTTATATCTACTGTTGAAGCTTCCCAGCCTTTTTTCCGTAATGATTGAGCAACTTTTCCCGTAAGGTAAAACAAAGTGTTTTTAAGTTCTTCTTCGTTTGTAACATCATTCCCAAAAGTAGTTTCGCGGGAAATACTTTTTCTTGTTCTCTGGATTGTTAGATACTTTGTTCCTTCACCATGAGCTTTTCGCCAGAGATCAATTCCATATTTGCCAAAAGCAGTTCCAAAATAATCTGATGAAAGTGTTGTGATATCACCAATTCTATAAATTCCACGTGAGTTAAGACTTTGCTTCATTACCTTACCAACACCGGGAATTGTTTCAACCGGCATAGGTGCAAGAAATTCTTTTTCCATTCCAGGAATAATATAGGTTATTCCCTTTGGCTTCATACAATCTGAACCAATCTTTGAGATGGTTTTATTGCTCCCGATTCCAATGGAAATTGGTAAACCAATTTTATCCCAAATTTCTTTTTGAAGTTTTGTTGCAAATCCAAACATTGAGCCGTACATTTTTTGCGTACCGGTCATATCAAGATAAAATTCATCAATAGAAGCCTGCTCAATTAATGGAGCATATTGTTCTAAAACATTTTTTACAGTTTTGGAATATCGTGTGTATTCATCACCATGACCATGTAAATAAATTCCTTGCGGGCAAAGTTTGTAAGCAGTTCTAATTGGCATCGCAGAATGTAGTCCAAAAGCGCGCGCTTCGTAAGAGCATGCAGAAACAACTCCCCTTCCATCCTTCGGATCACCGCCAACAATTACTGGTTTGCCGTTAAGTTTTGGATCGAGAATTCTCTCTACAGAAACAAAAAAAGCATCAAGATCCAGATGAAATATTGTACGCATAATTCAAATTAAAAGTAAATAATCAAAATTTTTGATTAACTAAAACCTTTTCCAATCTTGGATAAGCTCTAAGAATTGTTGGAGGCATTCCTACTTTAGTTTTTTCCTCAAATAAATGAATTAACTCAAATGCATTTGCAACAGCATCGCCTTGCGGATGATTATTCATTATCACATTTACTTCTTTAACTATTAGTTGTATTGATTTAATCTTCTGCTCAATCTCAACTAACTCACCTGGTGAATAAAGATATTGATAACGGGAACTCTGTTCTTCATAAGTCTGTGGTTTTCCAAAATTAGATAATGATTTTTTCCACGCTTCCACATTTCTTCCATGAAAACGAATGTATGCTTTATCGTTTGTTATGATTGGATCAAACTCAATCGCCTGCCCAATTTGCGGCTGATCAATCGTACAAAAAGTTAAATCATTTTCTTCAAAGAATTCATAAGCACGATTATTATTCCAAGATGAATGACGAACTTCTACGAAGCAATCTGCATCAGAAAAAATATCTCTAAGTTTTTGAATATATTGAACAGAACTTCCATCAAATGAATACGAATAGGGAAATTGGATTAACAATCCACCGAGTCTTTCTGATTTTTTCAACTGCTCCAGATTATATCTTACAGCTTTTATATTTTGTTCATCAAATTTTCTTTTGTGTGTAAAATCTTGATTGAGCTTTATGTGAAAAATAAAATTACTTGAGTCTTCAACTTTTTTTATCCAGCCTTCAACAATTTTTGGACTGATATAGGTGTAGTAAGTCGAATTTACTTCAACACAATTAAAATAATGAGAATAAAATTGCAGCCAATCAAATCCACCAGTTTGATTTTTAGGATAGAAATTCGGCACCCAATCTTTATAAGACCAGCCAGCCGTGCCAATATTAAATTTAATCGAACTCATTTTTTTATCTTCAGTTAATATTTAATTGGACCCCAACAGAAGCACTGAATGAACGAGTTAATCCATCCACATTCACTTCTCGTTTGATAAATGGAACAGCAAAATCAGCAAACAAAAAATAATTTTTATCTATTTGATATTGAACTACTGTAAGCAAATTAAGCTGTGCCTGATCGCTATTATCAACTTCAATAAATGATTCTGAAGAAGTCATTGAAGAAGTATCAAGAATACTTGATTTAGCTAATCTTTTAATAAATAAAAGCTGTGGAGTAATCGTAAACTTATCCACTAAAAGATTATATGAAGCACGAATTAATAAATCATCACCGCGTTCTAATTTTATAACGTTATTATTTCTTCCGCCAGCTAATTGATAACCAACTCCAAATCCTATGTTTTGATAAGTATAGTTTAATGCAAACAAAATATCGTTTGAGCCTAAACCTGATTGATATGCCATCGGTAAGTTATCTGCATTATCTTCACCTGTAGCAAACTTTGCTCCAATTGATGCACCAAGAGATGAATTATTATGTGATATAAAATTTTGTGTTACACTAATTAATAAATCACCAATTCTCTTTACATCACCTAATGGACCAGACTGAATATTATATGGTATAGACAATTGAAGTGATGTTTTTTCAAACACATTGTAAATAGTGCCAAGCTGAAATGAATGATACTTCACATCATCTTCCTTACCACTTGATCCAAACTTATATCCCACATTTACATTAAGAATATTATCATTGTCATCATCCATTGTATGTCCCACTGAACAAACACCTGCATCTGAGCATTGCGCAATAATTTTAAATGAATATCCTGAAACAATTACTAATAATAATGAGATAAGAATTATGTTTTTCATTTATTGCCTTCGATTGTGATTTGTTATTTTTGATCCAGAATAAATTTCTTTGATAAGATATTCAACAATAATAATTTATCCAGCTTTCTTTTCCATGCTTCTATAAATTCCTACTACAATACCAACTATCTTAAAAAAAGGATATTTTTTATCAATCACAATTGGTTTAAACTCAGGATTTTCTGATACTAATTCAATTTCACTTCTCTTTTTATAAAATCTTTTCACAACCGCCGCATCATCAAGAACTGCAACTACAATATGCCCATTCTTTGGTTCAAGGTTGGGGTTTACAATAACAATATCACCGCTAAAAATGTAGGCATCTTTTAAACTATCGCCTTTTACGCGAAGCAGAAATGAATCCTGAGGCATTTTTGCAATTGTAGGAAGTTTAATTGTATCAATCGCGTCAGGATAAATTGTAAGCGGGTTTCCCGCAGCAACTTCGCCGAGTATTGGTCGTGGCACAAAAAATTTATCCTCTAAAGTAAGCTCTATTCCTCGAGAGAGTTTAGGACTTTTTTTGATATATCCTTTCTTCTCAATTGCTTGAAAATGCTGTTGAACTGTTGCACGATTTTTATATCCAAAATGATTTGCAACATCTGCAAGAGTTGGTGGAATTCCCTTCCCTTTTATTTGATCAATCAGAAATTCTAGTATGTTTTTTTGAATTGCTGTTAGCTCTTTTTGCATATTTACACCTATAAATAATAATCGCCATACATTTGTATGTTAACTTAATCCGGAAAGAGTAAAATGTCAAGGTATGAATAAAAAAAATCCTCTTAAATTTTTAAGATTAAGAGGATTAAATGAAAAAAACTAAGTAATCAATATTTTGTAAGGAATATTTTTTCCAAGGATTCCATCATTTTTTCTTTAAAGATTGGTTTGGATATGAAATCATCAAAGCCAGAAGCAATAAACTTTTCTTTATCACCAGGTAAAACGTATGCTGTAACGGCAATGATCGGGATTGAACTGAATGCGGGCATAGTCTTAATAATTTTAAGTGCATCAAGCCCATTATACTCACCCTGTAAATTTATATCCATAACAATAAAATCAAATTGATAATTGAGCAGTAATACCTGCGCTTCTTCAAAACTTACTGCAAATTTAACGTCACGTAATTCTTTCATCTGAACTTTAAAGAGAATCTGTGAGTCCACCTGGTCCTCTATATACAGGCAGTTAAGCTTTGTTAAATCTAATGATTGCGGTGGTTTAGCCTCATGAATAATTTTAGTTTCAGTCACTAATTCATTTTCAATTGCTTTGGAAAGATCTTCCTCAACATCAGGTTCAGGTTTAATACAATCACTATCACCCAACTCCTCGGATTTATTTTGATCCAACATTTCAAAAGTCTGAATTTCGTGCTGGATAGTATCATCTTCTATATACCCTTCATCTGCAATCTTTGAAAGTAATTCTTGGGATATTGGCGGAACTGGTTTAAAAATATCATCAGATAAGTCGGATGTTGACTCTTCAGCAAACTCCTTAGCCGCATTTTCAACTAAATCATTTTCAATATTCTGGGATGCGGGCATTGAGGAGATAATTTCCTGAACAGAATTATATTTTTGAATTTCAGAATCACTGGAAATAGTAATAGGAAAAATAAATCCTGTTTCACTTCGGTATGTTGATGAAGAAGATCGATAGAACTTTCCACCAAGAATATTTAGAAGTATTCTTGATAAATAAGTTGTCAATTTGGGTAACCCATAATCCTTAGGGTCCTTTTCATTCCCAAATACTTGTTCAAGCACATTTGCTACATAATCAGAAGGGTTGCCATACTGATCGCTTATTCCGATTAGAAATGATTCGGCATCAATTGAAAATGCTGAGAAGTATATTTTTTTATCTTTGCTTAATCTTGATACCACTTTAATTAAGGAAAGAATAAAATTTTCAAATTTTTGTTTATCGGATTTAAACTTTAGAGACGATGATATTTTACCATATCCAAACTGGATATCATTAATTCCAGTTATACTTTTTATGTTGTCATCCAATTTCTCAATAATATCTGTTATAGTAACATCTTCTATTTTTAATGGTAATTTATCCTGCATTATATCAGAATACTCAACAACAGCATTCATAGTATCCATCATTTTAATTCGGTTCTGATTGATGATTTCAGATGCCTCAAGTTGTTCTTCTGTCGGATTTTCTGTGCTGCTGATTAACTCCTGCGAAAATCCAATTATTACATTAATAGGAGTTAAAATCTCATGAAACATTCCAGAAAGAAAATTTGAATCAGGAACAATAGTTTTTTGTTGAGGATTACTACTTTGTTTTTCAACGATAACTTCTTTAACCACCTCTTTAATAATTTCCTTAACAATTTCTTTTGGCTTATCCATAGTTGATTCTACGATCATCGGTTTAACAATAATGGTAAAAGAATCTATGCCGTCTTCAAAATCAAGAATTGGTGTGGCAGAGATATTAACATCAATAAGATTGCCAAGAGAGTTTTTAAATTTTGTTTCAAGAACGACCGCATCTTTTAAATGTGAATGGAATATTGAAGTGTTCACAATTCCCCTGTCATCATCGGTAACAAGGCTGGCAAAAGATGATTGAAGAATTTCTTCACTTGAGTAACCAAGATTTTTAGTAACATTACTATTTACAAATTTTATAAAGCCAGAAGCATCCGCACTAAAAACCATCAAATCAGATTCATTAAAAATAATCTTAAGCATTTGATGCTGTTTGTCTTTTTCGATACTGTCTGAGATATCTTTTATAATATTGAAATGAGCTTCCTTATCATTAAACTTAAACGAAGTTTTACTTATTTCAACTAATACATTTGAACCATTTTTTTTTCTATGTCTAAATGGTTTACTGAATCTTGCCTCCGAGGCTTCATCTCCAAATGAGTCCAATAAAGTTTGAATATCTTCCGGAGCATAAAGATCAGTAAGGTCCATCTGTAGAAATTCTTCTCGGTTGTAACCATATAATTTTATAGCAGCATCGTTTACTTCAAGAAATCTTAAATTTTCTTTATCGTAAACAAATATTGGCTCAGGATTTTTTTGAATTAAAATATCGAACATTGTTCCTCTATGCATTAAAATATTTTGGAGTTCATTTTCAGAATTTTTTATTTCACTCTGCGTTTCAACCGTTACAAAAATATTTGATTTATTTTTTTCTGAATTAGATATTTTTACAAGTAACAGTTCAGTGTTGTACTTTAAAAAATCATTTGGAATAATATCCTCTGAATAAGGAATAGATTCTTCCAAAAGATTACTTTGAATAAATGAATTGATTTTATTAGAAACGTTTATCGGAAATATTTCATCAATTCTTTTATCAACTACCTGTTCAGTCTCAACATTAATAAATTTATTAAATTTTTCATTAATCCTCTTAACTACTCCATCAGAAGTTAAATAGGCTGATGGTTTAGGAAAACTATCAACCAAAGCATTAAATAATTCTTCTTCGCTCCAAAAGTTATAATAATCATACTTATTATCAACAATTAGACCAACCATTGCAAGTATTTTCTTAAAATTATCCAGAATTGGAACCTGTATTATGTTCTGAATAACTTCAAAATTTTTAACTTTTTTACTAAATCCTTCGAAAATTATCTGCTGTGTGTTAAGAATAACATACTGATCCAGCATTTTATAAATTAGGTTTTGATGCGGCGGTAAAAAAGTCTCATGCTTTTTACCAACTGCAAAAGAAGTTTCAACCCCCAATATACTTGCATATGAACTATTAATTGCGATCAGTTTGCTCTCAATATCCTTAATCCAAATGGGAAATTCATAACGATCAATTATGTCTTGAACTCTCTTTAAGGAAATTATAGTAAAAGGAACCAACTTCTGTAATTCAGATATGATAAACTTTAAAGGATTATCTTTATCAGAAAATATATTATTAACAGGTGTAACTTTAATCTTACTTAGAAGATCATCTGCATTAATATTTTCAATAGTTCTAAAAATCAAAATAACATTATTTGTATCATCAGTTTGGATAGGTTCTATAGATAAATCGAATAATATATTGTTTCCTGATTTTAAATTAATCGAAATGTGTTTAAATATTTTTTTTTGGAAATTATTTAATACCGGTCCGATAAGATCAGTTAATTCCTGAACAGTTTTTTTTTCAAAAACCTGATCTAGGGTAATATGATAGTCATCAATAAAAAAAAATGTGGCAGCTTTTTGATTTGTAAAAGTGATTTCAAACGAATCATCTAAAATAATTAGCGGATCCCCGTGGTAATCAGAATTTCTACCAAGTATATCAAGCCACTCTTTATTTTTTATTTCCACCTTATTAAAACCATCTTATTAAAATGTTGAAATTGTAACCTCATTAGAGTATTCAGAAAACCGATTCAAATCATACCCTCTGATTCTGTATGTGTAAACTTTTTTTGTTTCAACATTAAAATCCAGATATAGATTTGAACCTGCACTAATTCTTCGCATAAGTGTGTAAACACCTGAACCAGTTTTTCTTTCTATATCAAAATACAAAATATTATTGTCTGAACTATTCCAATTTAACTGGATCACTCTAACAGTACTATCGTAGGCTGCAGTAAGATTTGTTGGTGGTAATAAGAATGCTGGGTTAATTTTGATACTTACTGTATTACTTATTGCAGAATCTTCATTACTGTATGCAACAATTCTGTATTGATAAGTTGAACCTATAATTAGACCGTTCCCGGAATCTATAAATGTTATAGTATTTTTTGTTAGCGCAGCAATACGATTAAAAAATCCATCTGATGAACTTCTTAGAACAGCAAAATAATTTTCATTATCACTATTGTCTTTCCAATTCAAAAGGACATTTGATATTCCCGAAACATTTGCTGAAAGATTGGTTGGAGGAAAAATATTGCCTGATGAAATTATTCCGGCAGTATTTATTTCACCGCTAAATTCTGAAAACCCCGAAATCTTAAATCCACGAACTTTATAAAAATAGATATTAGTCGTATCAAGGTTATTGTCATTAGTATTATTGGATTTTCCTGTAAGCTCTTGATGTAATAAATATTTTCCATCCAAATTTACTTTACGCCAAAGTTCATATTTTTCAATATAACGCGAAGTATCTTTCCAACTGATATTAACTGATCCATCATTGAATTTTAGTAAAGCTAGGTTATATGGCTTGAATGGGATTCTATTATCATTCGTTACAAGCAATTCTGTTACAGTATTACTTTTTTGTGAAGTGCCATCATTATCGAAATAAATTAAATGTATATTTAATTTTTTACCGATATAGGTAGAGTCAAGTTGAAGATTAATTATTGGTGCAGTACCGTTATTGTTAGGTGGAATATTTCTAACAAATATACCGTCGATGTATAATTCAAGAAATTTTATAGAGTAAGGCTGTGCAATGGAATAAACAATTTCATTATTCCCTTCCATCAAAGTTCCATAAGAAGATGGTGATATGATTTGAATTTTCAAATTTGATGGGTTTGAATTCTGATTTGGATCAGAACTAAGATCTGCACAAGACTGTGAAATAATTAATAGGATTACTATTAAAATCAAAAAGGTATTATTTTTTTCAATTAACCATTTTTTCATTTTTATCTAATCCTAATTACAAATAATCTATCTATTCAGGAGTAAAGTTAATCTTAATTTTATTCAAAGAATTCGGAAGAATTTTATCTAATTTGATTCTAATTCCAACAGTAGTATCATTGAAATAATATTCTAACAATGATTTATTAAGTGATATAGTTAAAGTTTTTCTGTCAATATTCTGAGCAAAGTTTAGAAAAACTTTTAGATCACTAACCAATAAAGGATTTTTATTATTTAACCATATTTCAATTTCATTATCTGATATATTTTTAATCTCACAAGTTATTCTCTCTCTAACACTCCACCATCTATTTATTGTCGTAAGTGAAGTAAAATTAAATTTGCGTGATTTGATTTTATTTATCTTTTCCAGTAATTCATCTTCTGGATTAACTTCGCAATCAATTTTAGGATTGTAATTCAGAAAATTAACTACATTTATAGAAAACGGAAGTTCGTTAGACTTTACGAATGGAATTAATAACAAATCTTTATTATGATATTTGGGAAGTCCAGGAGCTTGTTCATAATAAAGTATTTTATTTATCCCAGCAGCGCTTATTAGACCTAAATCTATGTTTTCTAAAGCTTGTTTTTTGACAAGAAGTGTAGATAATTCAACTCCATACTCTCGATTAAAGTTTTCTATTAATTCAATTACGTTGTTAGAAGTATAATTAGCAATTCCTGATAAATCAAGAATGATTTCATCAAACGCGAATTTGGTTAAAATCTCTTTTGAAACTTCCAGATCAGAATTTACAATAAGATTAGGTCTCATCTCATTTTTCTGCAAAACATCAATCAGTTCAGATTCAAGAGCGTTATTGTATTGCAGCGTAACTATTACTGGAGAAGATATACTATCATAAAATACATCAATATAAGTATCCGGTTCGTTGTCCATCCAACTTATAGTATTCAAAACGAGTTTCTTAAATGCAGCTAAATCTTCTTTGCCTCCAATAACATCATTTAAATCAAAGCCTGTAAACAGGAATTTTCCCTTTCCATTAGATCCATAAACAATTGAAGAATTTGAGGAATCATAACTACTTTTATCTAAATAATATCCAGTTGAAGCTACTTTGTTTTTGATCACATCACAAATTAATCCCTGGTTCTTATTTGAAATCTGCAGAATCAATTCATCATCAATATTAAAATGATTCAAATGATTTGGTAAGAGAGAATGGAAATAGCTCATACTTTCTGATGATACAGATTCAATATTCTTTAATCCCAAAAGTGTTTCGAGATTCTGAAACTCATTCAGTAAGTTCGTCTGAAATCCCAATTTTGAACCTGAACAAATAATTGATTTGCCCTCCAATAAAAATTCCTGTAATTCTTTAAACTGATTAATTGTAATAAAATTTACAGATGGTAAAATCAGAATATCAAATTCATCATCAATACCAGATTCAAGATCATCATCATAAATAACAGCATAGGGAATTTTATCTTGCATTAAAAACAATTCCCATGCGGTTATTACATTTATTACCTTTTCAGAACTTTCATCATAATTTTTTTCAGTTAATTCAGAATATAAAATTGCAATCTTAGGTTGAGCTAAAGCAGAATTATGTGCAAATAAAAATCCCAAAGGGACAAGTAGAATTAGAAATATTTTTAAACGTCTGTGCATATAATTTTAACAATTATCTTAGTTCAATAACTAACCTGGTCATAGTCAATATAGTACTGTCGGGATTCTCCGGGTTTTAAATCATCTATATATAAATAAACCATCTGAGAACCAGCAGTATGTTTTACACTTGCTGTCTTAGTACCGATAATTTCTGAACCAATTGTAATATTTTGTGCATAGTCATTCAGATCAAGATCAATAACCAGGTTATTAATAGATTCGATTCCAGGATTTGAGACTTTTAAAGCAACGCGAGTTTTACCTCTTCTATCTGCTTTGATTTCTATATAATCTCTTTTTTCATACCACTTTTGAATTTCAGTTGCAGTTGTAATCCAGAATTTTTTCTTTTTAAGATCTTTGATTACATCTTGCAAAACACTTGCATAATCAATTCTGCATTGATACTCCGTATGAATTTTTAATATATACATTCCACCTTCAAAAAGAACACGATCTAAATCTTCCTGGTAAGTATAGAACTGAAATTGCGGAAGTGTCAATCCAAAATCTCTGATAATTTCATAATCATCCCGAGCAGTTTTTGTCATTGTAACAATTCGATTATCACCACGGATAATAGTTTTAGGAACCGAACGATCAGTGAGAGAATCCGTAATAACATATTTATAATTGGCGTTAATAACTGCTTTTAACGTGTTCTGATCAAACAAACCATAGTATGGTAAAAATCCATTTACACTGCTAGATGAAATTTTTTCCAGTTTTTGTTTTGCAGCACTTAGTTTTTTTAATTGTTCTGTGTATGGATAAAGTTTATTGTACGTATCATTTATTGATGCTAAATATCCAATATCGTCTAAGGCAGCTATCTCTCCATAAGATGAAATTGTTCTGATAAGCTCTTTATTATTTTCTGCAGTTTGCGGATCAACAAAAAAAGTTGCAGAAATACCTTCACTTTTTATAATCGGTAAAACATTATTGATGTTATTCACATCATTTGTAAGCACCGGCGCAATAACCGCAGCTGCTTCATACCCTATAGGCCAATCTCTTACATAAGCAATTGGAAAGTACATTAACCATTTTATCGCATTATTAAATAGTCGTTCAAAAAAAATGTAATCTTCCTGCACACCGATAATGGAATTCAATTCAAATCCCATCCACATAAATCTTCCTTTACCAAAATTTCCATAAGCTATTCCGGCAGATTTTTTAATCTCCTCGCGTACAAGACCATCATCCATCCGGTAGTTGTACCAAAAACTAACTTGGGTAGTTCTTGGGTCCAAAACTTCAACTGCCATTGGTCTATCCCAGGTAGCTATTTTCAAAGGAAAACCGGTTGGTATGTTAGCGGTTATCGGCAAGCTTCCACAGACGGTATGAATTTTAGAAAACTCATCGGGTTTTAACTCATAAGAAAACTGCAGACCAAAAACCTGATTCAGAAATTCCCATCCGCGCCATTTACCATCATTTGAATACGAGCCAATTCCGCCGGTTGCAAAAACACTTCCACCGTTTTCAAGATATTTTTTTATCTGCAATGCTTCTTTTTCACTTATAGATTTTGTGCCCGGCAATACAAGTAATTTATATTTTTTATGATCACCGTTTTCTATTTTCTGATCTGAAATAATTTCATACTTAAGATTTAAATTATCCAAAAACTTTTTCCAGGTTGAGATGTTATCATTTAACCATGTGCTGCCAGCAGGCAAAGTATTTTCTGTGTATCTGGAATATAGAATTGCAACTTCCGCCTCTTTACCAAATAGAAAATCTTCAATTATATTTGAGTTAGGTAAAATCTCTGAAGTGTCGAATCGACCGTAGATTCCCCGAAGAATAAAGTAATAGATAAGAATCGCTGAAATAATTATAACGAAACCAGAAACAAAGATAAAAAATTGATTTATCCTTACGCCAAAAAAGTTCTTTAGCGCCACTTCACTTCCCCTGAATTTCTATCTTCCTGAGTAGGTATATACCCTTCAGAAGTGTATTTCAGGAATTTATTCTCATCACTAAATCTTTCTTGCGGTCTTGCCCGAACCTTCTGTTTTTCTACTTTTTCTTCTTCTATTTTATATCCACGTGGTTCGGGAGTATGTTTTGATTGTGATGGTTGGCGTTGCTTTGTATATTCTTCTCTTGTAATTCCGGGTTCAACCGTTTTTACCTGCCCGCGTTCTGGTATACTTGAATCTTTTGTATAAATCGCTTCTGATGGAACAACAAGTTCGCCTTGCACTGATGCAGGTTTATTCTGATATGAAAATTGTCGTTTTCCTTCACGAACCTTGTAAAGGATGTACGCCCCGATTGCCAATATGAATGTGCATATTGTTGCTACGAGAATTATGGTGGATAGTATCGGGATAAGTTCCATTTTATTTCCTAATTAGTATTAACTGCAATATTATCTGATTTAGTTGAACTAATTCGATCCAATTTTCCCCAGGTCATTTTTATTCCAAGAAATTCTTCAATAGTTGACATGGTTTTACAAATATCAATAATTAAAATAAAAAACATTCGGTATATGATGGCGTACCAAACCAATCTAAATTCTTCTTTTTCTACCGCAACACAATAAAGAGCAGTAACAAGATCCAGAATAGCTAAACCAGCCCACCAAAAGAAAATCAAATGAGAAAATCCAAAAAATAGTGCTGCAAAAATAAAAAATGCATTTGCTGCAATATTCATCGTCGGCCAAATTAGTGCTTCGTAAGCCATCATCCACAATATAAATGTGTGTCCAAAATTTATTGTCGGATTTAACATTCTCTTTTTATGCTTTCTAATTGATTGAAGAATTCCTCGCGTCCATCTATATCTTTGTTTAAGAAGCTGCTGTAAAGTTACTGGTGCTTCTGTATAAGAAATAGATTTTGGCTCGTAATATATCTTCCAGCCTTTAGATAAGATTTTTAATGTTAAATCGGCATCTTCTGCATAAGTGTCACTTGAATAAAACCCGGCTTGTTCTATTGCTTTTCTTCTAAAAATACCGATAGGTCCGGGAATAATATTTACAAGTTTTAAATAACTCTGTGCACTGCGAGCCATATTTAATCCTTCAATATATTCAAGCGCCTGAAGATCTGTAAAAAATCTCTTTCTGTTTAGTACCTTAACATTTCCTGCAACCGCGCCAATTTTAGGATTTTTAAAATGTCTCACAGCAACCTTTATCGATTCAGGTGCAAGCTGTGAGTCTCCATCCATACAAAGTACAAAATCAGATTTAGAATAATAAATACCTGCATTTAATGCTCGTGCTTTTCCAAGGTTAGGCTGATTGATTAATGAAATTTTAATTTTTCCATAAATGCCGCTCTGAATTCCAACCATGGATTCTGCAATTTGTTTGGTATCATCGGTTGAACCATCATTAACAACAATAATTTCATAATTCTGATAGTCAAGCTTAAGCAAAGATAAAATTGATTTTTTTATTATTTTACCTTCGTTAAAAACCGGAACTATGATAGACACAAAAGGAGCATAACCATTAGTTTTAGAAAAAGTGTACTCATTCAGATATAAATATGCCATCACCAAAATGGCAAAGTATCTTACAAGTAGGATGAACAGAAAAATAACAAGAGCAATAATTGTTGAATACTCAAAAAGTGAGCTGTATGACAAAATTGTGTAAGGCAAAGTATATGCTATTACTAAAATCAGTAATAGAGATGCTATACCGCTAACAAGTATTCTTCGTAAATATTTTTGCTCTAAATTTTCTCCTTTTTTTTCATCGTCCCTGTTTGAAATAGTAATTATAGCACGATCGACAAGTTGATTTAGTTTCATCTGCCCTGATTATGGTTTGCAACAATTTTTCAATAATAATGCCATTATATTGATTTTAATTAACTTTTTTATCATTAAAAAACATTGTTTGCATTACCAATATTAGATTTTATTTTAATCTGTATCATTATCAAACAAAGATGATATTTGAGATTTAACAACAATCGTGAATATGTAAATTTTTACAAGCCCAAGAATAAACTCGCCTGAATTGAGTTTGATCGATAACCTGTATTTGATCTAAATGAACTTCCTGTGGAATATCTCATCTGCAATAAAAGGTTTTTGATAATCTGATACTCTATTGAAGCGTAAAATTCAGAAAGTATAAAATCATTTTGTGGTATTAATCCAATCTTGCTGCCGATATTAAAATCGAAGTTATCATCATTATAAAGATTCCAATCTGCCCAAATGGAATGAGACTCGAAATTTTTCGGACTCCAATAAAGTTGTGTTTTGTTTTTGAAAGAATAAAAATAATACTCGTAACCAGCAGTAATATCAGATTCAAAAACTTTACCTAACCTTGCAGCAAATTGGTTACCAGAGTTATCATCTGAAACATCGATATAAGAATATCTTCCGGATACAATTAAATTATTCTTAAAATTGTATTCGCCGTTAAGCCCAAAATGATATGCATTCAGTCTTCTATTAACTAAAAAAGGTGAATAAAGTATAAATGCGGCATCAGAGTAGTTTAATAATGCAGTAAAATTAAAAATACTTTTTTTCTGGGCTCTTAGAGACAGCTCGATAATATTTTCTTTACCGTTATTAACAAAATAGGTTTGCCCAAAACTTCCCACTCCTGAAAATGTTTCATTAAACTTTATATAAACCGAACCTTTAATCTGATTGAATCTCAAATCAGATTCTGCAGAGGATAGTTTACCACGTGAACCAGATAAACCTAAGTCAACAATGTTTGTCAAACCCAAATCAAATCCAAGTCCGAAATTTGAATAGCTAAAATCAGTATTATCGCTAAAGTAGGATGCCCTGGGAATTAATTGAATATAAGTAGGAAACATTTCGAATGAAAATTTATCACTTCCACCAAGCCAGCCTATTCGAGTTTTAATTATATAAGAATCAGGTGATTTATGAAAAAGATCTTCGTATATAATTCTTGCGTTTTGCACTTGTCCATTTTGTAAATAAGAATCACCAAGAAGCAATTTAGTTTCAATATCGTCGGGATATTTTTGATACAATCTTCTGAATTCTTTTAATGCTAAAGAAGAATCACTATGCCATAAATAAACTTTTGCACGCTGCTTTTCTATTTCAAAATCGCTGGATGATTTTAATAAATCATCATAGATTATTATTGATTTATCTAATTCTGAATTTGCAATGTAAGCATTTGCCAGCTCCAGTTTAACTGATTTGTTGTTCGGATCATTTAACAGATATTCATTAAAAGATTTTACTGCTAAATCATATTCTTTAGTTGAAGAATATAACCTTGCTTCTTCTAAAATCTTACTTGATTGTATCAATTCATATTGAATTTTAGAATTCTCAAAGCTTTTTTGCAGTAAACCGAAATTTTGAGAACTACTATCGAGAAATGAAATTTCATTAATTAGTTTTTCTGCTTCGGATAGATTGTTACTTCGCAGATATAGATTAGCCAATCCGAACAAAGCTTCTGTGTCTTTAGGCTCAATCGCCAATACTCTTTCAAAAAGTGATTGCGTATATACTAAATCTCTCTCTAACCAATAATTTATTTGAGCAGCTAATAATAAATAGTTTTTATTATTCGGAGATGATTTAATAAGATCATTAACGATATCAGAAGCTTCACAAAGATCATTTTTCCACATTAAAATCTGGGCTAATTTATATCTTACTTCAAGATCATTAGAGTAGTTTGTTAAGTAACTTTTGTAAAGATTTACTGCTAAATCGTAATTATTATTATAGGAATAATAATTTGCTAATTCTAAAAGCGTTTCTTTATTCGAAGGAGTTTTACTTAATTTTTCTTCTAATAATCTTATCCTATCTGCATAATAGGATTTTCTTAAAGTCGTTACCTTAAACCATAATTCTTTAAATCTGTCCTGTTCAAAAAAGTTTGGAGATAAAATCAGTAATTGCTCATTGGCTTCTTCATAACGTTTTGCCCTGATTAATTCATCAACCAATTTAAATCTTTTTTCATTTTCCGAAGGATCAGTTTTTAGCACTCGATATAACCTATCAATTTCATATTGTTTCTGTGGCGGATTCATTCCATAATTGAATCGAGAAGTTGTATCGTTAATCGAATAAATATATCCCTTGCCTTTCGCTAAATCCAAACCATCCATTGCTTCTTTGAAGTAAGGTCGTATATCTAAGGAATTGGTGAACGCCTCAATTGCAATTTTATTTTTACCAAGCCATAAAGTAAAGTAACCATATCTTGACCACAACCTGTGATCATCAGGAAAGTGTTCAGTATAAATTTTTAGAATCGGTTCACCTTTAGATATGTGATTATTTTTGGCTAATATTTCAGAGTACCTAATTATCTCGTCAGAAGAAGCAGTTTCTTTTTCCAGATAAATATCATACCAAATTTCAGCTTCACCCCAGTTGCCTAAATTTTTATAGCACTTCCCTATTTCAAGATAATTTTTTGCAATGTTTGGGTTTATCGCTATCTCTCTCTTATGCCCTTCAATTTTATTAAATAGAAGCTTATACCAGTCGGAAGTAGTTCTATTTAAGTTTGATATGATTTCATCATCGTTTGGCTTTAGCTTTTTTGCTGTACGAAAATCGTAAACAGCAGATTCATAATTACCTCTTTTTTCATAACACATTCCACGCAAGTTAAATCCGTCTGCAGAGTTTGGATTTGCCGAGATATATTTATTCAAAATATCTATTGCTTCACCATAACGCCCTGAGCTAATTAACTGAAGAGCTTCTGCTTTAAAATTTGTAGAGTTGTTAATTTGTGAAAATAAAGAAGTGCTAAAAAAAGAAAGGTTCAGGATAAGTAAATGATAGAAAAATAATTTCATCTTCTAAAGTCAATTCTATCTCTGATTCAATTGAGTTCTGGTGTTTTCACTGTCAAATTCTTTAAAGACATCGTCAGCACTGTTCATTGATTCATTTACCTTTAACATCAAATAAACTACATTAGCAGACGCGCCGCCATTTAATGTTTGATGAACTTTTGAAATGAATGAATCAATTAATTTATCATCAGAATTCGTTATCAAAATATAAATTTTATCATTGATAGTGCAGATTTTATCTTTCTTATGTGCCGCTAATTTTACAGAATAACTTAATTGATCAAACGAAATTCGCGCTTGTGATTTAATATTTGGGTCAAGTCTGAGTGACAAAATCGTAAACATTTGCCCGGTAGTTTTAAATAAAGCAATCTGATTATTTACAATCAATTTAAAATCATTTATACTGTAAATGTTTGGAACCAAGTATTCTGGAGTATTAAAACTATTAGATTTATTTGGAATCAACTCTGTTATTTCAGGCAATATATTTTCTCTGGTTGATCTTTTGGTTACTTTAAAATCTGTGGTTATACCCCTGTATGGTTCTATAAAATAATTGGCCTTAAATTTTCCTTCAGCATGACCAACATTTGGAGTTATATCAATAATACCAGGATGATTTTCTTCACTTTCTTCTGATTTATGAAGTTGAATTATACCGGTAGCAAAAGAATTCAGAACATTAAAAATCATTTTAGATGAATGAGCCACAGGTTCTCTTAATATCAATAAACTCGTAATACCCAAATCTTCTATCGATTCAATCATCGAACCGTATGCATCTTTAAGAATATTAAGATTTTCAAATTCAACATAAGGTGTTAACTCATCAAAAATAATTCTTGTTGGATTATACTGATGAACAACTGAAATAATATCACGGAGATAATCGCATAAAAATTCATCTCTGCTTTTAAATTCTGTTGTTTCTGTTGGCTGTGCAACACGTACAACTATAATTGTATTCTGATTAATGTAGCTTTCAAGATCTATATCAATAGAGGCGGCATGTATCATCAGATCTTTTGGGCGAGAGTTAGTAAAGTAAAGGCAAACCTGATTATTCTTAGCAGCTTCAACAGCATATTGAAGGCTTAACAATGTTTTGCCGGATTTTTTTTCACCAACTAACAAATAGGTTCCTCCGTGATAAAATCCTCCCCATGCGCTATCAACGATTGGAATACCTGAACGGAATAATTGAACGCTTTTTTTCATAGAATAATTTTTCGTCAATAATCCAATTATTATACCGTTAGTTTTATTTGATTATGCTTAAAAAATGAATAAAAAAGATATTTTTTTGGACTAAACAGAGACAAAAAAAAATAGTTGTATTATTATGCAACAAGCTGAAATATTAACGATTTCAAAGGTTTGCAGAATTCTTAACTTATCTTATAAAAAGATAATAATTTTGGAATAGATAATATTTCTTCTTTTTCAACTTCATTGAGTCATTGATGACATTTTTCATAAAATCACTAGGCCGATTTTTTTAGAAAAAATAACATTAACCTGCTTAGTGTAAGAAGACTTAATCGCTCAGAAATCCAAATACAAAAAGTGCGGTAGCATTTCCGACAATAGTTGGTTCGTTGGTTATGTAATCCATTCTATCATCAAAATATTTCATCTGATCTGAGTTAAACTCATTATAATCATTATTAAATCTCTGAATTTTATAATTTTCCAAAAGATCGGACGGTGCTGGACCAGCAGTAAGTGCGCCGGGTAAGTATCCATTATTAAAAAATGCTACTTGCGAATGTAGCTTTTTGGGAAAAATTGTTCCAATATTATAGATAAAACTTATTCCCCATGGGTTTCTTCCCAATATATAATCTCGTTGATAAATGTTTAAAGAATCAAATTCTTTGGAGCCGGTCAATTTTTTAAAAAGAATTGCCTGTAGGCTAACACCAAGAAATGC
>Ga0105099_10000942_pt1 | contig 19034 bp, 8 predicted proteins | sample PPLLak3cmMay2015_2_FD_79138 | JGI IMG/M metagenome (GOLD analysis project Ga0105099, IMG submission 79138) | Freshwater sediment microbial communities from Prairie Pothole Lake near Jamestown, North Dakota, USA - PPLs Lake P8 Core (1) Depth... | ecosystem: Environmental > Aquatic > Freshwater >... | reverse complement strand
TGCCAAATGAAGTTGCAACTCATGGATCAACTGCAAATCTAAAGACGATAGATGATTTTGGTAAGACTTACTTGAATGCACAAGGACTTGTAGGAAAAAAAGGAATAGTAATTCCAACAGAAAGTGACCCCCCAGAACTTTGGGCAAAGTATTACAAAGAAATTGGTGTTCCAGACACTGAAGATGGTTACGAGTTGGAAGACGTAGAGGCACTTAAAGAAAAGAAAATAGACCTTACAGAATCTAAGAAAGCATTTATGAAGAGAATGAGGGATGCTAAAGTACCTAAAGCAGCAGCTAAAGAAGCTTGGAAATTCCATCAAGATGCTATACTCGCTAATAGAAATAAAGTAGAAGATATGCACAAGTTGAATGTAAGTAAAGCTGTTGAAGCACTTCAATCTGAATGGGGTACTGAATATGATGCAAATATAAAACGAGTTCAGAGCGTAATAAGTATGGTGGCTCAAGAAGAACCTGAACTTATGAAAATTATAGATGCGCGTGGATGGAAGAAAGATACCGCGTTTGCAAAAGTAATATACGCACTAACAAAGGACTTTACAGAAGACAGATTGAATGTACAGACTAATCCATTAGAAAGAGAGGCAACCTTAAATTCATGGTTAGCAGAACAATCTGCTAATAGAGACAAGAGTCCTTTCTATAATGAACACGACCCAATGCATAAACAGTATGTGGATAAGTTCAATAAATTAGCAGCAAAAGCAAAAAAGAAATAATCAGACAATCTCGCAAGAGACCTGTGAAATAGTATTACAAACCGGACAACCTCGCAAGAGACCCAACTTAGAATCACATCTACAAAAACTAATCTCAAGAAATAAGAATTACTTCGAGACAACTGGTTGAAGTGGATTACTAAAGTCTACAGAAGTGGACTTAATTTCAACTAAATAGAGGTAATTTATCATGGCAACAGATAATAGTGTATTAAGAAATTATGCCTTCGAGGCAATTTTTCAACAGGAATGGCAGCAAAATAAGTCTGCCCTTAGAAATCTTATGATTAATAAGATTCTTATGAATGAATATTACAAGGCGTTTTCTATTGTCGGTGCAGTTGCATCCGGCACTACGCTTACTCCAGGTGCTCACGCTGCTACTACATTCTTAGATCATGCAACAACTCAGAGGGGTGTAAAGATTAGTCCTTATACTCGTGCTGACCTTATTGATGATGCAGAGAAAGTAGCCGCTGTTGCAGATCCTACCAATGAATATATGTTGGCAGACCTTGCTTACTTTGAGAGATGCTGCGATGCAGCAATCATCGCTGCTTTTGATGGTACAGCAACTACAGGCGCAACCGCTGGTGGAACTGAAGCATACGATACAGATATGGATGTTACATCTAGTGGGTCTCTTACTTATTTGGCAATTCTCGAAGCCAAAGAGAATATGAATGCTAATTCAGTACCAAGAAGTAACAGATGTTTGATTATAGGTGAAGACCAGGAAACAGACTTATTCCAGATAGATGAGTTTATTTCTGGCGACTATAATATTCATAGACCAATCTATGAAACAGATTCTGCAATAATTGGTAATATCGCTGGTTTCACAGTTATTAGTATGGCTCAATCACTATTGGGTACTACTGGTGGATATAACAAGAACTTCTACTTCCATAAAGATGCTATGGCGTTTGCAATTGGTGGTGGAGCACTTGGTTTCTGGGCTAAAATCTCGGAGAACCCATCATATAACTTTGAGACTCAACTTCAGACATATTGGAATATCGGCGCTTCTAGATTCAGAGAAACAGGTGTTGGTAGAATCCTTGTCTAATAACAATAATATATAGATATCTATAATAGGTGGGGAGAAATCCCCACCAAACAAATTATTCAGGAGATAAAGATATGGCAGCAAGCAAAGTTTCTATATGCAATGGCGCATTAATAAAAATTGGTGTAGACCCAATAGATTCAATTTCTGAAGACACGAGACAAGCAGAAGTTCTTAATAGGATATATGATAACAAACTCGATTATGTACTTAATAAGCATGATTGGGACTTCGCTATAAAAAGAGATACGCTTGCACAATCAACTACTGTACCTGAATATGAATATACTTATTGTTATCAACTACCTACAGATTGTATCTATATAATAGATGTGTATGAAGATGATGATTGGAAGGTAGAAGGTAATTTTATATTATCTGATGAAGAAACATGCCAAATAAAATATATATATGCAAGACCATCCGAAGCATACTTATCACCTATATTCTGTGAGGCATTAGAATTCTATATTGCAGCGTCTGTTTGTAATCTACTTACCGATGATAAAGGTTCCTACGATAGGATGATGGATGGTTACAATAAAGTAATTAAGGATGCAAAGTGGAGAGATTCTTTGCAAAAAGCAACTAAATATATGAAAGAACCTACAGTTATTACTGTGAGATAATAGTATGAGGAGATTAGATTTAGTAGGATGGAAATTTGGTAGATTAGTTGTTCAATCTTTTTCACATATCAATAAATATAGTTATTGGAATTGTATTTGTGATTGTGGGAATGAAATTGTTGCACGAGGTAGTCATATTGTTGATGGTAATATTAGTTCATGTGGATGTTATCAAAGACAAAGAATGTCCGAAGTACATAAAGGAAAAACATTCAAACATTCTGAACAAACAAAACAAAAATTAAGAAAACCTAAACCTATTGAATTTGTAGGTAAGATATCTGGAAGTAATAATCATAATTGGAATCCTAATAAAACTACAGAACAAAGAATAAAAGAAAGACATCTACCAGAAATTTATGAATGGAAGTATTTAGTAAAAGAACGCGATGGTTTTACCTGTCAGCAATGTGGAGATAGTACAGGTGGTAATCTTAGAGCACATCATTTATATGGTTATGATAATTTTGCATTATTAAGGACAGAAGTATCAAATGGAATTACATTTTGCGATAAGTGTCATAAAAAATTTCATCATATCTATGGATATGGCAATAATACTAAAGAACAAGTAGATGAATTCATGGAGGATAGTCATGCCATCTAACTATGCATTGAATAATTTTGTTGCGGGGGAATTTTCTCCAAGGTTATCTACTAGAATAGATATAGAAAAATATAAGTCCTCTTGTTACGAACTTACTAACATGTCAGTATGGTCGCATGGTGGAGCATGGAAAAGACCTGGAACTGAATACATTGCGACAGTAGGTGATACATCTAACAATGTTAGGCTAATACCTTTTATTAACTCAGAAACAGTTGCATATGCATTGGAATTTGGAGATGAGTATATTAGATTTTTCAAAGACAAAGCACAAGTAGCCACAGTAAGTGGTGTACCATATCAAATTACCAGCCCGTATACCTCAGAACAATTAAGTGAAATAAAATATACTCAGATAGCAGATGTTATGTATCTTGTGCATCCAGATGTACACCCACAAAAACTTACTCGTTACGCCAACAATAGTTGGACTATAGAAGATATTCCATTCTATGATGGACCATTCCTAGATAAAAACGATGATGAAACTATATTTATTACTATATCAGGTACTGACCTACTTGAAGGCACTTTAGTAACAGTGACTGCCTCTGGGTCTAACATATTTAATTCCAATCATGTGGGCGCGTTGTGGAAAATAGAGGGTACTGTTACAGAGTCTTCTGTAATTAATACTGCTAACACATGGACAGAATCTGTTCCTATTGGTAATAATGAAACATTTCAGTTTAATATACTTGGTACATTTGTAGCCGACATAAAATTACAAAGGTCTATTGATAATGGCGAGAACTGGACAGACTTCGCTACCTACGATGATAATATACAAGCACAGATAACAGAAAGTATAGAAGATGCATGGTATCGTGCTGGTATTGCTACTGGTGGTTATACGTCAGGTAGTGCTACCTTGCAAATAGTAAAATTGAATCAATGTGGTTATGTACAAATATACAACTATGTTTCCACAACTCAAGTACAAGCAGAAATTATATCCGACTTACCAACCGCGGGTCCTACATATGAATGGTATGAGGGTGCGTTTAGTCCTTCAAATGGGTATCCTTGTGCTATAGCAATATTCAAACAAAGATTAATATTATCAGGGTGTGCGGGATTGCCTAATTATATATGGGGTTCTGTAATAGATGACTATGAGAACTTTGATATAGGTGTTGGTAATGCCGACGATTCATTCATGTATAAACCTGATTCTGGTCAGCTAAATATAATAAAATCACTAAGACCATTCAAAGACAGTCTTCATATATTTTCTAACGGTAGCTGTTCACGCTTTTACTATAATAGTGGGGAAGCAAATATTGACGAGGAATTTGCATCGACAGGTAATAATTATGTACAATCTATAAATGTAGGAACATCTACTTTACATGTACAAAAAGATGGAAAAGTAATATGGAAGAAATACTATAATGGAGATACATATGCCTATGAAGATATCAATATCACTGAAATAGCAGAGCATATGTTTAGAAATACTACTATTAATGATATAGTATATGCTAACGAACCGGACACCATGTTGTATGTATTAAAAGATGATAATACTATGTCAGTATGTAAACTTGATATGTCGCAAGGCGTAATAGCGTATAGTGACTATGTGACAGATGGATACTTTGAAAGTGCGTGTGTAATACCAGGTCAGATAGAAGACGAGGTATGGTTATCAGCAGTAAGAGAAAATGAAGATGGTCAGACTAGATTTATTGAAGTATTATCAAGTAGTAGATGGGCTGATGTATCAGAAGCAAATTATTTAGATAGTATGCTTACTTATTCAGGTACAGCCACTACTGATATTTATGGTTTAGACCATTTGAAAGGATGCACTGTTGGAGTAACTTGGTCAGGTACATATATAGGAGATTATGAAGTCAATACTAATGGACATTTAACCTTGGATGATCCATATACAGGACTTAAAATAGGACTCAAATATGATGTAGCCTTAGAGACCATGCCTATAGAGATGCCAGCACAACTTGGTAATAGTCAAAATAAGAATAAGATTATTACAGCAGTATCAATTCGTTTTATGGATACACTTGGTGGTTATCTTGGATATGACACCAGTAATATGAAACCAATAAGTTCTATTACATCTGGTCAAACTATGTATGGTGAAACTAGACCATTATTTACTGGTTACAAACGGTTACAGTTTCCTAAAGGATATGATAGAGATATAAAAGTTCGATATGAGAATGAAGACCCAGTACCTGTTCATATAATAACTATCATTCCAGAAATCAGTGTAGGATAAAGGAGAATAACTATGTGGCAAGCTATTGTAACAATTGGCGCAGGTTTATATAATGCATACAAACAAGCCAGTTCTACTAAAGAATATGCAGAAGATCAGGCTGAAGCTGATAGAAAAGCCGCAGAAGCCAATGCTGCAATTTCTCGTTATGATGCTGAAGTTGCATTGAAATTAAAAGAAGCCTCCCAATATAAAACAACAGTTGCTCTTGCAAATCAATCAAATAAAATAATGGAACTACTTGGTAGTCAAAAGTTTGCATATGCAGATAATGGTATATCAGTAGGTGTTGGTACTCCTGCACAAACATTAGATAGAACAAGAGAACTTGGTAAAAGAGATGCGGAAATAATTCTTTACAATGGTAAGAGAGCATCTGATGAATATCAATCATTGCATGATAGATACCTGATGTTGGCAGATAAAGGTTTGAGAGATGCGGCGGCGGCTGCAAATTTAGCTTTGGAAGCTGCTTCTAATAGTGTGGATACTATCTACGCTAACACCGCAGCTACTACTGCAAACCAGATCAATACACTTGGAAAAGAAGAGGGATGGTGGTCATAATGCAAATAGAAAAATATAATCCAAATCAAAGTCCTGATGTAAGTGCTGGTGCATCTTTTTCATTAACTGGGGAAAAGAGTTCAGCACCTAATATGTACACAGGTGCAGATAAGAAATATGCGGCGTTTAAGAACCTTGCCGACACTGCTTTTGACATAACCATGCAGATGAGGGACGCAGAGCAGGTAGCTTCTGTAAATAATGCGATGGCTGAGATATCTAATAGAACTAATCTTCTTGTTGATGAAATTACTAATAACCCATCCTATTACAATAAATTATCATATGATGGTTATATAAAGAAATACGAAGATAGTATGGATAAGTTATATGCAGATACAATGGCAAAATCTAATATAAAGAAAAAAGAGTATCTTGCAAAAGTAAATGAAAATTGGCAAGAGTTGAAGATTAAAGGATATATCAATGTAAAAGCTACGGCTGATAGATTGACGGCAGATAGCCAGGTAGCATCTCTTGATAATATTTCTATGAGTGCAGTAAATACATTTATTAATTCAGGTGGTACAACTTACAATTCTACCATAGTACCTGCTATGGATGCTATAAACACAGCCATTGGTAAGGGATATATTACTACTCAGCAAGGTGAACAACGAAAAGAAGCACTCATTAGTAGTTCCGTACTTGGTAATATACAAAGAATGATAGAAACTAATCCAGATGCTGCAATATCATTATTGAAATCTAAAACCTACACAGAAGGTCAGGCACCTAATGATGTAATAACTAAATATCTTGATGAAACCAAAAGGACTACATTGTTAGCTCAAGCAGAACAAAATTCAAAAACATTGCGACAGAATAATGCGGAAGAAATAGGATATACTACATTATATAATAAATACAATGGGTTTAGTACGATAGATGATGTTAGTAAAGCGATAAAAGAGGCGGAGAATCCTGAACTATTCAAATTAGAAGGTAATGTAAGAGATGGTATACTGGCCCGGCTGGATAGAATTAAAAGTAATATGGAAACCAAATCAAAAACAGCCGGTGTAAATGTACTAGAAAGTATCTATGAGTCTATGTATGTAAGCGAAGACCCTACTAAACTTCCTACTGCACGCTCTATAATGTCTAATCCAGATCTTACCCCTACGCAAAGAACTACGGCACTTGGTGTGTTGAATAAAAGAAAGAAAGAACTAGATACAACTAACGCACAAACCTACCTAGAAGTTAAAGAGCAAATACTGGATGGTACGCTGAAAGATAAATACGAAGTAATATCTCTTGTAGGAGATGGCCTATCATATAAAGACGCAATGAAATTAGGAAATTTAGTAGTAACGGGTCAGAATAAGCAAGTAGATGAGGCCACTAAATATGGACAGAAAGAAATAGCAGCATCTATAAAAATGTATAATAACGATAGCCTTAATGAAAAAATACCACAAATGCAATACGAATTTGATAAAGCATTACAAGACGCATTGGATAAAAAGAAGTTAGAGGAACCAACCTCGTTTGATTTAGTAAAAGAGTTGGATACCAAAGATGCTAATAGTACTTTGTCTATGACATTAAAAGATTATGTAATGACTGATAATAAAGCAATAACAGAAATAGTGGGTGGGGACGAATCCAATAATGTAATGGTAGCGTCAATAGTGGCTATGAAATTGCAACGTACAAAAGATTTGAGCGATGAGGTTATCAATGATCCATTATTAGCAGAAGCGGCTCAAAATATATATAAAACAAAAAAGAACACAAAATTTACTAATGCTACTCTTAAAGCCGAGATTAATAGATTGAGAAATTTATCCATAGATAAAACTAGTAAAGAATATACCGATGCAATAGAGTATTTTAAAAGTAATGGAATTACTAATCCTTCAGAAACCCAAGTTATACAATTAATGTATAAAGCACAGCAGGTAAATAAATAATGGCAAACTTATACGAAGGCATAGATATTTCAGATATCAAAGCGGAAAACGATACCAGGGATACTGGTGGGGATAATATGTATAGTGGTATAGATATTTCAGATATCATCAATACTCCTACAATCGAAGAGCCCCAGCAGGATAATAGTTTACGCCATAAATTATTGACTGTTGCGGCCAAAACTGTGCTAAGAACCGTCCCCGGCCTAGCACCTATAGTTGGTATATCTGATATATCAAATATTACTGAAGAGCCTGTAAGTTCAATATTTGCTAATATAGAAGAGCCCAATGTAATCAGAGAACAACTTACCCCTGAAGAACAAGCTAGGGAAGTTTTTGAACAACAGAAAAAGAAATTGTTAGAGGGCAGGTATGGTATGTATACCGGTTTAGCTGCTAACTATATGGAAGCTAATTATCCAGATATGGCAATATCATCTGTTAATATACCTGTAGATTTAATTGTTGAAAATCATAAGAAGGAACAACTTGCTGTAGAAGAAAAAGAAGCAGGCACATATGATTATGGTACTGATGTTGCTGGATTCTTAGCGCAGAGCTTGGTGGCGGCTGGTACTTATGGTGCAGTACAACCACCCAAACTTGAAGATTACAAACATTCTACCAAACCTACAGTATCCAATGTAATAAAAGAAGGTGTGGAATCTGGTGCTTTAGGCACTGTGTGGCATGCAAATGATTACTTTCCCACCTCACCTGGATATACAGAGGCCTTATATGAGCAACTTCCGGGCTGGAAAAAAGCATTGTACAATATTTCAGCTGTGTCAGCCGATTTACCAGTATATTCTGCAGCTGCAGTCGTTACTACACCCTTAGAAATGATACCCGTAGCAGGTCCATATATGCATGCTGGTGCAACTTTTGCTATACCTGGTGTAATTAGAAGACACTACGCCACTAAAATTCAGGTGGGGGATGTAGATAATTGGAATGATTATTGGCACGATTATATGAAACCAGATTTACAAACAGCTGCCAAAGAGGGTATTGTGGGGGCTGTAACGTTTGGTGTAAATAAGTACACCGGTAATATAACTTCCAAATATGCTGATAAGTTAATGGATAAATATACTACTACATACGGTGGCCGGCTTGGTATAAAAGCAGGTCAGAAGGCCGTAACTTTTGCTGTAGATGATGCGGCATTTACTCTTACTGGGGATGTGTTACACCACCAGGCCCCATCCCTAGAACAATTCGTAGATAATGCAGTAGTACTTTCATTTATACATGGGCAAAACAAATTACAAAATAGAGCTATATCGGGTATTAATACTAAAATAGCAGAGCACAAAGCTAATAAGCTGGTAGATATTTATCGCAAAGGTAATTTTTTGTCTTTGGATAACATCAATAAAATATTCAAAGAAAATCCACAGGCATTTGATGACTTTATGAGTTTGAATACGGATATACCAGATATATTCAAAATAGATAGTGAGCGCAAAGTTGTAGAACTAAAAATAAATCAGGCTGATGTAAAGCAAAGTAAAGAAAAAGTAATAACGACTAGAAAAAAAGTCGATGCCAGTTTTGATGAGCTTATGACTTTGCTACAAAAATCAACAGACAATATGTTGGATTTAGAGACTTCTAAAGCTACTAGTGAAAAAATACAACAAATGTTTACTAATAAAGATAGTGATATTAATACTGTATTAAAATCAGCAGCAGATTATTACTACAAAATTGGTCTATTAGAACCAGATGCTGCTACTACAGATATGGGTACGCTTATAATAAAAAATATGCGTATCGAAGAAGAGTATTCTAAATTGGTTGACGAAATAACAACCTTGCGAGGCAAATTACTAAAAGAACCCATCACCAACCCTGACGAAACCAGGTTTGTCAATATGGTTGAAGATGCTGATGCTCAGAGAAATGCTATAGTTCAGTTGAAAGAAAAATACAACGCCATACTACCCCTAATAAAAAGTCTAAAAGTATTAGAGGGTATGAAAGATAAAATGATGGGGTTGGACAGATCTAACGCCATGATGAAAGAATATAGGTATAGTTATAAATTCAATCCGTGGGTAGATGAAAATAATAAAATAGTAGATAATACTCTAAAATCTGTATATGCCAGAAATAGGGAAGAAGCATTAGAAAAAATAATTAAAGCGGAAGAACGTGAACCGGTACGAACCGGGCCATTAACTGCTGAAGATTTACGCTTTATGAAGGCTCTGCGTAAAGACTTTGATGCGGCTTTGACTGAACTAGCTACCCTCAAAGATGCTTTGGCTGCAAATGCCCCAAAATTCAACTACTCTAATTTACAATATAAATTGGCCTTATTATATCAAGAGAAATTCCCAGATATTGTTAATAAATATAGCCTAACAAACGAAACGTTTGAAAAACGTGTTGTAGAGCACCAAGATGTTTTGGGATATATTAATGCTTTGTATACTAAGCTCATAATGGATACAAAGATAACGGCCGATGGAATAGTACCAAAACTAGACGTACTGACTAAGAAGAAAATTCTAACCGAAGAAGAGCTTGCTTTGCAAAATAAATTAAAGGCGGACCTGATCGAAACCAATAAAACCTTAAGTGCTGGGTTGGATTCTTTTATATTAGAGGTAGATAACTACCTAACTGATGTAGTCCCAGCTCAAAATAATGAACGGCCTTCTGAGTTGAAGTTTTTTTACGAATTGTCTGCGGAAAGCGCGATGGTTAAAGATGTGTTAGAAGATACAGTATTGTCGAGTTATATAAATAAAACCACCTTCAATGATATATTCCTAACTACTAAGAAAGAAACGGATGTTGCTATGGAATTAGAAGCAAATAGAAACCGCTCAGTAGCAGATCATAAAACAATGGTAGACAGCTTCAATCAATGGATGGCTGAGTTTAAGAAACCATTCCAGACATTACCAAAAACAGCTAGTTATTCAAAACTACGTTTTAAATTATACATGTTGGATAAGATGAATTCAGTAAAAGCTGAAGAGGTTATAAACAGCCTAGATACTATGGTGGGCAAATTATCTAAAGAAGAACTTACCCTGTTTGAACATGCGGTAATAATGAAAGATGAATTAGAAACTATTAAAATAAATATTAGTAATGCTAAAGACGCAAATAAAAAACTTAGTGCCTCAGAACTTAAAGCCATGTTTCCAGAACGAGTACATACTACGGCCTGGTTCCAGGGTATGTCATTAAGTGAAATAGTTAATTATGCACAGCAGAGGATACGTGAAGCTGAAAGTAATCCTGCTATAAAAAGGGCTTTGGAGGGTGATAAGGCTTACATGGATAGTATAAGGACGGCCCTTATAAAGTCTGCAAAGGCTAGAGGTATAGATCTTACCGGCAAACTATCTAAGAACGAGTACTTTAGAAGAATCACTGTTGAATACGCAAATTCTAAAATTAAATCTGGTAAGGCCCAAGTCGGCGCCAATAAGTCTTATATGATGGCTAGAACTAAAACGGGTACGGTATCGCCGTTTGAAACTAATTATAGAATAGCTAGATATGAGATAGCCCATAAACTATTAATGGATATTGAGATCAACAAGCTGTTGGTGTTTCTAGAACAGGAATACAGCAGACCAAGAAAACTAGCATTGTTAAACAAACTTAAAGAAAATATAAACATAGGTGCCAATTATAAGAATGTGTCTTGGAAAAGTTTTATAGATCAAACTAAGGAATCAATCTGGGATGCTGATAGAATGGGTTCTAATTTTACAGAAGAAGATGCTATCATTAATAAACACATAGAAGATTCAATAAAAAAATATTTAGAAACAGAAAAAAAGCTAACAGAAGACACTACAAAAACACCAGAAGAAAAAGAACAACTAAAAGAACAACTATTAAATAAATTGTTGGGCAAAAACCCAGAAATGTCCGATGAAAACTTTATATTGCAGGAATCTGCGGAGTTTTCACAAGTATTATTATTACCAAATGAGATAATTGAATCTCTAAATACAATAACCCAGGTATATACTAAAAGCAATCCTTGGAGAAAAGGTATAGGCTTGTGGAAACAATGGCAAATAATGAATCCAAAGACTGCTCTCAAATATAATATTAGAAATATGGAAGGTGATTTTGAAGCCGTAGTTGCTGGTAATTTACATACTCTTACTAAAATAAAAGAAGCGTGGGCCGACATGGTTGCTGCTGCTGAAGGCAATTTTTCTGAAAATATGAAAGAGTATAGGTCAAGGGGTGGGAATCTAAATACATTACTACAACAAGAAATTAATGAGGGCAAATACCAAAGTGTTAGTGAATATTTTATCAAGCAAGATGCTGGTAGTAAAAACCACAACCTAGTAAAAAGTTGGTTTGACAAAGCGTTTCAAGCCTCTAATGCTAGAGAAACATTGTTAAGGTACGCAACTTTCCTTTCATATAAAGAGCAAGCGCAAAGGAATCAATTCGGAGCACCTGATAATTTTGGAGCCTCTTCTCCAAAAGAAGTAATGGCACTGTCTGATATCAACGATAGGGCGTTCGTGTTATCTAATGATTTATTAGGTGCATATGATAGGATAGGTCCATTTAGTGTTTGGATGAGACAGACCATGTATCCGTTCTGGTCTTGGACAGCAGTGAATGCTAAAAGATCGCTTAGGCTAGCCAGAAATGCATTAATGTATAATAAAGATATGCGGGAACTTGGTATCAAGGTGGTAAACAAAACTACTCTGCCAGCAGCATTGAAGGTTAGCACAGTGGTAGCAATGAAGTTAGGTCAATTAGTATTTGCGGCTACTGCTTTGCAATCTATCGCACAAGTATATAATAACATTATGTTTACGGAAGAAGAACAAGACTTACCTCAAAATATTAAGGATAGTTTCCATATTATATTAGGTAGAACAGAAGCTGGTGAAGTATCCTACTTTAGTAATCTAGGTGCATTTAATGATGCCTTTCAGTGGCTTAATGTTGATACTATACCAAATACTTTAGGAGATTTGCTTAGCAGGGGTATGAGCATGGAAGATGCAGTAGTAAAATATGTTGATGATGAATTTAGTGTATTTAAAACTGGCGAGAAATTTCTTAAGAATCTTACTAATAAATTTGTACAGGGCTTTGGCCCACAGATTAAGCTTCCAATAGAGTTGGCTTGGAAAAAAACAATATTTCCAGATATGTGGAATGCTAAAACTGTTCAAGATAGAACTGCCTATATATTCCAATCGCTCAGATTAGAAGAAGAATATAAAATGATAGCTAACAGACTGGGTATTAATTATCCATTGAAGGATAATTATTTTGGAAGACTACTAAAAAATACGCTAGTCTATTCTGCTGATCCATATCAATCTGCGTATTTTAACACGATTAGTAAGGTGCGCTCTTACAAAGAAAAGGTAGGTGAATCCTTCATAGCTAGCAATAAAACACCGAAGGGTGAGGCTCTTTATAATTATAGATTATCTGTTTTATATGGAGATGACGCGGCCGCAGAACTATTCTATGAAAAATATATGGAGGCTGGCGGAACTACAAAAACTCTCAAACAATCCTTAGAAAATATGCACCCACTTAATGGTCTAAGTAAAAACCAAAGGACAGAATTATTGACGAGTTTAACTGATGCAGAGTTTGACGAGTATACTCAGGCTTTAGATTACTATCTAGCCCTAAGTGTGGGGGACGTGGAAGGAATAAAAGAAGGAGATCCTTCTGGTTTACCCAAATACATAGCCTATTTCAAAAAGTTATTTTCTACCGAGGAGGACGCAGCAGATGATACTGATACCTCCACATTAGATAGTATAAAAAACTGGTGGACAAATATGAGAGCTAGTAACGAGGCTAAGTATGAGGAGTGGCTTAGTAAACATAATGTAGCACATAAACAAATAACAAAAGAAGACATAGATAAAGTTGCTGGGCTAGCGATGGCCGGTGTAAATATAACAGGAGAACTAAAAACTGTAGAAGAAATTCTAGCCAAGCTTGGTAACTCTGGAAAAGTAATATTAGCAAAAACCCCTCGCACAATAACTAATGCTAAAGACATAGCGACCCTAGAAAAAGAGTTTGAAACTTTACCAGAAGCGTTTAAAAATACCGTAAAACAAGTAGAACCACTATTCAAAAATAACCCAGAGTTGGTAAATGATATAGAGAAACTTTCTTTCAAACAAAAGAAACGCCTGGCAACCAAGGTGACAAATACTATAGAAAAAGAGTTTGGAAAATTGGGCGAGGAACTGGAATATAACGGTGTAAAAAATGAGCTACCATATACCTCTAAAGATGTTGAAGACGCTATCAATTACACCATACAAACTTTGGGTAAGTCCCAGGTAGATAAAAAAATAACTGCGGCTAGTAAGGTGGTCGAGGAAGTAAATAATAAATCAATGGATGATATACTTAAAGAATTAGAAGCTATATTAAAGAGAGGTAAATAATATGACGGTAAGCACCTATTCACCAGTATCATATGTTGCGGATGGTTTAACCACTGATTTCATATTCAACTGGAATCTCTGGGATGAAAATGATATTTGTGTAACAATTGTTCGAGGCGAAGAGTATGATGAACAAGATATAAACTATGACTATACAGTAGTCAGTGGTACATCTACTGGTGGGTGGGTAGTATTTAATGCTGCGCCTGATGATGGGATAGTACTAATAGAAAGTAATGTTCCATATACCCAGGGAAGTGACTACCAAGAAAATGGTTTGATTCTTGCCAGTACTATTGAACAGGATTTCGACAAGTCAGCATTAAGAGATGCTCAATTGAATAAAATGTATGATAGAACCTTGAAGGTTCCAAGAACAGAAAGTTCTGTGGCTGAAGTGCCCCCAATTTCTGTTAGGGGAAATAGAATATTTATGTGGGACGAGGGTGGAAATCCAACAGTTAGCACGGTAACAGAAGAGCAACTAGCCACATTAGTACCAAGTTCTGGGACTGCAACTTCTTATACGGTTGTAGGAACTGTAAGTGGAACAGCCAGTATCAATCTCTATGCAGACAATGGGGATGACATTAGTAAAAAATGGAGAACGGTCGCCAAGGATGCTGGCTCTTTTGCAATCCAGTCTTTTGCCACCGGGGATTGGGTGGATGCTTTCGAGATAGACACGGTCAATAGTGGTACTTATAATATCATAACTATGGAACACAACATAAATACTTTAACAGATAAAACCACAGATCTTTCCACTTTAGATACTGCGGCTTATTTGAAGTTGTCTGGAATAGAAGCTGGGGCTACTTTAGGAGCTATATGGGGATCCACTATTGCTGGTATACCGGCGGATATTTATTACAAAGCCACTGATACGTTGGATGATATAGATGATGGCTCGGAGTATAAGAAATTATTAGCTACTAGTATAGCTGCTGGTAGGGTGGTATTGAGTGAGGCTACAGGAACCCTGGACGATATAGAAAACGGAACTACGTGGGGCAAAATAGCAATAACCGATATTCAGTTAGGCCATATATTATTAGGTGAAACTGTGGGTGATCTTGACGACGTTGCTGATGGTACTACCTATGGTAAAACAAATTTATTAATATTAGACTCAGGATACATTACTCTGTTTGGTCAAGATGGTGGTGATGATGGGTATATGACTGCCACCTCATCGGGTATACAAGGTTATGTTAATGATACCAAATATCTTGATCTTAATACTAGTGGTTATCTATACCTAGGTGATCAGGCAAATGAGCATATAAAATTATCGTCAGCAGGTATGGAATATTACGATGGTGCAACTCGTTATGCCCAATATGGGGCATCAACTACTATAGGTAGAACCACTACTGGTTATGGTAATATTCTAATTACATCTGCTGGTATTTATTTAAGAAGTGGCACCACCACTAAATTATCAATTACAGATGATGGTATATCTGGTTCAACTAATTCTTTTGTAATGGCCTATAAAAATGCCACTAGCTCTAATCAAACCGGAGACGGTACTTGGGTAACATTGGTTTGTAATACTGAAATAAAAGATATAGAAGGTGATTATGTTGCAGCTACTGGGGTTTATACTGCTAGGGCAACTGGCTTACATTTCTACCATATTGCTGCAATGTTACAAACTAGTGGTACCCCAGATATACATGATATTAGATTAATACATAAGAACTCAGCAGGTACAATATTAAATACATACTATGGTAGTTATATAAATACAGAAGGTGGAGGACATATCCAGACAATGACCGGTAAGTTAGATGTAGTAGTTTATATGACAGCAGGTGATTATGCATATGCACAAGTAATGTCAGATGGTGCAAGTAAAGCAGTAGACATTTATGGTGGTGAAGAAATTAGAACCTATTTCAATTGTGGTATTCAAAATCTAGCCTAGGGGCAATATATATGAAGAGCAAATTTCTACGGTATGAAGGTCAATTCGCGGAACCCCAATATAAGGTTGTGGAAGCTACTGATATTAGTGGCTTAGAAGACTTTATTATTACAATATCTGGACAAGAGCCTGAAGTAATACCTATAGCTAGAACACATATAATAAATCAAGATAACCTACTTACTCAATATGTGGTATCAGATGGTTTCTATATAGGGGCTTGGCGATCCAACGCTACTGGTATGGATTGGAGAAAATCTAATATTGGTATAGGTATGTTAGCAAATACTAGTACCACTTTAACAGACGATGATTACGTTCAAGAATCTATGCTAGAACATATTAGGGTTCAGATAGATAAGGCTGAGCGGCCTTGGGTAGTAGCTACTGCCTATGCGGCTGGAGCTATAGTTAGTCAACCAATTACTGCGGCCGGGATTCAAACTTTATGGCAGGCCCAAAACGCCGAGACTAGTGCTACGACAGATGGTTTCTATACTGAAATAGATACTTGTACCTCATTTTATGGAGAAATTCCAGGCACCCTAGAGGTTAGACAAGGCAGTGATACTTCTTATAATGAATCTATTTGTTGGAGTCCTGATTTAAGACTATTTGTGGCAGCAGCAATAGCCGCCTCTACTTATGGCCCCAGATTCATGACTTCGTCTGATGGTATAACCTGGACAGATATATCTGGTCCCTATTATTATTCGTATGCTCGACCTACTTGGCAAGATGTTTGCTGGGCTGGTGGTAGTATACAAAAGTTTATAGCAGTAGGTTTGGATAGTGGTACTGGTATGAGTCTGGCCTATTCTTCTAATGGGTCAAGTTGGAATGGTAGTGGTTATATAGCATATGGTACTTTGTCAGTATGTTATTGTAGTACTAATGATAAATTAGTAGCTATGACTCAGGGGGTTGCTTATACCTCAACCAATGGCACTAGTTGGACTGGTCATTCAGATACAAGTTTAAATGAACACGAGTCAGCAAGGGTTTGTTACAGCCCTGAACTAGATATGTATGTATCAGTAGGTAATAATTATTCAGAAGACAGGGTAGTTATATCCTATGATGGTGAAAGTTGGGGGGTATCAGTTACTGGAGAATCTACTGATGAATGGAAAGATGTGTGCTGGGGGGCAGGAGCAAATATATTTGTTGCCACTAGATATAGTGCAGCAGATGGTGGATATATATTTGTAACCTCTACCAATGGTACTAGTTGGACAGATAGAAATTCAGTTGTTTATGATGAACAAATAGCAGTCTGCTGGTCTGAAGCTAGGGATTGTTTCGTAGCCTATACAGGAACTACAGCTCTAACCTCTGCAAATGGAATAACATGGACTACTCTTGAAACTATATATGATGCAAATTGGAGTGGGGTAACATATGCCCCTGAAATAGACACCTATTGTGGGGTTTCTTCGGCCTCTAAATACCATTCATCCCTAGTGTATACTGGTAGTACTGCTGGAGATTGGGTACTTGAATCAAACTGGACTGGGGCAGAAACTTTATCCCATACTGGTAGCGCGGATACTGCAACATATAATACTGCTATAGATTGTTCTGGTTCTGATTATATTGGTATCACTTTTAGTGTAGTTAGTGTTACAGGTAGTCCCACTATTACAGCTGCTATAGATGGGGTAAGTGCTACTTTCAACTCAGCCGTGGCTGGTAAAAAGATTTATGCTACAATACCTAAAACAGATAGTTCTGGTGTATTAACCATAACCTGTGCTGGTACAGTAGAACTAAATAATATGTATGTATACGAAGGTTATATGCCTGGAGTAACAGAGGTTGTGGATGGGGATATAACTTGGCGTTGTTTTGGTATTTTGGATGAAACCTATGATAGTGATTGGGAGCTTGTAAATACTAATGCTGACTTAATAACCTATAGTTGTCCTACTGGGGACGATGGTTCTGCGGCAACCTTAATATATGCATTAGAGCAGCTAAGACTGGGTGAATATATTCCAGATACATTTTTTGATGAACAAAGTAAGCACAGTGGTTATACATATATTGAGGCCCTGAAAGAAATTTTGGCCGCCAACATAATAGATCAAATTGACGATCACCTAACTTACGCATTTCAGAATGCTATACACCCAGAAACTGGTACAGCAACTTATAAATACCTAACCAATAATTGCGAGGTGTGGGCAGGACTTAATGCTGCCTATAATTTCTTTTCAGATAGTAGGTGTGGCACTGCTACAGCTTATTTGAATAGTCTGAATATGTACAGGTCTATGATTGAGGGTGGGATACAAGACTTATACAATTCTGCGACCGGTTCTTTCCTATATTATGCTGGAGAGAATGTACTTTCCAGACCAACTACTAAAACATTTGATCCTTATTTGAGTTGCCAAACCTGGCCCTGCCTATTTGAAGTGCCAGTAAGCTACGAGGCTGCCAGCAATGCCGTAGAATATATGAGAACTAACTCTTCCGAATGGTGGAAGGATAATTTATCGGCCTTGGGTAGTCATACCGGTTTATGTAAATTTGATATAAACAATTACTATGTAAAAGAAATTACTGAAGCAGTAGAAACTAATAGTTTACTTTATACAGAAACTTTTCCGACTCTGGATAATTTAGGTTACTATATATACATGATGACTGGGGCTGCCCAAACAGTTGGTGTAATAAGGCGCCACGATCAACTAGCAGGCCTAACAGACGACGATCACCCTCAGTATCTTACAGAGGCTAGGGGGGATGGCCGTTATTATACTCAAGATAATCTGAATGAGGGCCAATTAGATAGCAGATACTATACCGAATACGAAATAGGGGTAACCTTAAGCGGTATAAATGATACTATAATAACTACTAGTGGTGTG
>Ga0105099_10000941_pt1 | contig 19049 bp, 17 predicted proteins | sample PPLLak3cmMay2015_2_FD_79138 | JGI IMG/M metagenome (GOLD analysis project Ga0105099, IMG submission 79138) | Freshwater sediment microbial communities from Prairie Pothole Lake near Jamestown, North Dakota, USA - PPLs Lake P8 Core (1) Depth... | ecosystem: Environmental > Aquatic > Freshwater >... | reverse complement strand
TGCCCATCCGCAACAACCTGCCGCGTGTCCCCTTCCTGCGGCCGCTGCACGGAGGCTGTGGTGCGCTCTCGCCTGCCGGCTGGTCGACGGGCCACAGGATATCCTCAGCCGCTTCGCGTCGTGTTCGGGATGCAGGTCACCCGATCAAGCCAGTCAGGCCTTTGTAGAAGAACGCCAGTCCGAATACCAGCGAGACTGCGATGGCGATCGTGCGGCTGTTGCGGTCCAGCCAACCCTGCGCTGCCCGCAGCGGCGTGGCGGCCCGCTGCGGCGCGAGGGCGTACGCCAGGATCGGCGGCAAGACCAGCGCCTGTGTGACCAGGGTGTAGAACAGGTACAACCCGGCGAAGCCGGCGACGCTCGGCATCCCACCCTGGATCACGTCGATGGCCGTCAAGGTGAAGACCCACTGTTTGACGGCGATGGTGATGAGGAGCGCGCCTGCGCCAAACGCCTTGAGCGGGGACAGGCTGCCCAGGGTGGCCATCCACTGCGGGGGCGGATCGTCCGGATCGGTCTGCTTGCGCCACTTCCGAAACGCCGCGAGCAGCAGCAGCACGCCCAACACCATCAGGAGTGTGGAGGCGATGATCTCAGGTCCCTCTTCAGGGTGTGCTTCGGCCGCCGCTCCGAACACGGGACCGAACAGTAGCCCCTGCGCCAGGCGAACGGCCAGCGTGCCCGCCACCAGCGCCAGGGCGGCGCGCACCCCTCCCTGGCCCAGCAGGACCAGCAGGATCAGGATGGGGTAGATTGGCACCAGCGTCGCGCCCAGGATCAGGGGAAGAAGATCGAGCAACACGTCGTTCATGGGACGCCCGTCCGACTGGAAGCCGGCTGCCTCCGAGCCGCCCCGATACTACCACGGCAGACAGCCGGATGACGCCCTTCGCGTTCCCTCACCAGGAAGCTACCGACGGTGGAGGGTTCCCTCCAATGAGAATGCTACCGAGAGGGAACCGTGGGCGAGCCCGAACCGATCAGCCTCGCTGAGCGCCACAAGTACCTCCGCCTGCCCCAGCCGATCTTTCTGGGAGTCAGCCGCCGAGATCGAAGCCGGCTGCTGGACCAGGCCGCCCTTCCCCGGCGCGAGGGTGACGATCCCCCCGCTCACCCCGCTCTTGCCCGGCAGGCCGATGTCGTACAGCCACCCGCCGGAGTGCTCATACAGCCCGGCCATCGCCATCACCGCCAGCGCCCGGGCGCAGGGGACGGCATCCATGACCCGATCGCCGGTGACCGGATTCAATCCGCCTTCCGCCAGGGTGGCGCCTATCACCGCCAGATCCTGCGCGCTCACCCTGAGGGCGCACTGCCGCGTGTGGGTGTCGGTCGCCAGGATCGGGTCGAAGAAGCTCCGGCCGTGGCTCTCCAGCAGGCCAGCGATCTCCTGCTTGCGCGTGTTGGAGGCCGCCTCAAATGAGTGGCCCTCGGGATCCAGTTCGAGCAGGCGGCCGGCAAAGCGGGAAAGCCCCTGCTGGAAGAAGTCCCATTTCTCGTCTGCGGTATCTCCCGGCGCCAGGCTGGAGGCGGCTAGCGCGCCGGCGTTCACCAACGGATTGCCGGTGTGCGTCGGAGTGGACACGATGGCCATTACAGAGTTGAATGGATGGCCGGTGGCGTCGATGCCGAGCAGTTCCCGCGCCCGATCGGGGCCGAGCTCCTGGCAGATCAGGGCGAAGACGCAAGGCGCGGAGATGCTCTGAGTCGAGCAGAGCGTGTTCAGATCTCCCGCCCGCAGGACGCGCAGCTGACACTGACGATCCACAGCCTGAAGAGCTAACGCTAGCTCTGCGCCAGCGCCGGGATGTAGTCGGCCACCTCGCCACCATCCATCAACTGGAAACGGGTGTAGGCCTCCGTAACCAACCCCCGAACCGTCTCGGCAGGCGGCAGATGCCCGGTGGAGACGGCGTCCCCCCGATCGGCCTCTCGATGATGCACCTTCGCGCTTTCCGTGATCTTGGCGACCCCTGGCGCGCCGGCGACGCGCGGGCAGCCGCTCGCCGGGCGGCGCGGGCTTCGGGGTGAGCCTGGGCGAGGCGGCACCTCTCCTAGGGCGCGGCTTCCAGCCAGCTGCGGGCGGCTTCCACTGCCTGGTTGGCCGCGATCCCCCACTGTATCTGGGCGGGGAAGATGCTCTCGCGACCGACCAGCGCCACGATGCCGGTGCGCTCGAACTGGGCCAGCACATCGGGCCCAATCCCGGCGAGGAGGATCCGGCCCCCGTTTTTCTGCACCGTGCTCGTGTAGCGCTCGAGCACGCTGATCATCGTGCTGCCGAACTCGTCGTAGCCGCGGAACACGAAGACCACCGCCGCCCGACGGGCCTGATCAGCCACCGGCAGGTTCTCCTCGAAGGTCCGGGCGGCGGCATAGAACAGGCTCCCGTACGGGTAGAGGATGGTGACCTGGCCGCCGGGAAGCTGGCGGGGTGCCGGCCGCTCGATCGGGAAGCCGCCTTCCCCAGGGACCAGCTCGACCAGCCGGATGCGATTTGCCTGCTGGAAGACAAAGAGCAGCACCGACAGCACCACGCCGAGGTAGACGGCGAACTGAAGCGGCATGATCAGCGTACCGAGGAAGGTCGTGACCATCACCACCCGCGGGATCGTCCCGGTCTGCCAGACCGTCCGAATGGCTTCCGGGTTGATGGTGCGATAGCCAATCACGATCAGCAGTCCGGCCAGCGCCGGCATGGCGATCCGCTCGACCAGCCCGCCGAACAGCAGGACGATGACTGCGATGAGGATTCCCACCAGTACGTTCGCCCAGCGCGACCGCGCCCCTGCACTGACCACCATCGCCGTACCGGAGAGCGATCCACCACACGGCATACCCTTGAAGAAGCTGGCCACCAGATTGGCCGCTCCCTGGCCGAGAAAGTCGCCAGAAGGATCTGGGAACTTCCCATCTGGATTGGGATACCCCTGGCTGATCCCTGCCCCCTGCACCATGCCGATGATGCTCAACGCGAAGGCCGGGACGATCAGGCCGAGCGCGAGGGAGAAATCAGGCAGGGAAAAGCGCGGCAGCGCGTTGGGGACCTCGGTCACATCTCCAACCAGCGGTACCACATCGAACACCGGCAGCGCCGCCGTCAGCGAGGCGATCAGCATGGCCAAGACAAAGGCGTACGCACGCAGCCTCCGGGTGCGTCCCAGGAGGATGATCAGCGCCACCATAAGCAACCCGACGAGCAGTACTGGTAACACTACCTCCCGCAGGTTGAGCAATGTGTCAAGCGCCTGGGCTACCCGGTTCGACAGGGGACTGTCGTAACCGGTGAAGTCGGTCAGCTGTCCCAGGATGATCAGCAGCGCCACTCCGTTGAGGAATCCGGTCATCACCGAGTGGGGCACAAAGCGCACCAGGAAGCCCATCTTCAGCAAGCCCATGCCGATCTGGATCACCCCGACCATGAAAGCCAGCAGAAAGACAGACTGTAAGCGCGATGCGGGCGGCACGCCGAGCAGCGAGCTTCCAACGGCCAGGGATAGCGCGCTGGTGGTCGAGACGTGCATCATTTCCGAACTGGTGAATAGGGCGCCGATCGGCGTGGCGACGATCATCGTGTACAGGCCGGTCAGAGGGCTGATGCCGGCCAGCAGTGCCGAGGCCATGCTGTCGGGGATGCTGGCAACGCCGGTGGTGAAGGCGGCGGTGAAGTCAGCTCCAAGATCTGCCCGATGGATCGTCCAGCGGGTCTTCAGTTGGCTGAGCATCGTGAGACTCCTCGGTTGACGCTATGGGCAGTGTGGGCGCAGAGGCCAGTTTCGCGGATCGCCGCTCAGGGTCTTAAGGGCCCCCTGCCCCCTCCGAAGACCGGGCTCCTAGCGCAAGGAGCGCGATGGAGTGCGATCCGCGGGCACGCTGCCTCGCCATCAGCCGGTGCGCTCGTCCGGTCCGGCGCGCGGCACCGGGGAACGACGAATCAGAAAGAGCAGGCTGATCGACAACACCCAGCCGGGATAGACGAGTGTGATCCACAGATTGAGCGTGCTCACCAGCAGCAGCGCACCCGCCAGGCCGTAGGTAACCCAGCCCGCCGCCGGGGGCATCGAGCCCGTGCGCAGCCAGATCGTCGCCAGCGAAATCATCGACACCCCCGCCATGCGCAGGGCGTAGATGTTGCTGATCTGAAGCATCAGGGCACGGCCAAAGTTGGCGATGGCCGGGTCGAGGCCTGACGCGGATCCTGGACGGTTCAACGCGAGCAGAGCCCCGGCAATCGCCGATGCAATGAAGACCATCGCCAGAAGCACCAGGCTGCTTCCGAGGAAGACGGTGGCGACAAACCGATCCTCAAAGCTGCCCAGCCGATCGCGCACCACCCCGACAAACCACAGGAAGGAAATCCCGGCAAAGGGCATCAGGCCCAACGCCAACCTCAAGCGAGGCGCGCCCTTGTCCATCCAGTCAACACCTGCGGATAGCCCATCCGGCAGGGAAGTGCGGAACAGCGTCAGGCTGATGCCAAACAGCAGCCCAAACAGAATCCCGGCTACGGCGGCGGCCCGGGGGGACGTGAGGCGCTTCGTATCCGGAGCCACGTTCAGATGGATCATCGATCCCCCTCTCTCCACGCCCTCAGCCGGGCACATTGATCTCGGTCTTAGTCCCCAGACACCCCAGCGTTTCGGCCCAGCGACCCCGCGATCGCGAACCGCTGCTTTCGGGTGCCGAATGACCGGAACCTCTCGCGCGGCGGGGGAAATCCGTGAATTTCGGCGCCGGGCAGCGGAGGGCGCTTGTCGGGCGCACGCAACAAGCCTGTCAGCACCCCCAGGACATTGGGGCACAGAACTCCACCATGCGCCGCCTCCAGCCGCCTTCCGGCCGGCCTTCCCTCCTCGGCAGGCTGCACGACCGTCAGAACCGGTTCCGACTCGCCGATCCGAGAGGCTCTGGCAACCGACCCCGGCTGGCCGACACGCCTTCGCCAGGCGGCCATTCCCGGGCAGCTCCGGGCTCAGCTTCTCGCAAAGACCTGGCGCCAGTCGCGCTTCATTCTGGCGGCTGTCTAGCCGCAAGCCGAGCAGGCCTCCAGCCCCCGTTCGGCTCCTGCACGCATTCGAACTCGCGGGCGCCATCGTCATGCACCAACAGCAGGCGCAGCGCCTGCCCGGCGGGCCCTTGGGTGAACTCCAGCATGGCCAGGTCGTGGTCAGGATTGCCGGCCGCCAGGATGGGGCGGAGGCCGGTCGCGTTCCAGATCTGCACGGCCTTGTCCGGACCCTCGTTGATCACGTCCAGATCCGCGCGCTGCACCATGTCATCCTTCAACGAGGTGCCTTTGCTCGGGCTGGAAGACGGCATTCCAGTCCTGCTGCATGTCCACAACGAGCCAGCCGCGCTGGGGCGCCTCCTTGAGCGCCTCGACGAGCTTTCCAGTGCTCTTCGTCTTGGCGTCATAGGCATATTCGCGTTCGCTGTCGGTATGGTGGATGATGAGGCCGAAACTGGGACGCGGGTTGTTGATCGTGGTGTACTGCAGCATCGCATGGTCGCCGTCACTGTTTCCACAACACATCGTAGGTCGCCGGCCGATGAACTGATGAATGCCGACTGGCTTGCCCTCCTTGTCGTTCACGAACAGATACTCGAGTGTCTTGGTCAGCACCGGTCCGCTGTCACGTAGCTCGAATGTCGTCCGCGCCGTCGAGCCGACAACCTGCTCCGGTGGTATGCCGTAGACACGCTCCACCCAAACGCGCATGAAATCCGCGCCGCCGCCGGAAACGATGAAGTTCTTGAAGCCATTTGCATGCAGAAGGCGCAGAAGTTCCTGCATAGGTTGGTAGGTGAGTTCGTCATAGGGCCTGCCAAATCGCGGATGCTTGGCCGATGCGAGCCATGTCTCCACGGCGTCACGAAACTCGTCGATCGTCATCCCTGCATGGGTGAGCGCCAAGACCTGCATCATGCCATCGAAGTGCTCGCCTTCCAGGAGTTTGGCAAATTCGCCGGCCAAGGCAGCTTGCACCATTGGATCCGAAGCGAGCTTGGGCTCAGTGACGATGCGTCGGTTCAGTTCGTCGATGGCAAAGGCCGCCTGAAACGGCATCGGATTCTCCGGCCAGAGACAGCCGTCATTATCGAACACGGCGATGCGTTCAGCCTGTGGCAGGAAGTCGGGTGATCCATCCTTTGTCACCCTGGCAATGTAGGCCAGAATCTCCTGTTTGGCAGTGCCATCGTTCCAGGAGGGCAGCGGATCAGCAGCGTTCCAGAGGTCATAGAGCTTCCTCTGTGCGACACCGTAATCCCCCACCTGGTAGAGGCTCACGGATACTGCCCGGACGGTGAAGGTCTCGAATGGCTCCGCTTTCAGAGCGTCCACAAAGTCACGGGTACCTATCCCAACGGTCAGATGAGGGTGGTAGTTCGTGCCGGTGCGGGGTCCGACGAAGTTGTTCACGTAGTCCACGGTCGGCTGGCTGATCGCCCCGCGGTCGGCGCGGGGCGCAAAGGCCTCGCCAGTCCCCTTCTCCACAGCGAACGGGGCGACGGCGTCGATGATCCTCTGCTGAAGTCGGCGCAGATCCTCGGTCGGCTCGATGATGATGCCCACCAATCGGAGGTCCTTGTCGGCCAGGGCATAGTAGCCAGTCGCATGGCTTTCCCATCTCATCGACTGCACTGTACGCAGCGCTTCGGCCACAACCTTGGCAACCTCGTCGAGGTCCGCCGTTCGCACAAACCGCTGGAGCAGGGTGATGTGCGGCGCGTGGTTGGTATCGAGGGCGAAACCGCCAGGATAGTCCTCTCGCAGCCTAGCGTTTGTCGCCTGCGCCTTCTCAACCGTGGCCGCATCTGGATCCAGCAGTACGTTGATCGCGATCAAGGTCACGTGGACCGTCCTTTGCCGGTCGTTCAGGGTGAGTCTGTGTCCTGCCAATTTGGGCTATCTCAGTCAATTGGCTATCTTGATTGCGGCGGGTGCAGGGCAATGCGAGAATGCCCTGCACCCGCTCGCCGGTTATTGCCGCGCTTAGTAATCGAAGCTCTGTTCCATCTTCTCCATTACCTGGTCGATGCCGAAACTGGCCGGCTTCATGCGCGGTGGGAATGCCTGGAAGGTTTCCAGGAACTGCCGGACCAGGAACTGGGCGGCATAGGTCAGGTAAACCCGATCGATCATCCAGTCCCAGTAGGTGTTGGAGGTGATGTCCGCCCGCTCAAAGGGATCGGTGCGCAGGTTGAAGACCTTTGGAACGCGCAGGAAGACGAACGGCTCGGCCCAGATCTGGACCGTGCCCTGGACGCGCTGCTCGGCGAAGACGAACTTCCAGTTATCGTAGCGCAGCCCTACCAGGTCGCCATCGTCGGAGAAGTAGATGATCCCCTGGCGCGGCCCCTTGTCCGCCTGCCCCGTGAAGTAGGGCAGGAAGTTGTAGCCGTCGATGTGCACCTTGAATTTCTTGTCGCCGGCCTGGTGGCCTTGCTTCAGCTTGGCATTGATCTCCGGCTCGCCAGCCGCGGCCAGCAGGGTGGGCAGCCAATCAGTGTGGCTGATGATCTCGTTGGAGACCACGCCCGCCGGAATCTTGCCGGGCCAGCGCACCATCTCCGGGACGCGGAAGGCGCCTTCCCAGTTGGAGTTCTTCTCGTTGCGGAAGGGGGTCATGGCGCCATCCGGCCAGGTGTTCATGTGCGGGCCGTTGTCGGTCGAGTACATGACAATGGTGTCCTCGGCGATGCCCAGCTCGTCGAGCAGGTCCAGCATCTGGCCGACCTGCTTGTCGTGTTCGATCATCACATCGTGGTAGAACGACTGCCAGCGCCCGGCCTGGCCCAGCACGTGCTCCGGCGGGTGGACGCGGAAGTGCATCCAGGTGGTGTTGAACCAGACGAAGAAAGGCTTGTCGTCGTTGTGAGCACGCTTGATGAAGTCCTGGGCGGCGGCTACAAACTCGGTGTCGCACGTTTCCATGCGTTTTCTGGTCAGCGGCCCGGTGTCCTCGATACGCTGCTTGCCGACGCGGCCCCAGCGCGGGTGTTCGGTGGGGTCGTCCTTTTCGGTGGCCCAGGTGTGCAGCACGCCGCGCGGCCCGAAGATGTCCTTGAATCTAGGGAAGTCGGCCTCGGGCGGATAGTCGACATGTTCTGGTTCTTCCTCGGCGTTGAGGTGATAGAGGTTGCCGAAGAATTCGTCGAAGCCGTGGGCGGTGGGCAGGTACTTGTTCCGGTCGCCGAAGTGGTTCTTGCCGAACTGGCCGGTGGCGTAGCCCAGCGGCTTGAGCAGCTCAGCAATGGTGGCGTCCTCGGCCTGCAGGCCGATGTCCGAGCCGGGCATGCCCACCTTGGTCAGGCCGGTGCGGTAGGGGTTCTGCCCGGTGAGGAAGGCGGAGCGGCCGGCGGTGCAGCTCTGCTGGCCGTAGGAGTCGGTGAAGCGCATCCCTTCATTGGCGATGCGGTCGATGTTGGGCGTCCGGTAACCCATCAGCCCTTCGCTGTAGCAGCTCAGGTTGGTGATGCCGATGTCATCCCCCCAGATGACCAGGATGTTCGGCTTTCCCTTGGGCATGGTGACCTCTCCTTTGAGTGTTCATTTGAGTGTTGATTCTCCGGAACGTGCGACGGGCGGACCGGTCCGTGCAGCCTTCGGTCACGCCGCATCGACAGGAGGCGCGCGTTGTACATCCCCCAGCCCGACCGCCGAGCGGCCCTGCGCAGCCGGCAGAGGCAGACTCGCTACATCGACCCGCGCCTGTCCGTGGCAGCGGCGGAACTTCAGCCCACTGCCACAGGGGCACGGATCGTTGCGGTGGACAGCCGCAAATGCTCGTACCAAGACCTCCATCACCTCACGCGCCTCTCGGCCCTGCCGCAACAGGCCCGCCATGAGCTTCATCCCGAAGGCGGCGTGCCGAAAGAAGGCCAGATACCCCTCGCACAGGTAGTTGAGACCCGGCTCGCCATCGGGCGTCGCAACGAAGCGGTTCTTGGGACACTCGCCATGGCAGGCGAAGCGCACGTCGCACTCCCGGCAGAAGCGCGGCAGCGTGTCGCGCTTGTCCAGCCCAAACTGGATCTGCTGCGGCGAGGCCACCAGCTCGATCATATGCGTGTCCTGGATATTGCCCAGCAGATAGTTGGGCTCCACGAAGTGATCGCACGAATACAGATCCCCGTTGTGCTCGATGGCCAGCCCCGTGCCGCAGGTGGCATTGAAGACGCACATGCCGGAGTTGCCCAGGCCCAGCCAGTTGCTCAGCGCCGCCTCGAAGGTCTGCACATAGATCGTTCCCACGTCTCGGCGCACCCACTCGTCGAAGATCGTGCTCAGGAAGCGGCCAAACTGCTCCGGCTGCACTGAACGATCGGAGACGGTCGTCCCCTCCTGGTAGAGGGTCAGGCCATCGGCGTTGATGCGCTCCACGACCGGGATGAACTGCATCCAGGTCGTACCCACCTCGTCGCGCAAGAAGCGATAGACATCCAGCGGGTAGTCGCCGTTGACCCGGTTGACCGTGGTCAACACGTTGTAGTCCACGCCATGCTTCTGCAACAGCCGCAGCCCGCGCATGACCTTGTCAAAGGTCGGCTTGCCCCCCTTGTCCACGCGGTAGATGTCGTGCAGCGGCTGCGGGCCATCGATGCTGATGCCCAGCAAGAAGCCGTGTTCGGCAAAGAAGGCGGCCCATTCGTCGTCCAGCAGCGTGCCGTTGGTCTGCATCGTGTGCAGAAAGGTCATGCCCGGTCGCCGGTACTTCTCCACCAGCTCCATGCTGCGCCGGAAGAAATCCAGCCCCATCAGCGTTGGCTCGCCTCCTTGCCAGGCGATGTTGACGCTGTCCGTCCGGTGCGACTCGATGAGCTGGCGGATGTACTGCTCCAGCACCGGCTCGCTCATGCGGAACTGGCTGCCGGGGTAGAAGGCCTCCTTGTCAAGGAAAAAGCAGTAGGCGCAGTCCAGGTTGCAGACTGCGCCGGTGGGCTTGGCCAACAAGTGAAACGCCGGGGGGGCGCTTGCCGGCCGGGAAGGTAGAGGGTGGTCTGGCATCATTCCGGAAGGAGTCATGCCGCGATGGGCCTCCACCAACATGAAACCGACCGAGCAACGTCGCGGTTCATTGCTGGGCGCAGCCCCTGCCCCTTCCGTGTTGGTGGCCGCGGACGTTTCTGGCTCGCCCGCAGGAACGGACCCTGCGGGCGAGCATACGTAGACAGGTTCCTCCGGCTGCCAGCCGGTCAACCCAAGCCTATTTCCGCACGAACTCGATCTGTGCCGCACCCTCCGCATCCCGCAGGGTCAGGTTGGTGCCGCGAAGCTCATAGACAGTCGCGTTCTCCAACGCCGCCAGGTAGGCGGCTTCCTGTTCGGCCACGCCTTCCGGCTCAATGCACGCCATCATGGTCGAGGCCAGTGGGCCGATCTGGATCTGCTTCGCCTCGGTTTCGAACGGGCCATTGTAGCGGTTGCAGCCGCCCGAGCCGCTGATGGTGCCGTCCTCTCCGAAGTCCGCAGTGATCTCCGTGCCCATGATCAGTCCGACCATCGCCTCCCGGCCGTTGTTGACGAACGTCGCCTGCCAGCTCGTGCCGGCCAGCTCCTGTGAGGCGGCGGTGAACACCAGCAGCGCCTGGCCACTGTCGTTCTTCAGCGTCAGCGTCTCACCGCTGATGCTGAAGGAGGCCGTGGCCTGCAGGGCCTGCATGAAGCTCGAAGCCTGCTCCATCACGGGTTCCTCGCAGGCCATCATCGTCGAGCCCATCCCTTGCCCGAAGGTGAGCTTGTCGCCCTCCAGCACGTACTCGCCGAAGTAGTTGTTGCAGCCATCACTGCCCGACACCTTGCCGCCCTCGAACTGGGCGCTCAGCTGGGTGCGCGGCAGGACCGACGTCTGCTCGCCATCGGCGTTGTAGTAGCTGTCAAGAACCCAGAAGCTGCCTTCCAACGGAACCCCCCCCGCCGCGGGCGCCGGAGCGCAGGCGGCAAGTAACCCCGTCATCAGCGCGGCGGCCAACACCATCACAATCCACTTGCCGTTCATACTCTCTTCTCCTTTGTGAGGATGCGTGCTCGCATCCATATACCCTGGGAAGACGCACGCCCGGGCGGCTAGGTTCCCGCGCAAGCCTGCCCAGCGGGAGCCTACGCCCCCCTCATCAGGGGCAGGCCGGACCGGGGATAACCGGGAGCGGTGCCATATTGCGGGTCACCACGAAACCGGCCGAGACCCAGGCCAGGCCTGAGCTGGCGACCTGCGCCGGGACGCGCACCTGGAACCACTCGCCACCCTGGCTAAGGCCGGTGATTTCGGCCGAAGAGCCTGGCGGAGCCACGGCCAGCACGGCGTGACACGTCCCCGGGCCGGTGCGCACGTTGATGAAATCGGTAGCCGTCGCCGCCGGGGCGCCGGCCGGCGGTGGCGGGGGCGTGGCCAGCACTGGCTTCGTGCCCGCGGCAACCACCGGGACGTCCTGGGTGTTGATCGCGTTCACGGTCGAGGCCAGAACCCAGCCATAGCCCACGCCGACGTTGCTCGGCTCAAGGCGCACGGCCCACCAGGCGCTGTCGTCGCTGCGCCCGATCACTCGCCCCGAAACTCCGGCCGGGGCAACACCGAACGCCGGCCAGTCCTCGGCCGGACCCGAGCGCACGAAAGTGTTCACCAGCGCGGTCGCCTGCGGGTCGCCGGGGCCGGGCGCCGGAATCGTGGTCGTGGGCGGGACGGGCGGGGTCGGCAGCGTCGGGACGTCCGCCACTCCGCTCACCGTGACCGCGCTTCCCACCACCCAGCCGTTCCCCGCAGGGGACACCGGCACACTGATCGCCCACCACAGGCCGTCCTCGCTCCTGCCGGTCACCTGCGCCGACCGCCCTCCAACCAGCCCGGCGTACACCACGTAGTTGGTGCCCGGCCCGGAGTAGACGAAGGTGTTGACATTGGCAACGGCGGTCGGACCGCCGGCGACTGCCGTCGGCATCACCGGTTGTACAGCCAACTCGGCCGGGGCCGCTGTCGGCACCGCCGCCGGGGGCGCCTGGGTAGGGACGGCGGCCGGAGGTTCCGGCGCTGGGGACGTCGGCGTGGCGGCTCCACCGCAGGCCGAGAGCAGCAGTCCCGCCATGAGGAGTCCGGCGGCGAGCGATATTGCTCGCCGGCGCGTGCCGGCCGCTTTGCGTTTGCTGATCATCTATCTGTCCTCCACTCTTGAGCTGTGCGTCGGGCCTGGCTCAGTCGGCCCTGGATTTCGTGATCCGAAGCGGGCAGTATACACCCGGGTGAAGAGCGCCCCGATGAGAAACACCTGAGCGGCGTAGTACATGCTGGCCAGCACCACAGCGTACGCGCCGGCGGCGCCGAAAGGCGTGGCGGTCACACCCGACCGCAGAAACCAGGAAAGCGTCTCCGCCCCGAGGGTCAGCACCACCGCCGCCAGCCCTGCGCCGATCCAGACGTCGCCCCAGGCGATCCGGGTGCGCGGGAGCAGCTTGTAGACCAGGGCGAGCGATACCGCGGTCACGACGGCGAACGCCAGCGGACCCAGCAGGCCGACCGAGAGCGGAACCGGAAACCATCGGCCGATCGAAGTGGCGACGACGCTGAAGAACCCTGTCAGGCTCAGGGCTAGCCCAATCAGCATGACCATCAGGAAGGCCAGCAGCCGCTGCCGGAGGACCGTCAGCGTAGTCCGCGTGGCTGGCAGGGGCACGTCCCAGATCGTATCCAAGGCGTTTTGCAGGTGAACGAACAGCCCCGTCGCAGCCCACAGGATGGCGCCGGCGCTGACCAGGAAGGCGATCCACGATCCGGTCTGGGAGGGCTTGTTGATGGCGGCGACCATGCTCTCCACCCAACGGGCTGCGTCCCCTCCGAGGATCAGTTCGATCCCGCTGTAGAGCTGTCCATCGAAGGTCAGCCTGCCAAAGAGAGTCTCCGCCACGCTGAAGGCGATGAAGATCACCGGTGCCAGGGCGAAGAAGGCGAAGTAGGCCAGCGCCGCAGCCAGCAGCGTGCGCCGCTCCAGCACCCAGGCCGAGTAAACAGCTCGCAGCAGGTCAAGAATTGGTCTGGCGCGCCTCATCCATCCCGCCCATCCATCGCACCCACCGCGTGCACAGCCCGCTGATGGTCGACGACTGGGTATGTCTTTGATCAGCCTGCCTCGCCGCCACCTGCCGAGTGTACTCCACTCCATTGCAGCCATCCTCCAACGCGGTCGGGCTTACGCTCAAGGCCACACGCACCGGGAGGTCCCTTTGCTGAGCCAGGGCATTGGCCGGCCAGGAACGGGTTTGGCTGGCGCGGGCCCAGGCCCACTCCGGGGAAGCGGAAGCGTCGACCGAGCGGCCAACAGGAGCAAGTCTGGGCAGAGCGGGCCCGGTCTGTCTGCTTGTGGCGGAGCACGGCAGCCCCGCGTTCGACGCAGATCAAGGCCGCAGCCCTCTGCGAGAGAGCTGCGGCCTCGGGTCAGACGCGTGCGAAGCGGCTCGGCAGCCGGACAGCCTACATGCGATCAGCCGGCGGCTCAAGCGCCCAGCTGCGAGTGCTGCGGAACTGAACCACTACGCCGGCGACGGCGGCCACCACGGCCAGGACCATCAGCAACGGGGTGGCGCGCAGCGCCTGAGCGACGACATCCAGATCGACCTTCTCGAGGCCCATGCCGGGCACGCCGAACAGGACTATGCCGGCCATCCCGAGCGCGCCGATGATCGAAGTGGCGAGGATGATCACCCACTTCTGCAGGTTGAAACGCAGCACGACAAAGGCCAACACCACCCCGACGACAACCCCGATGATGAAGTTGATCAGCCCGAACTGGCTGCCGATCGCCGCCATGAACCCGACACCCAGGCCATAGCCGGCTGAGAACGAGAACAGGGCGACGGCAATGAAGTAGAACAGGTACGACAGAACGGCGAAGATGACCGCCACGATCAGGCCGACCACCCAGCTGGTGACCGTCGCCAGGAACGCATCCCCGAAGACGGCCTGAACTGCCTGGGCACCCAGCCCCAGACCGAACACGAACCCCCAGAGCGGAAGCAGGAACAAGAACAGGCGGTAGCCGGCAAAGCACACCGCCGCCGCAAAGGCCAGGGCGATCACCGCCCCGCAGAGAAGTGAAAAGGTCATCGCATCCTCCTGAAAGATTGGGCCATCCCGTACAGGGAGGCCGACTGCCAGACGTTCGCTTTCAGTTTATACAACCCCTGCCATCGTCAGGCGTTACGGGCGGCCTCGCCCCACCGCTGTGAGGCTCGCCTCCCCTCGATCGCCGAGTCGAGCGGAGAGCCATAGGCCGGTCAGCTGCCTGGCTCGGCGAGCAGCCGGCACGTAGGCCCGCCGGGTGAAGACGTCGAAGTCATTGCGCTCGATCTCGTCCAGAATCCCGCGGTACAACCCGGCGGCGGCCCGGATGGCGAAGCGGCCATCCGGCGAAAGCAACCGGATGCCGGGCCATGCCTCGGCATAGAGCAGCCGGGCGCGGGCGATCTGATAGCGCATCAGCCCTCGCCACTCATGGTTCACCTTCGGGCGGGCGAAGAACGCCTCGTCCAGCCCGAACCCCTCCAGCTCATCCTCGGGCAGGTACAGCCGGCCGATGCGATAGTCCTCGCCGACGTCGCGCAGGATGTTGGTCAACTGCAGCGCCACACCCAGCTTGACGGCATAGGGGATGGCCTGCTCGCTCTGGTAACCGATGATGTGCATGCTCATCAGCCCGACGGTCGAGGCCACGCCATAGCAGTAGCGGGCAAGCGTCTCGAAGTCCGGATACCTTCGGCGCTCAAGATCCTGGCTGACGCCGTCGATCAGTTGCTGTGCCAGAACCGGCGGGATACTGAAGCGCTGCGTGGTGTCGGCCCAGGCAATGGCCACCAGGTCTTCCGGCGTGGTGCCATCGCCCGGAACACGCGCCCGCCACCTGGCCAGTGCCAGCGCGGGATCGGCAGTGGGCCGGTCGACCAGATCATCGGTGGTGCGGCAGAAGGCATACAGGGCACGCACGCCTGTGCGCTTCGGCGGCGGCAGCAGGCGCGAGGCGATGTTGAACGACCGCGAGTGAGCCGCGGTCACCTCGTCGGCGTAGGCATAGGCTCGACGCAGCAGGATTCCATCGGCCCGCAGCGGCTGAGCCGGGGTTGGCTCATCCTGCACCGCCTCCCGGGCCATCGTCAGCAGCGGCTGCTCCCAGTCCCGCGCCAGCGTCATTGCCCAATTCGCATCCTGGGCTGCCCGGCCGGCCGCCCCTGGTCGACCACAATGTTCGCATACTCGCTCTCCTTTGTCAAGGTTTACATGGGCAAAGGCTTGACGAAAGCTCACCTCAAGTGGTAAGCTCAGGCATCCGTCGGAGGCTGCAATGGGCGAACAGCGATCGGCCATCATCGTGGGCGCGGGCATCGGCGGCCTGGCCACGGCGGGACGGCTGGCTCGCCAGGGCTACGCCGTGACGGTGTTCGAAGCCAATCCGGCATCCGGCGGCCGCTGCTATCAGCTGGTTCGGGACGGCCATCGCTTCGACGTTGGCCCCACCCTGTTCCTGATGCCGGAGGTCTTTGAGGAGACCTACGCTGCCCTCGGAGCGCAGATGGCGGATCAGCTCGACCTGCGGCGCATCGATCCGACCTACCGCATCCGTCTTGGCGACGGGACCAGCCTCGAGTTGACGGCCGACATCCTCGAGATGCAGCCGCGCCTCGAGGCGATCCAGCCGGGGAGCTTCGGCGGCTTTCTGCGCTACCTGGCCGAGGGCCAACTGCACTACCGCCTTTCGCTCGAGCGGTTTGTCGGGCGTAACTTCCGCAGCCTGGCCGAGTACTTCAGCCCGGCCAACCTTCCCTTGCTCTTCAAGCTCAAGGCGCTCAAGCATCACTACTCGAACATCGGCAACTACTTCGACGACCCGCGGCTCAAGGCAGCCTTCACCTTCCAGAACATGTACCTGGGGCTCAGCCCATTCGATGCCCCGGCCACCTACTCCCTGCTCCAGTACACCGAGCTGGCCGATGGCGTGTGGTTCCCCACCGGGGGTATGTACCGTGTGCCCGAGACGCTGCAGGCGCTCGCCGAGCAGCATGGGGCTCGCTTCAACTTCAATGCCCCGGTTGCGGCCATCGAGGTCGACGGCCGCCGGGCCACGGGCATCCGCCTGGCGAACGGCGAGCGTCACACGGCCGACGTGGTCATCGCTAACGCCGACCTCCCGTACGTCTATCGCGAGCTTCTGCACGATAAGCGGGAGACGCACCGCCTGCGGAAGTTGAAGTACACCTGCTCGACATTGATGTTCTACTGGGGCGTGGACAAGGCGTATCCGCAAATCGGTCCCCACAATGTGTTCCTGGCAGGCGACTATCGAGCCTCTTTCGACCGGATCTTCCGTGATCACACGCTGCCCGCCGAGCCCAGCGTTTATGTGCATGCCCCGTCCCGCATCGACCCGTCGGCCGCGCCGGCCGGTCAGGACACGCTGATGGTGCTGGTGCCCGTCGGCCATCTGGATCCGTCCGCCGACCAGGATTGGGAAGCGCTCAAGGCCCGCGCCCGGCAGGCGGCGCTGCGTCAGCTGCAATCGATCGGCGTAAACGATCTCGAGCAGCACCTCAAGTTCGAGATCAGCTACACCCCCCACACCTGGCAGCAGCAGTTCAACCTTGAGAAGGGCGCCGCCTTCGGCTTGAGCCACAACTTCTGGCAGGTCGGCTACCTGCGCCCTCGCAACCGACATGCTCGCTACCGCAACCTGTACTTCGTCGGCGCCAGCACCCACCCCGGAACCGGCGTGCCGATTGTGCTACTATCCGCCCGCCTGGTCACCGAACGCATCCTGGACGAGATCGGTCCCGCCTCGACGTAAGGCCTGGCCGAGCGCTCCCGCTGGGGACATCGGAGACCCCGCACAGCCCACGATGGCCACAACCCCCTCGATGCTCAGCCAACTGCCGGACCCACCGACGCCCAGCGGCCAGGCGGGGCTACGCGTGCTGCGAGCCTGGCGGCAGCGCGGCTCGATCCTCGGCGCATTGGAGGCGATGCACGCCGAACTCGGCGATGTCTTCCGCCTCACCCTGCCGGGTTCTCAGGCCGTGATGGTCGCCGGACCCGAGGCCGCCCGCCAGATTCTGGTGAGCCAGCGCGACGACTACCTGTGGCGCAACCAGGCGGACCCCGTCACCCACCTGCTGCGCAGGGGCGTGCTGGTCACCGACGAGCACGAGCATGACTACCTGCGCGGGCTGCTCGAGCCGGCGCTGCAACGGCGCAAGTTCCCTGGATACGAGGCCGTGTTCCGGGAGTCGGTCGACCGCGTGACGGCGGACTGGCGGCCGGGCCAGGTGGTCGACATGCTGGTCGAGATGCGCAAGGTGGCGCTGCGCATCCTGGTGGGCACGCTGTTCGGCGCCGACATTGGGCCGGACCTGCCCCGGCTGCTGCCGTCGATCCTGCGCATGCTGACCTACATCTCCCCCGGCCTGTGGCTGATCGCCCCCAGCCTGCCCCGTCCGGGATACCGCCGCGCCCTGCAGGCGGTCGACGACTACCTGTATGGCCTGATCGCCGCCCGACGCGCCAGCGGCGCCACGGGCGAGGATCTGCTGAGCACGCTGGTCGCCCGCTCTGACCTGGACGACGACGCCATCCGCGACCAGATGTTGACGATGTTCATCGCCGGTCACGACACCAGCACGGCGCTGCTCGCCTGGGCACTGTTCCTGCTCGGCAGCCATCCAGCATCCCTGCAACGCGTCCGGCAAGAATGCGACGCCGCCCTCGCTGGCGGACCAGCCTCGCTCGATGCGCTGCCCCGTCTGACCTATCTCGACGCCGTGCTCGATGAAACGCTGCGCCTGTATCCGCCGATCCACGTGGCCAACCGTTTCGCACGAGGCGAGGTTGCGATCGGCGGATTCCGCATCCCAGCCGGAACCCGCGTCATGCTGTCGATCTACCTCACCCACCGGGATCCGAAGGTCTGGCCTGACTCCCACCGATACCTGCCCGAGCGGTTCACTCCGAAGGGGAGCGAGAGCCGCACTCCCTTCACGTATCTTCCATTCGGCGGCGGTCCACGCAACTGCATCGGCGCCGCCTTCGGCAAGGCCGAGAGCAGCCTGGTGCTGGCGCAGCTGATCCAGGCCTACGACCTGGAGCTGGTCGAGACGAATGTGCACCCCCACATGGGCGCCACACTCGAACCCAGGCCGGGAGTGCGCATGCGTCTTCACCCGCGCCGGAGGTTGTCCTGATCACGTATGCCGGCTTCCTTGCAGCCGGGCTGCTGCCCTGGCTGGCGATCCTGCTCTGCCTGCATGCCTGGGATCACCTGCGCCATCGGCTTCTGCCAGCCAGCATGCAGGGCATCTCGCCCGGCTGGAGTCTTCTCGCCCATGTGGCTGTCGCCGTGATCTACACCACGCCCTGGGACAACTACCTGGTGGCAACCGGCGTGTGGACCTACCAGGCAGGTCTGGTGGCCGGCATCACGCTTGGCTGGGTTCCGCTCGAAGAGTATCTCTTCTTCGTCGTGCAGAGCCTGGTCACCGGGCTGTGGTTGATCTGGCTGGCGCGCCGCCTCGATCGTGACCCGCCCCTCAAGTCAGTCCCTCGGCTCTACCGGTGGCTGGTACTGGCCACCATGCTGGCCCTCTGGCTGGCGGCTGCACTCAGCCTGGTGCTGCCGATCCAACCGACGCGTTACCTCGCGCTACAGTTGGTCTGGGCGCTGCCGCCGATCGCCCTGCAACTGGCGTTCGGCCTGGACGCACTCTTCCGGCGCTGGCGTCTGGCCGCGGCCGCCATCCTGCTCCCCACGGCCTACCTCGCCCTGGCCGACATCATCCCGCTGGGTGCCGGCACCTGGTCGATCGCCGCCAGCCAATCGCTCGGATGGCTGCTGCTCGGCCCGCTCCCGCTGGAGGAGCTGACCTTCTTCTTGCTGACCAACACCCTCTTGGGATTCGGCATGATCCTGTTCATGGCCACCGAGAGCCTGCCCAGGGCGCAGGCGCTTTCCCGCAAGCTCACCTCCAGGCTCCGACGCTAGCCAGCGGCCAGGCCGACGCCTGCGGGTGGCCTCCCGCTGCC
>Ga0105099_10000940_pt1 | contig 19055 bp, 8 predicted proteins | sample PPLLak3cmMay2015_2_FD_79138 | JGI IMG/M metagenome (GOLD analysis project Ga0105099, IMG submission 79138) | Freshwater sediment microbial communities from Prairie Pothole Lake near Jamestown, North Dakota, USA - PPLs Lake P8 Core (1) Depth... | ecosystem: Environmental > Aquatic > Freshwater >... | reverse complement strand
CTGCAGTCCCGGGCATTGAGCCAGGCATCCAGAATCGCACCAGCCTCTTTTGCCGGCATCTGGTCAAGCTGGTAGGGAGTCGCACCTGACAATTGTGGCTCTAAAAAGGGCAGACAGGAAACCACCAGCGAAACATTCTCGGGGAGCTTTTGGGGCAGCCAGGAAAGGGCAACCGGCTCCTCGGCGCCGGAAAGCTGATCCAGGGCGTCGAGAAACAGCATCATCGGTTTATCCACTGTTGCCAGCGTCAGTGAAGAATTAAAAAGCTCCCGCAAGCCATTTTCGGTATACAGATTTTTTAATTTCTCTGAGCGGGCAGCACTTTTCTTATCTTCGTTGGTTTCCGTTATATCTTTACAAAACAGGTCTTCAAGTGTCGTGTCATAGTAGCCTGTGATCTCAACGCACAGACTCTGCAGCAGGCCCATGACATCGGATGTGCGGGAAGTTGTCCCCAGAAACCGGTAAACATGAACCCCTTTTCTTTGTTTGGCATCGGTAATGGCCTTGGCCATGACGCTGGACTTGCCGGAACCGGACGCGCCGATAAGGGCGAGCACTTTGCCGTTTGGCTGGTTCAGGTATCCGGATATGGCGGCCAGCGCATCGCCTCTTCCCCTGAAGTGCTCCACCAGCCCCTCCCTGAACTCCTTCTGCAGAAGCCTTTCGTGCTCTACTTCGCCGGGGCTGACAAATTTCTTGATCTGGGTCTCGATCACAGCGAACAAGTGGTCATACACCGTATTACTAAATGCTTTGGCATCGGCCAGTACCGCGGCCCCGTTTTGCCACGCGGCCTGGTATTTCAGGCAGTGTTCTTCACCAAGAGTATCAGCAAGCTCTTTGCGAAGTTTCTTCAGCCGGTCTATTGAATATTTATCAACCTTGCCTTCTATCTGATCAACATACTGGCCCGCCATTTCATCTTTCGGTAAGCCGTCAACGTCTCGCAAATAGGCAAATACATGCTCCCGTGCATCCGCGACGTCCTGCGGAGGATTGAGCGCGCCGAGCATGATCTCCTGGTGTGTTGCCGAGGCAAAATACTTGACCTTTTGCTCTTCTGATAATCCGGCCTTTACTGCCCCTGCCCGGAGTGTCTCCCGCAGTTCCCGCTCAATCGGCTTCCACGCCGAATACTCCCGTATCTCTTCCCCGCGGGGCTGCAAAACATATTCCGGGGGGAGAGCATTATCGTCCCGCCAATACCACGTTTCCAGAAGTGTGGAGAGGTCAGACTGAACACATTTAACTATTGTCTCAAACTCTTCCGCTTCAATCCGCGCCGGCAGCGGCTGCCAACCGTAGCGATCCCCCAGAAGCATGATGAAATTGGGCTTGGGTGACAGCTTCTGACAGCGCCGGATCTCACTCAAACAGATATCCATGGTCTTCTGGTCAAGTTGTGATTCTTCGTTCACGCCCCAGCGCAGGTCGATGGCCTGGAACTGCGCGCCTTTCTGTTCGCAGTATTTCTCCAAACGTGGGAAGACATCCTTTAACAGTATCCGGCGTTCTTCACGCATGTCGGCGAAAGTGGAACTGATAAAGACCCTGAAAACCTTGGTTTGTTGCGGCATGGATTACCTAATATCCTTAAATCGCTTCCACTTTGGCGAACTTCATCAGCATGAGCCACTCCTGGGTGTCCTGCATCATCAGCTGTTCTGCTTCCCGCAGGAGGGCGGTCAGCTCCTTGGCCTGGGTAATGGACGCCAGGCGGCCGTCCATGTCGGACAACACGGCCTGCATGTACTGGCTGCGTTTGGCCAGGCGGGAATATTCGCGGTGGCCGCGGATACCGCCCAGGGTGGCGCCGATGGCCGGCAGCACCACGGCCAGAAAGACCAGTGGTTTCCCGAGCCAGGCGAATATCTCGGGATGTCCCAGAAACAGATCAATAAGGTGCCATCCGGCGGCGATGATGGCTGCCACAAAGATAAACCAGCCGGTTTTCTCCAGCCGGTGACCGGCCTTTTGCGATCTTTGGGCCTTGGAGACATGGAATTGGATCTGATCCTGCAGCCAGTGGCGGCGCACGTAGGCGATGCCGAGGTCACAGCCGGTCTGGCCACAGGGCTCAATCGGTCCCATGCGCCTCATGATTTCAGCAAAGGCCTGCACGGCCCACTCCCCGGCTTCCAGTTGCGGCCTCAAGGCACGAATATGGACCAGTGTGGAGGATTGTACCCCGCAGGCCGTCAGAAAGACCGCCGAGCGGATCCGTTCGGCCAGAAAGCGGGCTTCGATCCAGTTCTGATGGGTTCTATGCCGATCCGATGTCAATATGACCAGCAGAATAATCCCCAGCAGGATGAATTCGACGACAAAGGCCGGCGATGCCAGCTTGGGAACGAGAATGGCCAGGGCCACCGCCGCCACCGCCAGCGGCGAAAGGGAATAGACCAGCAGTCCGGCCCGCAGGTAGTTTTTCTGGCTCCGCTTGGCGATCAAAGAAGCCCGCACGTACCAGGGCAGCAGCTGGGAACGGATGCGTTCCCTGACCGCTCCGTCCAGCCGCTGGCCCTCGGGATTAGCGAATAGGTCCCGGTGCATATTGTCGACATAAGCATCCTGGACATTGGCGGCGATGTTAAATGAATTGAACACCCCCAGCCGGATAAAAGCCTGACTGTTCAGCCCTAAGCCCTTTTCAAGCCTTATGTCATGCGGATCAAGTGCAGAAATGATGATCAGTGGCCGCTTCTTTTCTCGGGCATAAGCGACGATCTCGGCCGTGCCGCCCCTGCCCCGCGCCGGTTTGCCGTCCCAGATGGCGATGAGCAGGTCGCAATGGTCGACCACATAGCGGCCGGCAGCCTCGTATGCTTTTTTGCGCACCTCGTCCAGGGCGCTGTCGGGGGCGGCATCTCGCAGCACGATCGTTCTGCTGGCCCGGTTGAGCAGGTCATGAAATTCGGCCTGGGACTCGGCCGTGGCAAAATCGCGGCCATAATTGTCCTTGGCCATGGGCAAAACCGCTTCAAGTTCGGAATCGGCGATCTTGAGGATTTCGGCGGCGCAAAGCCGGTCGGCCCCTTCTGCCAGCGGGCTCAGCAGTGTAAATACGAGGCGCGTACCGCGTGTTGTGCTTGCGGGCGGAGGATCAAAAAATTCCCAGGCCCGCTCGTGCAGGATCTCCCGAATCTGTCGCGAAATCAATTCAGGCTCCTGGATCGTCCGGTGGCCGGTGATGCCCACGCGCAGCCGGAACGGGAGATCACGGATTGACAATGGGCTCCCCTGTTTATTTTTTCAGCTTTTCGATGGCATAACCGGCTCGGGCCAGTATCTGGGGGATGCCCTTGACCAGGTCGCGATCGATCTGCTTGATCTTGTCAGGCAAACTTTTCCAATCGACCAGGTACTCATTCCGTTTGGGACTCTTCGGTGTCGGCTTGCCAGGCGTGAAGCCGGCATCGATCTTGGCCGCCATCCACAAATCATGTTCCAGGCGGGCCAACTTCTCCAGATCGTCGCCCGGGAATTTCAGGGCGGGCTGGTTGCTCCGGGAAGGGATCATGATGTAGCCGGCGGCGGCCAGCTTCTGGGGCACGGTGCGCACGTTGGTGCGGTTGGCCTCTTTGTACAATTCGGGCAGATCGTTGTAAGGGATCAGCAACGGATGGGTCTTTTTCCTGTCGTTCCTTTCGGAGCCGTAAGTGAAGCCGTCGGCCTTGCGGGTTTTGCAGAATATGTCATGGGCGGCTTCGCTGAGTTTTTCCAAGATCTCCGGAGTAAGGACGATCTGCTGCACCAGGGCCAAAAACTCCAGGCCGTCGACATGCAGGTCAAGCTGGGCCTCGGCAGGCAGACAGGAACGCTCATAGCAGTTCTTTCCCGCCAGCTGGCTCATGGCCAGGATCGATTCCATGGAACGCGCCCCGTGCCTGTATTGGCTGATCAGCAGGAACGCATTGAGCACTCCCAGGTCCATATTCAGCGTTTCTTTGCCTTCACTTTTTAAAATGAACTGCTTGGCCTGGCGTGAAATGATCGAGCGCAATAAAATGGCCCGGCGCAGCACATAATAGGGATCGCCCCCGGCAATGGCGTGCGCGGGATTGGGACCCATGATATTGACAAAACCTTTGAGGCGGGAGACGAAATCGGGGCCCTTCACCTTGCGGAAATCTTTGGGTTCAAGATGGCTGCCGAAAAATTCCAGTTTTTCACTGGTGCCGCCGGCGAACACGAAAATAGCCGTCCCCAACGGGTGGGATATCTGGCCTTGCAGAAAGGCCCCGTCCTGCATGGGCATCAGGAAATGGCGCAGCCAACCGAGGCTTTGCCCCTCCAAGGCGGCATCGAATTCATCGAAGAACACCAGCGGGATCTTTCCGGAAAGACCGGTATCGCGCACCTGGTGCAGGGCATGGTGCAGGTCTTCCACCGCGGTGAACTGCGAGACGTTGAATTCCATTTTTTTGATCAGATCGGGGAAAAGCGAATTGGCGACCTCGTTGATGCCGAAGGATTTTCCCGAACCCGGGGAGCCGAAGACCGCGATCGAAAGCGGCTTGCTCTGCCGGCTCTGGCTGCAGTATTCCGCGACCAGCGAACGGATGCCGCGGAAGCTCTCGATCTCCCTGCGGTCGGCGGTCAGCAGGGCGCCGAATTTACCCAGCGGTATATCGCGCAGCACAGCCTCCGGACCATCGAGCACGATGCGCCGGGCCACCTGCTCAAGGGTTTCGGCATAGCGGTCATGCAGTATGGTCCAGAAACCGGCGCTCGCTTCCACTTCGGGTTTCGGCACCGTCGTTTTCAAGTGCAGGACCGGATCCTGGACATCGGCGAGCGAGCAGGGAAACTGGCTTTCGGCCAGCGCCGCCACGACGATTGCCAATGGGAATGACAGCCGCGGCTCGACCTTCTTCTGGGTGCGGTCGCCGAATCCCTCCTGGTGCAGGCGGCGTTGGGCCTGGATCCCGGACTGAATTCCCTGGCGGATATCCGGATTTTTAGGATCGATCAGCAATTGGCGGACGATGGAAGCCGCCAAACAGGAATTGTAGCCGATCATGCCTCCCGGGAAATTGCCGCTCCAGGTCCCTTCAATGCCCTGGGGGTCGAAAAAAAGCAAGCCCCGGCGCTGATGCAGGAGGAAGGCGCCCGACGTGCCGAACGAACAAACCACCCAGGCGCAATCGGACAGGGCGTTGACCCGGGGGTTGTGTACCAGCTCCCAGGCCATGTCCTGGGCCGTGCGTTCCCAAGAAAGTTCGCGGCTGATTTGTACTTCGGTACGGCGCAGGTCGTTGGCGGTCATTACCACGATCAGGCGATCGGACCAATCGCGGTGCAGTTGATCCCACAGCTTTCCCTGGGTCACCGGGCGTGACATTTTAAGCAGTATCCAGGGTTTTTTATCCCTTTTTTTCAGCAGTTTCGACCAGAGCTCGGGATGGTCGCGGAAACCGAGATCGGCGTCGTCGAGAACGATCAGGTCGGGTTCGCCGGCATCCCCGGCTTGCTCAACAATAAATTCGGCCCAGCCGTCGTTGCTGCGGTCGAGGCCGATAAACTCGGACACCCGCCAGGCCGGGGATTCGGCGCTTTTTTTTTTAGTATAATTAAAAAGGGACCACTGGGCGTATGAGTGATGGAAGCGGCCGTCGGAAGGGCATACGGGCTGCCTGGGCTCGCCGATCTTTAACACGTTGTAATCGCCCTGCCCCTTGTTTTTCAAATCCAGACACAGCGCCTCAATGAGGTCTCCCAGCAGTGCCGAGCCGCCGCGCTGCCAGCAGGCCCGGGTGCGATCATCAGGATTCCAGGCATGGGCGGCGCTGTCGTCGCGGCGGATGCGGGCGATGTTCCAGTCGATGGTGAAGTCACCGCTCACCACAATGGTCTTGCTTCCCTTTGCCTTTGCGTCCATGGAATCCTCCTGAAGTTTGTCATTATAAAATAATAAACTCTTTTTGCATATCGATTCTAATGAATTCAATTAGAATTAGTTTTTACGTTTTCGGTCACGAGTCGGTGGTTTGTCTAGGAGACTTCCGTAAGCATATCGAGATATGAAAAACCGTAAGGACATCGAGATGCGTTTTGCTTATCACGTAGACTTCTTTCCATCCTGTTGGGAAGGAGTCGAGGATGAGCGACAGACGCGAATATGCCCTCCGAATCAAAACGATCCGGCTTTATGAAAATGGAATCGGCTTTAACATCATCAAGAGGAGAGTCCAGAGGAGCGATTCCTGGCTCACGAAATGGCTGCGCCGCTACCGGGAATTCGGAGAGGAGGGGCTCCTCGATCGAAGTCGGGCCCCGATCCACTTCATCTTGCTGTATCCGGCCCTTAGTTAATTGTATTGGCCTGGTTTAATTGATATGTTTTATCTATTATGAATAAAGATATTGCCGACGCGGCAAAACAGACCACGAGCTCAGGTTCTTGGCGGACCATCCGGGTGTTCATTTCCTCCACCTTCCGCGACATGCAGGCCGAGCGCGATCATCTGGTGCGGACTGTTTTTCCCGAATTGAAGGAGATGTGCCGCGCGTTGCGGGTGCATTTGATCGATGTCGATTTGCGCTGGGGGGTCAGCGAGACCGATGCCGAGAGCGGGAAGGCGATTGATATCTGCCTGGACGAAATCGACAGCTGTCGCCCGTACTTTTTAGGGCTGCTCGGTCATCGCTATGGCTATATCCCGCCCGGTCACCCGCATTCCATCACAGCCGAGGAAATCTATCATGGCGTGCTCCACACGGATATCCCCAAACAGATTCTCGATCTGAACAAGATCATCGCAGGCAAACTGGAGGAAAAAACTCTTTCCCAGCAAGAGCTGGATTGTCTGAAAGCATGCTACATCTGGGATGCCGATCGCCGCAAATTCCTGCTTCGGGATAAGCTTTCACCAAAGGAAGAAGATATTCTCCGCTCCATTTTTCATCGCTATTCCATTTATCAAAAAGATCGCAGCTATTTCTTCTTCCGCAGCGAGCCATTCACCCGAATCCTTGCCGGCGATTATCCCGGGGACTTTATTGAAACCGATGCAACCAAAGCTTTGCAGGAACTTAAAACCGAGATACGTGAAGCCGGATTACCTTTCTTTGAGTACGACAACCTGGACGATTTTGGTCAGCTGGTACGCGATACGCTTTTGGCCAAAATTGAGGCTGAGGCAAATGTTGATGTGGTTAAAAAGGACTGGCTGGAGCAGGAAGCTGAATTTCATGAATTGTTCATAGCTGACCGCACTCGGCGATTTGTCGGACGCCGCGAGTTGCTGGAACGCATGCGCACTTTCGCTGAAACAGAGACCCCACCGCCCCCATTAGTCATCAGCGGCGAACCCGGCTGCGGAAAGTCGGCTTTGATAGCGCGTTTTGCTGAAGAAACCATGCAACGCCATCCCGATTGGCTGGTCATTTCGCATTTTGTGGGAGCATCTTCGGCCTCCACAAACTTACGCCGAATGCTCCGCCGCTTCTGTACCGCACTCAACCGTGCCCTGGGTTCTAAAGAAGATGCCCCAGAAGATATCAAAGAGCTCCTAAAGCTTTTCTCCGAGCTTCTCGCCCAAGTTCCAAATAATCGTCAGTTGCTTTTTATCATTGATGCCGTCAATCAGCTGGAGAAGAGCGACAACGCCCATTCCATGTCCTGGCTACCGCAGGTGCTCCCGGAAAATGTTCGTGTCGTCGTCAGCACACTTGCCGGCGAGACTCAGGATGCTTTGCTGGCACGGGCGACAAAACCGCAGGTAGAGCAAGTCCGTGGATTGTCAGGCCCGGAAATTCAGGAATTGGTGAAAGCATACCTTTCGGAAATCCGCCATGAATTCCCCAATCAGCAAGTTGAAATGGAATTCTTCGCCAAGGTTGAGAAGGGAAATCCTCTCTATATCCTGGTTGCCCTGGAAGAATTGAGAGTCTTTGGAAAATTCGAGGAATTGGGAAACCGGATCCGGACTCTCCCCGATAATATCCCAGATCTCTTTATACAGGTTCTTGAGCGCATCGAGGGCGACTTCAATCCCGCATTAGTTAGAGATTGCATGGTTTTCATGGCCTGCGGCCGGCAAGGGATGACCGCCGAAGAGCTGCAGACACTTTTAAAACAACATGCACCCAAGATTGACCGAGATATTGAGCCGGTTAAACTGCCCGATCTGCTCTGGCGCAAACTCTATCGCTCAATGTCAACCTACCTATTCGAGCACTCCGGCGTGATCGACTTCTTTCATGGACAGTTCAAGGAGGCCGTGGGCAATCGGTATTTGAGTAATGTTACTTACCGTGAATCCATACACCGGATAATTGCCGATTATTTCGAAGGCCGCTGGCGTGAGCCATACCTGCGGGCGCTGGACGAACTGCCGCACCAACGAACCAGAGCGTCGGATTGGACAGGGCTGGAGCACATTCTTTGCGATCTGAAGTTCATTGAAGCGAAGGCCGCGGCTATGATGATCTATGGTCTGGTAGCAGACTACAATACAGCTATTAAGACCAAGGGATTTCCCGCCAATACTGATATGCGCGAATTTGCGCAATTCGTATCCTCCCAAAGCCATATCATTGGCGTCATTCCAGCAATCACTTTTCAGCAGGCCATCAACGAACCCGACTCGACTCCTCCCGCTAGGATCGCAGCAGAAATATTAGCGGCGGGCCAAGAACGCCGGCTTTTTTTTCAAAGAATTAACAAACCCCAGGCTATTTCCGCCTGCTTGATGACTTTGACCGGGCACGATTACTATGTGACCGCCTGCGCCTTTTCTCCCGATGGCTCACGTATCCTTTCTAAATCAATCAAGACTCTCAAAATATGGGACACAATAACGGGAAAAGAATTCGCCACTCTGACTGGCCATAGAGATTTTATTAACGCTTGCGCCTTTTCTCCGGATGGTACGAATATCGTCTCGGCATCAGATGACGGGATTCTCAAGATTTGGGATGTGGCAACAGGAAAAGAAAAGGCCACTCTGACCGGCCACAATGGCTATAGTGTAAAAGCCTGCGCCTTTTCTCCCGATGGCTTACTCCTCGTTTCGGCTTCATGTGACAAGACTCTCAAACTCTGGAATACGGCAACAGGAAAAGAAGGGGCCACCCTGACCGGCCACAAAGACTGTGTGACCACCTGCACCTTTTCTCCCGATGGCTCACGAATCGTCTCGTCATCATGGGATCAGACTCTTAGAATCTGGGATGTAGCCACCGGAAAACATATCGAGACCCTACCAGGCCAAGATCGCGCCATGACCGCTTGTGCTTTTTCTCCTGATGGATCGCGCTTCGTCTCGGCTTTAAAAAAAAATACTCTCCGACTCTGGAGTGCCGCCACCGGGGGGAAAATAGCCACTTTAAAAGGCTCCCATGACCGTGTGATTGCCTTCGCCTTTTCTCCGGATGGCTCACTCATCGCCTCGGCGTCCATAGATTGCACACTCAAAATCTGGGATGTGGCCACCAGAAAACACATAGCCAATCTTGATGGGTTCAATTGCGCCTTTTCTCCTGATGGCACGCTCCTTGCCTCGGGATACCATGGGGGGCTCAAACTCTGGGATGTCGTAAACAGAAAAGAACTGGGCACTCTGTCCGGCCATAGCGGAGCTGTGACGGCCTTCGTCTTTTCTCCTGATGGCTCGCTCCTCGTCTCCGCATCCCAAGATTACACACTCAAAATCTGGGATACTGTATCCAAAAATAAACGAGGCCCAACTGACGTTAACAATAAATGGGTTTATGCCTGCGCATTTTCTGCTGATGGCTCACAAATTGTTACGAGATCAGGTGATATTCTCATAATCTGGGACGCGGCCAATGGAAAAGAACTGGCCACTCTAACCGGCCATAGAAGCAGTATAAACACTTTTGCCTTTTCTCCGGATGGTTTGTCCATTATCTCGGCATCAAATGATAGAACTCTCAAGCTCTGGGATGCTACAACAGGAAAAGAAAAGGCGACTCTGACCGGTCACAGTGGAGATGTGACCGCTTGCGCCTTTTCTCCAGATGGCTCACTCATCGTCTCGTCGTCATGCGACTCGACTCTCATACTCTGGGATGCCGCAACAGGAAAAGAAAAGGCCACTCTAGCCGGCCACAAAAGCTGGGTGACCACTTGTGCCTTTTCTCCAGATGGTTCGTACATCTTATCGGCATCGGAAGATCTTACTCTTAAACTCTGGAATACAGCAACAGGAAAAGAAAAGGCCACTCTAGCCGGCCACAAAGGGAAGGTGAGCGCTTGTTCCTTTTCTCCCGATGGCTTACGTATTATTTCGGCATCATATGATGAGACGCTCAAGCTCTGGGACGCAGCAACGGGAAAAGAAAAGGCGACTCTGACCGGTCACAGTGGAAATGTGAGCGCTTGTGCCTTTTCTCCCGATGGCTTACGTATTGTTTCGGCATCAGATGATGGGACTCTCAAACTCTGGGACGCAGCAACAGGAAAAGAAAAGGCGACTCTGACCGGTCACAGTGGAAATGTGACCGCTTGTGCCTTTTCTCCCGATGGCTTACGCATTGTTTCGACATCAAATGATCAAACTCTTTTACTCTGGGATGCGACAACGGGAACGCCGATTTGGGAATACGAACTTGGAGGCATTGGCCGCGCTGTGGCATGGAGCCCAAGGAGCCATGATCTCGCGGTATGCAACAACATAGGCCAGCTCTTGATTCTGAGACTTCACAACTCCTCCTATGGTCCTGTCGTCGTTACTCCGTAACAGCCCAATTCGCATTCTTGGATTTCGTGGAGGCATCTTCATTTGGACAAATTTTTTGCTATCCTCTATGTCACGTGTAGTCCGAAACGGCCACCGCGTCGCCTGGTATGGAGGACCCCTACCCCCGTGCTGCAAATTTCTCCAGCTCAATCATCTTACCATCTATTCGGATTGGCAGCCTATTGCCCGAGCCTAGAAAAAGAAATAACAAGCATCGTTAGAAACATTGGGGTAGTGTCTAAACGATCTATTGCCTAAAGCCATATCATTTAAAGCTTCAGTTAAGATTGTCGCTCTTCATTGCTTCGAGTGCTTTTATGGCTGCGCTGCGCACTCGTCCTTCACGGGAATTTTTCAATACCAGCAGCAAAGGCTCGATGGCCGACGGATCATTTATCTTGCCCAGCGCCTGGGCGGCATATACACGAGTCATAAGATTGTTGCTTTGCAGCAATTTGATCAGGGCGGGGACGGCCGGTTTGCCGATCTTCACCAGGGCCTCGGCCGCAACACCGGATGAAAAGGCGATCTCCATAACCGCACACAGCGGCCCTACTGCCCGGGCATCGCCGATCTTGCCCAGAGCCATGATTGCATCATCTGAACGCCAATAATCGTTTTTTAACAAGGCACACAGCGGTTCCACTGCATAGGCACCGGCAGCAACCGCCCGAACCCAATCCTTTTTGGCGACCCAGTAGGCAGCTTGAATCGCCTGATTAGAAGGGAGGCCGACTTTTTCAAGGGCTTCGGCCGCTGCCTGGCGTACTTTCTCGTCCGGGTCCATAAGGGCATTGCAAAGCAGGTTCTGTACTTGCAGATCATCCGTCCGCTCATAAATTCCCCCCAGGGTCAAAGCTGCCGCCTGCCGCACATTTTCTTCCGTGTCTTTTAGTGTATGGCAAAGCATGGTTCGGCACAGCAGCGGCACCACCCCTTCATCAGCGGCCTTGCCTACTATTTTCCCCAGCGTCAGGACGGCATGCCGACGTATATCAGATTTCGCATCTGTCAATAAAATGCACAGCGGCTTTAACGCCAAGTGACCGGAAGCACCTACCTGATCCCAATCCTGCCTGGCTATCCAGTACCAGGCCAGGCTCTGCGGATCGGCAGGGATGGCAATTTTTCCCAGGGCTTCGGCCGCGGCCTGGCGCAGATCTGCGGACCGGTCTTTCAGGGCTTGGCAAAGCGGTTCTGCTGCCCGGCTATCGCCGATCTTGCCTAACATCCCGGCGATCCGTCTGCGAAACCCATCGTACGGGTTTTTCCGCACCCGGCCACTGAAAATATATTCCCAAGGATCCAGCGAGCAATCTTCATGGGAGCGAATGAACTTGAAGTGGTCCTGCAACGCCATGATCAGGTGATCCAGGACTTCTGCCCCCTTGGCCAGCAGTGCATCCTCGGCCGCATGTCGCACCGCATAGTCTTCATCAAGGCAGGCAACCAAAAGTATCTCCACCGCTTGGGGGTTGCCGGACTCCCCCAGTGCCATAACCAGCGTCTGCCGCACCTCTTTTTTTCTATGGCCAAAAACAGTCTCCATAAATTCACGATCATGTTTCCACGGGTCAAGCTTGACCAAAGCGGCGGCGGCGGTTCGGAGCTCTTTGTCAGCCAAGGCCCCCAGACAAAGACAAAGGGGGCGCACCGCTAAAGTCCCCAGAGAAACGGCCTTTGGCCAATCCTTTTTGACCACCCAATACCAGGCTTGCAACAGCGGATCAACGGGTTTTTCAAAGACTTCCAAGGCAGAAGCCGCCGCCCACAGCAAAGATGTCCTGCCATCTCTTTCGAAATCAATGGGCTTCCATCTATTTTCATATGGTTCAATCAGCTCCCTGATCACATCTTCCAGGGATTCCCGGGCCCGGGGGTCGCCGATTTTCTTCAATGCGTCCGCTGTCGCCCGGCGCAACTCCCATTTCCGGTTTTTTTCCGCAATCATGGAACAAAGCGCTTCGACGGCCAGGGGATCGCCGATCTCCCCCAAGGCCATGACAGCAGCTTGGGGCACAGAATCGGAATTGTCATCAAGCCTTGAAAGGATTGGCTCCAGCCCTGACGCCCCCATTCGGGCCAGTGATTTCACTGCTTCTACACGTCTTTTTTCATCTAGATCCTTAAGTGCGGCGCACAAGGGCTCCAGCGCCAATTCCCCAAGGGATACAGCCTTCTCCCATTCATCCTTGGCCACCCAATACCAGGCTTGTGCTTGCGGGTCTTCAGGGGGGCCCAAATGAGTCAGCGCCTTAGCAGCGGCTTTGCCGACACCCAGATCGCTGTCCCTCAAAGCCTGGGTGAGCGGCACGATGGCACGTTGATCGCCAAACCAGCCCATGGCATGAGCCGCCTGCCAGCGCACGCCCCGATCTTTGTCCGCAAGAGCCGTACACAGGGGTTCCAAGGCACGCCGATCTTTAATGTCCGCCAATGCCCGCACCGCCGTTTTTCTCACATCCACGCATGGATTATCAAGGGCAGCAATCAGGGGATTTAACGCCGGCTGGCCGATTTTCACCAACGCTTCGGTCAAGCGCTCGCGAACGCTATAGGGCGCACCCGGAATCGAGGCAATGAGCATCGCTACCGCGGCAGCACCCAATGAAATCAGCGCGTCCCTTGCAGCAAAGCTGACGTTTTCATCCAGCAAGGCGCGGCACAAGGGCCCGATCGCCCGGGCATCACCAGTTTTCCCGAGCAATATCGCAGCCTGCTCACGATTTCTGCCATCGGCTTGATTCTCTAACTGCCAGAGCAGATCATCAATCATATGATCATTTAAGCAAGCGCACCGGGCGCACATAGGCGTAGTGTGCATGGCTGTAAGGCGCTTGACAGCGCATGACGAAACGGATCACCCAAATCCAAATCCAAGACAACTCTCTCGCCATTTACTTTTTTGGCTTCATAATGATGGCGAGGTTCGAGATCCAATGGGCTCATTTAAAGCTTCTCATTTTATTGACAAGAATATCAGCATAATCAATGGAATGATAGGAATTTCCTTTTTCCAGCGACAGCGACACATTCCCATCTTCCGGCAAACTTCGGCCACCCGCGTCCCCGTTTCAGCCTGGCGGAGGGCGAAGGCGATCTGCTCCTCGGTGAACTTCGATTTCTTCATCGGCAAAGCCTCCCTTCAGAGAGAATTTTGCCAAAAAACTAACATTTTGTCTGGATCAGTTTTAAGGGATGAGGCCCAGGCCGGCCTCAATGCACCTTCGGTTCCTGTCCAGTTTTTGGGGAAAGCTCAAAAATCCTGTTTCACAAATAAATAATCCCGAATAGAAAGACCGTTCGATCTCTTTTTGGTTAGGCCCGTTGGGAATATCTTAAACTCCAAGTCAGAAGATTATTCATATATATTATTATCAGTATGTTACGTAATTCTCACTTCAAGTTTCCTGGTTGGCACCGAAGTTGCATTTATATGCCTATAGTTTGAATTAGAAATTGTTGGGGAAGAAGTTACGAAAACCGAATTATTGGCGAGAAAGCGTGCCTGCACGGGGACGAGTATCAAACAAATAAGGAGAAACAAATGAGAAAATCGAATGAATTTAAAAAGCTCGATTTAGTTTTCGTTATCGGCATGCTGGTTTTCGCTTTGTCAGGATGCGGAAAAAATGGCGGCGATAAACAGGCCCAAGGATACCCGACTGATTCCAATGCCCTTACGACGCTTCAGCGGACGATCGTTCCCGGCCCCAAGCCTTCGGTCGAGATCCGTCTTGATGAGCTTTCTAAATACGAGCCAAACGGCTATGGTACCTGGACGTATGGTCCGGGACTCCCATATGAAAAGCGGCTCGATATCATGCCGGCCAATTATTCCGGTTCAGCCGTCGCCAATAAGACAAAACTTTTGAATTTCTTTACCCTGACCGACATCCATATCACCGACAAAGAATCCCCTAATCAGGGGATCTATCTTTCACGCGTGTACAAAACAATCCCGATCAGCGCTTCGCTCTATTCGGGAGTTATGCTGTCTACAACCCACGTTCTCGACGCCGCCGTCCAGACGATCAATGCTTTACACAAACAAAAACCGATTGATTTTGGCATCTCTCTGGGAGATACCTGCAACAGCACGCAATACAACGAACTGAGGTGGTATATCGATGTCCTCGACGGTAAGGTCATCACCCCAAGCTCCGGCGCTCATCTGGGAGCCGACACCATCGCTTATCAGAAACCTTTCAAGGCAGCAGGGCTTGATAAGGCAATCCCCTGGTATCAGACGCTCGGCAACCATGATCATTTTTGGCTCGGTTCAATCCCCGTGGACTATAGCCTGAAAAAGGACTTGCGGCAGTCCTACGTAGCCGATGAAGTTTTGGCCATGGGAGATATCCTGAGAAACCCCGAAAAAATAAACAGCCGCGATTACTATATGGGTGTCCTCGACGGCTCGACGCCTGACGGGGACATCAAATACGCCGGACCCGTCGCAGATTTCAATACCCCTCCGAAGGTTGCCGCCGATCCGGATCGCCGTTCGCTTTTGAGAACGGAATGGATGAATGAATTCTTTCATACGTCTTCAAGTCCGGTCGGTCACGGCTTCAACTTGACCGATGCCGGCGCCGGCTTTGCCTGTTATAGCTTCATTCCGAAATCGACAATACCGGTCAAGGTGATCGTGCTTGACGATACCCAAAAGGAAAATGACGGCTCTTTCGACGTCCATGGGCATGGTTTTCTTGACCAGGCGCGTTGGGACTGGTTAAAGAATGAACTTGCCGCCGGTGATTCCGCCGGTCAGCTCATGATCATCGCCGCGCACGTACCGATCAACGTCGAAGTGACCGCGCCCAATTCCGAAATGGGTTGGTGGACCGATCCTCAAAATTCCGTCACCCTGCCGGATTTGATCGCCGAGCTTCAAAGTCATCCGAATCTCCTGATGTGGATATCGGGACACCGCCATTTAAATACCGTCAAGGCCTTTGCGTCTCCTGATCCGGTCAACGCTCCCGAAAAAGGTTTCTGGGAAGTTGAAACTTCATCGCTCCGGGATTTCCCTCAGCAGTTCCGTACTTTTGAGATCTACCTCAACAGCGATAATACCGTTTCCATCGTTACGACCAACGTTGATCCGGACGTTAAAGACGGAACGCCTGCCGCAAAATCACGCGCTTATGCGGTTGCGGCGCTGCAAATCGTCGGCGCTGATATAAAAGGTTTTAATCCGACGAAAGACCCGAGCATCAAGCCGATGCCGACCGGTTCGTACAATGCGGAGCTTGTGAAGCAATTAAGCAAGGAAATGCAGGCGAAAATGATGTCATATGCCGAACGGGGGAGTAAATAACCTTGAAGGACGATTGGAAGATTATCCACCCCTTCGAGAAGAAATAATTTTCGGATGGCCGAGAGCCGAAAATATGAAATTCCATTTTTTTGTTGGAATGGTGTTTTTCTGTTTCTTTTCTCTTAATGTAACGGCACAATCAGATGCAAAACAGGAAGACAGAACCTCAATTGAACATATTCGAGCGGAATTCGGCATCTCCTGGTGAATGACGCCTCGGCCCGCGGTCTTCCATTGAATATCACCCGGGCCGATCGTCCCGGTATTGCCGATATTGTCGCCGTGCTCGACCGTCCCGCCGAGCATGTACGTCACGGTTTCCATCCCCCGATGGGGGTGCCAGGGACCTGAAATGAAAGCCGCGGTCATGCGTTGAGGACTCGGCCCCCAGCTTCCATTTTGCCTTATTTCCGGATAAAGACTACGATGACAAGGCCATGTCCAAATCGCCGAACGATCATCTTGATGAAAAACCATTCTTTTTTACCGAACCCGAGATCTTGATCGCCCATGAGCAATTGGGCAAGCCCGGGCTCCCCGACCCGGTGATCATTTCACGCTTGTTCAAGCGCATAACGAAGAAAACCCTGAAAAACATCCGCCCAGACCCCCGTCGGGTCATCACCCGCCCCTTCCGTCCCGCCACGGAGGCTCATGTCATCAATATCGTCAATCGCGTCCTGGCGCTGGATGAAGCCCAAGTCAAGGCTCTGCTCAAGCAAACGCTCAAAGATTTCGCTCACCGCCATAAGGATCTCTCCTCCGTTTTGATGCGGAATTACGAAAGGATCAGCGCCTGGATCCCCGATCCGAAGGCTCTCTCCGCCGAAAGGAAGCTCCTGCTCGGCTCTTGCTTTACGATGGAATATTCCATCGAATCCGCCGCCCTTTTCAATCCGTCGATCGTCATCTATCCCAAGCAGAATAACCTGGAAAAGGGGCAGACGCGCGTGATTTTCAGCTTCCGGGCCACCGGCGAAGGGCACATTTCCTCGATCGTTTTCCGCAGCGCCCTGGTCGACCGGGACAATTCGATCTTCCTGGAATCGGTCAGCCCGTTCCTGGGCACGCCCGAGATCGTCTTGAATGCGACGTACGACCGGGAGCTTTTCCAGGCCAAGCTGGAGGAGATGGGCCATCTCCACGAAGCAGCGAAAGCGATCTTCCGGAACCTCCCGGCTAGCTTTATACCGGAGGAAATGGAGCGGGTAATCGACGACGTCCGCGCCACCGGGGCTTACCCGGCCGGAGAAATATCCGACACCGTCATGCACATCAAGTGGCTGACGGAATCGAATTACGAGGTCTTTTTTCCGCACGGGCAATTGATTTCGGAGCGGGTCATTTTTCCCGTGTCGCAAAATGAAAGCAACGGGGTGGAAGACGCGCGCTTCGTCCGTTTTATCGAAGACGACGGCGGCGTCACCTACTATGCGACCTATACGGCGTATAACGGCCGGGAAATCCTGCCGCAATTGATCGAAACGAAAGATTTCCACCGTTTCAAGATCTCGACCTTCAACGGCGCTATGGCCCGCAACAAAGGCATGGCCCTCTTCCCGCGCCGCCTCAATGGGCGGTTTGCCATGATCACGCGAAGCGACGGGGAAAATCTCTTTTTATGCTATTCCGACAAAATCCGTTTTTGGCACGAAGGGATCAAGCTCGAAGCGCCGGGAAATCCCTGGGAGCTGGTTCAAATCGGCAATTGCGGCTCCCCGTTGGAAACCGAAAAAGGGTGGCTGCTCCTGACGCACGGCGTGGGGCCGATGCGCAAATACTGCATCGGCGTTTCGCTTTTGGACCTGAAAGATCCGGCGAAGATCATCGGGCGGCTGGAATTGCCGCTGCTGGCCCCGCGGGAAGAAGAGCGGGAAGGCTATGTGCCCAACGTAGTCTACAGCTGCGGGGCCATCATCCTCAACGGCGAATTGATCGTTCCCTACGCCATCTCCGATTCCAGGTCGCACGTCGCCAGCATCCCGGTGAATGAACTGCTCGACAAGCTGACCGGGCGGCGCTAAACCGCGCCGGCGATCTCGTACTCCTCGATCATCGCCAGCAGCGCCGTGAGGAACGAGACGGTGCTTTCTCCCCCCTGGTTCAGGCTGACCCCTTCCGCGAGCAAGCCGTCGGCGCAGCCCTTGGTCTCATGATCGTAAAGGGACATCCCCATGTCGTTTTCGCCGAGGAACCAACCGAAGGCCAGCCGCATCTTTTTCAAGTATGCCTTGTCCTGGGTGACCCAGTAGGCCGATTGGTAGGCCAGGACCATCGCCGTCGCGTCAATCGGCTGTTGGTCATAAAGGGCCCTGGGGCCTCCCCTTCGATACCACCCGTTGCTTCCGATGATGGAAAGGCGGCCGTCCCGAACAAGGTTCTTATCCAAAAACTCCAATGTTTCCTCGGCAGCCCGCAGGTATTTGTCCTCGCGCAGAAGGGCGTATGTTTGAAACAAAGCCATGGGCATGATGCCGTTGTCGTAGCAGATGATATCTTCGAACCAGCGCCAATCGTCGCCGGCCGTTTCCTTGTATAAGGCCAGGAGATAATCGGCGCATTCGCGCAGCAAGGCCATGACGTTTTCGTCCCCCTGGTAACACCGCAGGTAGGCGGCCAAGCCCAGCATGGCCAGAGCCTTGCCTCGCAGGTTCAAGCCGCGAACGTGGGGCAGGGCCTTCTGGAAACACTCGAAGGCCAGGGAGCGGTAGGCGTCGCGCGGGGGGCGCCAGATAATATAGCCGAGCGCCCACAGGGCCCGGCCGAAAGAATCGTCGGAGCCGACCTCATCCATGAAGTGGCGCTGGTAATCCATGAAATTTCGGAAACGCCCGTCGGGATTCTGCATGAAATGACTGAAGCTGAAATACGTCGAGATCAGATTCTTGGCGTCCTCGTCGCCCAGGAGGGAAAACGCGCAGGCGCACATCATCAGCGCCCGGGAGTTGTCGTCAAGGCAATAACCGGTATGCCGGTCAGGAACGATATATTTGGCATGCTGGATCAAGCCCGTGTCATCG
>Ga0105099_10000939_pt1 | contig 19065 bp, 23 predicted proteins | sample PPLLak3cmMay2015_2_FD_79138 | JGI IMG/M metagenome (GOLD analysis project Ga0105099, IMG submission 79138) | Freshwater sediment microbial communities from Prairie Pothole Lake near Jamestown, North Dakota, USA - PPLs Lake P8 Core (1) Depth... | ecosystem: Environmental > Aquatic > Freshwater >... | reverse complement strand
GAGATTTGGAATGGCACTATCTCTCGTCATGAGAGAACTCGTCTCAGTCGCAAGGACTTCAGCAGAAGCGAAGAAGATACTAAATACCAAAGATGTGTTTGTCGACAGAAGGAAAAGGACAGACACCAAGTATCCGGTAGGACTCATGGACATAATCGAATTCCCGCAGCTCGAAGAGCATTACAGGATGTTCCTCGACCAAAAAGGAAGGCTCACTGCACTGAAAGCCAGCGCAAAAGAAGCGAACCTCAAGCTCTCAAGGATAGAATCAAAGACAAAACTCCAGGGAGGAAAAATCCAGCTCAACATGTTCGACGGAAGGAACATACGTGTAGACAAAGACACATACACAGTAGGAGACACACTCTTACTCTCGCTTCCTGACCAGAAGATAACAGAACACTTCAAGCTCGATAAGGATGCCCTCGTCCTCCTGACAGGAGGAAAACACGCAGGCATGACCGCCAAAGTAGAAGAGATAAACAAGAATATGATAATAGTCAAATCAAGCAAGAACCAGAAATTTGAGACAGGAAAAGACCAGGCTTTCGTCATAGGAAAGGACAAGCCTGCCCTCGACAGCCTGAAACCAACAAAAGCGTGAATGATCAAAAATGAACCCATTGACACAAATCAAAGTTGAGAAGATAACACTCAACGTAGGCGCAGGGACGAATGCGGACAAGCTAGAGAAGGGACTGAAGTTATTCGAGATGATAACCGGCTCAAAACCTGTTAAGACGATCTCAAACAAGAGGATCGCAGCATGGGGACTAAGGCCAGGACTCCCGATAGGATGCAAAGTCACTATACGAGGTCCAAAGGCAATGAAGCTACTCAAGCAGCTCTTGGGCGGAATAGACTACAAGCTCGATGCGAAACAGTTCGACAACGAAGGGAACCTCTCATTCGGAATCAAGGAATACATAGACATACCCCAGGTAGAATACAGCCCAGCAATAGGGTCACTCGGATTCCAGGTATGCGCAACGCTCGAACGTCCTGGTTTTAGGATAAAGAAAAGGAACATCCACAAGAGCAAGATAGGCAAGAAGCACCATATCTCAAGGGATGAGGCCATAGCATTCATGAAGGCGAACTTCAACGCCATAGTCGGGGAGGAATAGTCAAGATGACAACATCAGACCATAAGAAGATGCTCCAACAGCTCAAGGTGAAGCCAGCCAAATACAAGAAATTCATAAAGCACAATGCACCAAAGAACAGGACATGCGGAATAAACCTCAACAAGTGCAGGAGATGCGGCACATATCATGGTTTCATCAGCAAGTACGGACTCAACCTATGCAGAAGGTGCTTTAGGGAAGTCGCAATCAAGATGGGATTCAAGAAATACAACTAGAACGGTGGTAAACTAATGTCACTCAATGATTCATTGTCAAGCGCGATGTCAAAGATACAGCTATATGAGAAAGTCGGCAAGAAAGAATGCACGATAAAGCCTGTCTCTATCATCATGAAGAAAGTATTCGATATACTCAATGAAGAAGGATACATCGGCAAGTATGAAGAGGTCGAAGACGGAAAAGGAAAGTACATCAAAGTCAGCCTCTTAGGGAACATAAACAAATGCGGACCGATCAAACCGAGGTTCTCGGTCGACCTCTCAGAATATGAGAAGTTCGAGAAAAGATTCCTGCCGTCCAAAGATTTCGGTGTACTCATACTATCTACATCACAAGGGATAATGACACATTACAAGTCAAAAGAGAAGAAGATAGGCGGAAAACTGGTAGCTTACTGCTACTAAAGATGCAAAAATGAAAATAGCAAAACTAGCAGAAAAGATAGAAATCCCGGCAGGCGTATCGCTCACCATAGAAGGCAGGACAATCAAGGTCAAGGGACCAAAGGGCGAGCTTTCAAGGACATTCAATTTTCCCAGGATACAGTTCGTAATGGAAGGCAACAAGCTCGTCATCTTCTGCATAGATGCAAAAAAGAATGACAAGACGATGCTAGGCACCGCATACTCGCACATGAAGAACATGTTAAAAGGCGTCGTCGAGCCACACGTATACAAGCTCAAGATATGCACAAGCCACTTCCCGATGACTGTCGCAGTCACAGGAGACACTGTCGTAGTCAAGAACTTCCTCGGCGAGAAGATACCAAGGACCGTCAAGATAAAACAGGGCGCGAAAGTCAAGATCGAGGGCGCCGAAATCACTGTCGAAGCAGTAGACATCGAGGTCGCAGGCCAGACTGCAGCAGATATAGAGCTCCTAACAAGGATAGTCAAGAGAGACATAAGGATATTCCAGGACGGCATATACATAACACAGAAACCAGCTTAATCGAATGATCAAAATGAGCATAAAAGAACTAATACAAAAAAGGACAGAACTCAAGAGGAAAAAGCCCAATTTCATAAGGCAGGATTCCCATAAGAAGCGAAGGCTTGAACAGATATGGAGAAGGCCGAGGGGATCAGGTAGCAAGATGAGGATCAACCTCAAAGGCTACCACAGGAAACTGCAGGTAGGATGGGGCTCGCCTTGCGAAGTCAAGGGATTCGAGAAGAACGGGCTTAAACCAGTCATAGTCAACAATGTAGAAGATCTCAATATCATAGACCCTAAGACAGAGACAGCAGTCATCTCAAGCGGCGTAGGAAACAAGAAGAAGATGGCGATCGTCGAAGCGGCAGTGCAAAAGAAGATCACGATATCGAACGTCAAACATCCTGACAAGTTCATGACAGAGATGAAGGCACAGTTCGAAGGCAAGAAGAAAGAGAAACTCAAGATCAAAGAAGAAAGAGAGAAGAAGAAAGAAGCGATAAAGAAAGAGAGCGAGAAGAAGAAAGCGAAAGAAGACGACAAGAAGAAACAGGAAGCGACAACCGAAGAAGAGAAGAAGACAGAAGAGAAAAAAGAGAAAGACAAGATGCTGATATCCACACAATGAGGTCAAAATGAAACTCAACGTCCAAAAAAGGCTTGCTGCATCGATACTCAAAGCATCCCCAAAAAGGGTATGGTTTGATGAAGAGAGGCTAAGCGACATAAAGGAATCCATAACAAAACAGGACCTCAAAGGACTCATAGTCGATGGAGCCATAAGGCTCAAACCAGTACAATCCATATCGAGGGGCAGAGTCCGGCAGAAGAAGAAGCAGAAATCAAAGGGACGACAGAAAGGCCACGGCTCAAGAAAGGGAGCATTCGGGGCAAGACTCAACAGGAAAGGGAACTGGATGTCAAAGATTCGGGTCCAGAGAGAATTCATAAAAGAGCTAAGAGACAAGGAGATAATCACCACAGCCGACTACCGAGACCTTTACCTCAAGTCCAAAGGCGGATTTTTCAGGAACAGGCGACACATCAAGATATTCATGGAAGAAAACGGGATAGGCAAACAAAACAAGAAGTAAGGTAGACACAAATGGCAAGAACCAAATACGGAACAAGAAGGACAGTACCTTACAGAAGGAAGTTCGAAGGAAAGACAAACTACAAGAAAAGGCTTGCACTACTGAAGTCAGGAGAATCAAGGCTCGTAATAAGAAAATCACTGAACATGGTAATCGCACAGATAGTCGAATACAAACCGAATGGCGACAACATAATCGCATCGGCGACATCGATAGAACTCAGGAAACTCGGATGGAAGGGCCACACAGGCAACATACCAAGCGCATACCTGACAGGATTCCTACTCGGCACGAAAGCCAAGAAAAAGAAGATAGCTGCAGCAGGTATCGATACCGGCCTAAGGTCACCAATAAGGGGCGGAAGGATATTTGCAGCAATGAAAGGAGTAATCGACGCTGGAATGAAACTCAACTGCGGCGAAGAGGCCCTCCCGAAGATGGACAGGATAAACGGAAAACACATAGCAGATTACGCTTTGAAGATAAAACAGAAACCTGAACTATACGCAAAACAGTTCTCAAGATACCTAAAGGAAGGCTTTAAACCAGAAGACCTCCCCAAAATATTTGACGAGACAAAGAAGAAGATACTAGCATCATAATCAAAGGAGTCAAAGAAAAAAATGGCAAAAGAAAAGCAAGAGACCATCGTCGTCAAAGAACCGGAAAAACTCAAGATCAACCTAGAGAAAGAGGAAGCCAGCCACCTCATAACGCCTGTAGAGGAAGAAGAGGTCGTCCTGGCAAAACCAGTCGTGACTACTGACGTATCCAACTGGAAACCAAAGACTGAACTCGGAAAGAAAGTAAAAGCAGGAACCATAACAGACATAGATGAAGTGCTAAGCAGCGACAAGAAGATGCTCGAAGTAGAGATCGTCGACGCATTATTGCCATCATTAGAATCAGACTTGCTCCTCGTAGGACAATCCAAAGGAAAGTTCGGCGGCGGACAGAGGAGAGTATTCAGGCAGACACAGAAGAAGACGATGGAAGGAAACAAGCCAAGCTTCGCCACATGCGCAATCATCGGTGACAGGAACGGCCACATCGGACTCGGGTACGGAAAATCAAGAGAGACAGTGCCTGCAAGAGAGAAAGCCATAAGGAAAGCGAAACTCAACATCATGAAGATTCGGAGAGGATGCGGATCATGGCAGTGCAACTGCAAAGACGCACACTCAATACCCTTCGAAGTAGAAGGAAGATGCGGCTCACTAAGAGTGAAACTCATGCCGGCCCCTAAGGGAACCGGACTCTGCGCCGCAGGAGAGGTAGCAAAGATACTCTCCATGGCAGGGATAAAAGACATCTGGTCAAAACACAGCGGAAATACGACATCAAGGATAAACTTCATACTTGCAGTCATGGATGCACTAAGGAAACTCATGGAGATGAAAGTGCAGCAAAGATTCAAGAAAACACTCAACATAGCTGAATAAAAATGGAACAGAAAGAAAAATCCCAAAAAACCGAGAAACCCGCAGTAAAATCCGGTGTAAAATACGCAGTCGTAAGGATCAGAAGCGGCTCAAGGACAGATTCTTCGATATTAGATACGCTGCAAATGCTCAGGCTCCACAAGAAATTCACTTGCGTAATACTCGACAAGACTCCTGCCGTAACAGGAATGCTAGATGTGGCCAAGGACTTCATAGCATACGGCGAAGTCGATGCTGAAACGATAAAGCTCCTCGAAGAGAAAAGAGGACAGAAGAACAGCGAAGGAAAACTAAGAAAAGACTTCCACCTCGCCCCGCCAAGAGGGGGATTCGAGAGGAAAGGAGTCAAGAGAAGCTTCGCACAGGGCGGAGCGACAGGCTATAGAGGCCTAAAGATGATAGCACTAATCAAAAGGATGGTCTAAACCCATGACAACCAGAAGAGGAAGAAAGGTCAGGAAATTTAGGGGGAGCAAGACCCACGGCAAAGGCATCGGCAGCAAGCACTCTAAGGGTGCAGGAAGCCGAGGCGGAAGAGGAATGGCTGGCTCAGGAAAGAGAGCAGACCAGAAGAAGCCGTCAATCTGGAAAGAGGCCTATTTTGGAAAGAGCGGATTCTCATCAAAATCACGTGCACCAGAGATGCACATAGTCAACATAAAGAGCATAGAAGACAGGCTCGACAACCTTGTCGCAAAAGGCCTCGTCAAACATGACAAAGACACATACACGCTGAACCTCGCAGACCTAGGATACAACAAGCTCCTCAGCACGGGAAAAGTCACAAAGAAATTCATGATAAAGACAGACTTCGCGACAGAGACCGCAGTAGAGAAGATAAAGGAAGCAGGCGGAAATGTCGAAGTCAAAGCCAAGAAGGCGGAAAAAATGGCAAAGGCTCCAGAAGCACAGAAGAAACCAGAAGACAAGCCCAAAAATGCAGAAGAGAAGCCGAAGAAAGCCTAAAATCTTTCCAGACATAAGACTTTTTATTTCAAATCATGTCAAATCGCAATAATATCACCAAAAAAGATATCACCGGTGAACCATGGAACTCTTCGAAACAATAATAAAATACCTTCCTGAAGTCGCAAAGCCGACACAAAGGAAACTTTCTTTCAAAGAAAAACTCAAATGGACAATCATATGTCTAGTCATATTCTATGCAATAGGCCTTATCCCATTATTCGGACTCGGACATAATGCGATGCAGCAGTTCGAGTACCTCTCGATAATACTCGGAGCTCAATTTGGTTCAATAATCTCTTTAGGAATCGGCCCATTGGTCACAGGTTCCATCGTACTACAGCTACTCAATGGTTCAGGACTCGTCAAGTTCGACCAGAAGACACATGAAGGAAGAAGGAGATTCCAAGGGACACAGAAGATAATGGGACTCTTCTTCATAATGTTTGAAGCGGCGATCTACGTGTACATGGGAGGGCTAGCACCACCACCAGAACTTATAGGAACCCCTCTTTTCTCACAATTACAGATGTTCTTGGTCTTCCAGCTCATCCTCGGCGGAATACTCATAATGTTCATGGACGAAGTAGTCTCAAAATGGGGCTTCGGTTCAGGAATAAGCCTTTTCATCGTCGCCAATGTCGCACAGTCGATATTCATGCGAGCATTAAGCCCGCTGCCAAGCCCGACAAACCCTGGGATCGCAGCAGGAGCGATACCTGCATTATTCCAAAGCCTTGCAGGAGGGGACGCAATAACTGCCGGCCTAGAACTCTCTGCAGTCATAGCGACGATAGTCGTATTCGCATTAGCAGTATACACACAGGCGATGAAGATAGAGATACCCTTGTCATTCGGAAGGATAAGAGGGCACGGGATAAGATGGCCCCTATCATTCATCTACACATCAAACATCCCGGTCATATTGGTCGCGGCTTTACTTGCCAACATCCAACTTTTCGGAAGGCTTTTACAGAACTGGGGACACCCACTACTAGGCACTTTCTCAGGAAATGCGCCATCAACAGGACTTGTAGCCTGGCTATATACGCCCGACATACTCGGCAAGATAATAAGAGGAAGCATACTTCCTATCGACTTAGGGCACGCAGCAGTATACATGCTTTTCATGATAGGCGGAGCAGTCATGTTCAGCATATTCTGGGTACAGACATCAGGGATGGACGCAAGAAGCCAGGCAGAGAAGATAATGGCATCCGGACTCCAGATACCCGGATTTCGAAAGGACCCAAGAATACTCGAGAAAGTCCTCGACAGATACATAGGTCCTCTCACAGTCATGGGTGCGATAACTGTAGGATTCCTCGCATCAGTAGCAGACCTTTCAGGCGCATTCGGCAATGGAACAGGAATACTGCTCTCAGTAATGATAATCTACAGGATGTATGAGGACATAGCCAAACAGCACATGATGGACATGCATCCAATGATGCGAAAGTTCATGGAATAAAATGCTAGAATCCATCCTCAACCCAATATTCTCTCCGATGCTGAGACTCCCACCAGTAGTCTCGATAGCGATAATATCCATAGCTATATCCCTTCTGATAACCCTCGTCTACAAGTACATGACAGACCAGACGATGATGAAGGACCTCAAGACAAGGCAGAAGGACCTGCAGAAGAAGATGAAAGAATCAAGGAAAGAGCCTGACAAACTCATGAAGCTCCAAAAAGAAGCGATGGATGTCAACATGAAATACATGACGCAGAGCTTCAAACCGACGCTAATAACCTTCCTGCCGATAATAATCATATTCGGGTGGCTCAATGCGAGCATAGCATACGACCCCATACTTCCCGGACAGGAATTCACAGCCACAGTCGCATTCAACAATGACTTCAAAGGCAACGTGACAGTTACTGTGCCTGATGAGATAACAGTGATAGGAGATACAACAAAAGAGATATCGAATGCAACTGCAGAATTCAAGCTGAAAGGCACAGAAGGAGACTACCTCCTCGTATTCGAATACAACGGCAAGAATTACGACAAGGAACTCACAATCGCAAAAGAACAGAGATACGCCCCAGTGCAGAAACTATTCAAGAAAGAGCCAGTGAAGTCGATAACGCTCAGCAACAGCAAGCTCATAGCAATAAACCTATTCAATAAAGAGGAAGGCGGATTCTTCGCAGGACGTGTAGGCTGGCTAGGGACATACATAATATTCTCTCTAGTATCAAGCCTCGGATTAAGGAAACTTCTCAAGATTTATTAACCGATACAGATTATTCATTCTCATGGATGACAAGTTCAAGGATCTAGTCGAGAAAGCGAACCAGACGTTCCTCGCGAACCACAACAAAGAGACATGGTTCGGACGATGCATATTCCTAAGCTGGTACTGCGATGTAGGCACATGCAATTTCTGCTTCAGGTCGACAATAAAACATAAGATACGCCACGCTGAAACTGCCAAAAGGACGATATCATCGATACTCACTGATGCGATAATAGGAAAGAACCTCGGCTGGAGGATAGAATTCCTAACAGGAGGATACAGGATATTCTCATTCGAAGAGATGCTTGACATAACAAAGAAGGTATCGCAGGTCTACGGCGAGAAGATATGGATAAATCTTGGGACGCTCACTGAAGAACAGCTGCTCAAAATAAAACCATACGTAGAAGGGATATGCGCTTCAATAGAGACTGTGAATCCTGTTCTCCACAAAGAAATCTGCCCTGATAAGCCGATCGGACCTTATTCGGAGATGCTAAAGACTGCAGACAGGATGGGTTTCAAGAAAAGCATGACCATAGTCATAGGCCTTGGAGAATCAAAAGATGATTTTGGCACACTCGCAGCGTTCATAAGAGAGCACAAGCTCGACAGGATAACATTCTATGCGCTAAAACCAGTAAAAGGGACACCGTATACAAAAAGTCCTGAAAGCGAAGAATATGCCTGGTGGATAGCAAAGACAAGGATAGAATTCCCCACGCTAGAGATAATGGCAGGCCTCACACCACAGAAGGCAGAAGACTATGCTGAACTAATACTAAAAGCAGGAGCGACAGCAATAACAAAATTCCCTGCCATAAAGAGATTCAACTCAGAACAGGCAAAAGAGATAGAAAGACAGATTGCGAGGGCAGGCAGGACATTCAGATCAAGCCTCACAAGATTACCAGATATAGACTGGGGTAAGGAAGTGGATAAGCTGCCTTTTGAACCTGCACTGAAGAAAGAGATAAGATCAAAACTTCTACAGTACATAGATGGCATGAAGGCAGGAAAGACAACTGCTTTTGAAGATTGACGTCATGTAAGAATTACGTGACTCTTGGCCAATGCAACCGCTCGCAGCATATGACCTGTTTTATGATATCTCCGAGTCCCTTTATCCTGCTTAAGAATCCGAAGGCTCGCAGGGTGGCATTGGCCATTGTTGTTGAAAAGCAGCGTACGCAATCTTTAAATAATTCAAAGCCCATTTTTCTAATAAAAGATGGATATCAAAAAAAGAGAGACGAAAGAGGCACTTCCTACAAATAACCTATTCGCAATAATAATACTGCTTTTCATAATAACATCGTCATTCTCAAGCTATCTAGCATATGACCGCGCAAAAAAGATAACTGAAGAGCTATCCGGACAGGCATACGCGGAAGCAAGGGTCTGTATAAACAGGCAGCCTGTTCTCAACATAACCTGCGGCACAATAGCCACTGTAGGTAGCGGGTATTTCTGCAACATAGATGCGACCGACCAGGATAATGACACAATATATTTCTATGACAATACCTCTCTTTTCGACATAGACCAGAATACCGGAGAGATAATATTCACACCTACTGCCAATCAGACCGGCAACTATAACATAACAATAACTGCAGAAGACCAAAAGAATTGCTCAAACTCGAACGTCACGCAGACATTCACGTTCATAATATCCCTGCCAATAACGACAGTCGGTGGCGGTGGTGGCGGGACATCGACAGAGAAGTGCACACCGCAATGGGAATGCACCCCCTGGAGCAGCTGTGATTCAGAAGGAATAAGAGAAAGAGTGTGCTATTCTCTGAACAACTGCCTAAAAGATAAGCCTGCAGAATCCGAAGATTGCACATACGTACAGCCATACAAGCCGGTCAGGAGGTCAAGGAACGAGGAAAGATACCTCTGCAACTTCGACATGCAAGATGAATGCCATGCGACATTCGGCATGCTAGAAGACTGGATATACACATACAAGAATGAGAACCACACACTAAGCATCCTCAAGGTCGACAGGGACCGCATGTTCGCCAGCATAGATGATGGACTTTTCTTCTCGGCAAATCTACAAAGGATAAAAGGGCTCGATGTCAATGGAGATGACAAGTTCGACTTCGAGTACATAGTCCACAGGATAGACGGCATACGGGCGGACACCACGGTAAGGCTCGTGAAGCAGGTCGAGATAATAATAGAAAGGCCAGTCTACATACAAGCGATGCCCCAAATAATAATCAGGATAGTGCTTTTCGTATATGACAATGCATGCATGATACTCCTGATAGTTTTCATAATGGCTTCTATGCTGATATACACAAGGATACTCAAGTCAGTAGAGAGAAAGAAAGAGAATAGATGAGCATTATCGCAATATTTCGATATCCTGTTTCTGCTTCTCTACATCATGCCCTGTCTCAAGGAGTATACGTCCACTTCTCGGAAGCATCTTCTTTATCTTTCCGATATCAAGATTCCCCTCTTTGAGATGCAGATGCATGTCTATCTTGGATTCTACCTTCGTATCAGACATGTGGAAATATGATGGCTTCAAGGTCAGCATCTTCTTTATATACCCTAAATAATCCATATCATCATACAACGCGAATGCTGCTGCATGGGCGATATCAAGGCAGAGCTTCTTACCTGTCTTATCCAGGATATGATTCATCTCTTCAAAATCTCCTCCTATAGACTTGAAACGTCCTGTAAACGCTGGGACATTCTCTATGATGAACCTAGAATCAAGCAAAGAGAAAGTATCTAAGACGCTTTCAACAGAACAGCCATCATCCTCGATGTGGCCGCAGTGTATGACTATACTATCCGCACCCAATATGTCTGCTGCCTCTTTAGCTGCGGCTATACCTGCTGCATTGAGCTTCTTCCTCGATGGGTTTGCAGGATTAGCATCCCAATCATGATGTATATTGTGGATGGTGAACTCTTTGCCTAACTTCTTCAAAGAACGGAAATCCGAACCAGGAATCGCAGTGACTTCGAAGAAATCACAGTACTTGGCTATCTTCTTGGCATATTCAAGATCCTGTGGGTAAATCTTTATCCCTACTTTCATCTCTAACACCTTTTTGTCTTTATCTTTGGTTCATTCGTACCTAAGAGCGTCCACAGGCTTAAGTTTCGATGCCTGGATCGCCGGAAGAGTACCTGCCAATGCACCGACAAAAAAGGCGAAAGCAAGCGCTCCACTAATGAGATACCACGGGAAGATCGCACTTATTATACTATAACCGCCGGCTGCCGCTCCAAAAGCTACAAGCTTACTCAAACCGATCCCCGCAGCTATACCTATAACTCCGCCGACAACACCCAATATACCTGACTCTATAAGGAATATCAGGAAAATATCCCTGTTCCTGGCGCCTATCGCCTTCATTATGCCTATCTCATTCGTACGCTCAAGCACTGACGTGTACATCGTGTTCGTTATGTTAACCCCACCCACGAGAAGCGAGATGCCTGCGATGCTTATCAGGACTATCTGGATTATCGTAAGTATGGTGCCAAATGCCTCGATAAGCTCTTCAGAAGTCTGCACGACAAAGTCCTCATCCCCCTCTTCCAGATCCCTTGTCTTCCTCAATGCCTTCTTTATCTTCTCAGCTATATCAGATGGTCTTGAACCATCTTTAACTGTCACGAATATGTAATCAAGATCATCCTCTGTAAGGTCAAAAGCATCCAATGCATCATCAAATGTGATCTCTATCTGTGAATCATCCTGAGGATTTCCGCGACGCTCGACATTACCGACTATCTTGAACTTCTTGCCCTCTATCTTTATCCTGTCACCTATCGATGCAGCCTTATCGAAAAGACCTGAGTTCCATATCTCATAACCGACCATCGCGTCACCACTATCTGCTATTTCCCTCCCTTCAACAACCTTCATCCCATAATCTTCAGACAGGGTGTATTTCGATTTACCAGTATCGAGCCCGATGACCCACGTGTACACTGTCTCTTTTCCAAATTTCACCTGAGCAATCTTGAAGACAGCAACCTTTGCCTCGTCCACACCCTGAATAGATTTCACCGCTTGCAGATCCTTTTGGGTCAGCTTGTTGCTCGATAAGTCAAAACCTCCCCCGCCCGGCTGGACAAAGACCTTGTTCGAACCCAATGCCTGGAACTGCTTGTCAATCTCATACTTCATGCCCTGTCCAAGGCTGATCAAAGATACGACTGCAGCGATACCTATGAATATGCCTATCAAAGTGAGGAACGTACGTTTCTTCTGATGCACGAATGTCCCATATGCCAATTTGAAATAATCTGCTAACATATCTTTACCTCTAACTACTTCCTCAATGCATCAACCGGACTCAGCTTTGATGCCTGACGTGCAGGCAATGACCCGGATACAGAACCTATAAAAAATGCAAATGCCAATGCGCCGATAATCAATGGAAGTCCCGTGTATGCCTGCAATGTCTCTATACCATACTGTGCTGCAACAATCTCCGCAACTTTACTGAGCCCCAGACCCAATATCACACCCAGTATACCTCCAAGCATACCCAAAAGACCGGATTCCATCAGAAAGATAAGGAGTATCGCCGAGTTCCTCGCGCCGACAGATTTCATTATGCCTATCTCGCGCGTACGTTCAACAACCGAAGTGTACATCGTATTCATGATGCCTATACCTCCGACAAGGAGGGATATCGCTGCAATACCCACGAGAACCGCCTGGACGATGCCAAGTATCGCTTCAAATGTCTGTATCGCCTGGGCAGAGGTCTGGACACTGAAATCTTCCTCTCCTTCCTTGACATCACGGAAATTACGCAGCTTCCTCTTGACATTATCTGCAACATCATCGACATTGTAGCCTTCCTTTACTTTCATGAATATTGCAGTCACCTCTGAAGGCTCATTGAATATCTCTCTAGCTGTCTCTTTAGGTATCCTTATCACGTTATCTCCTACGAGTCCGCCGCTTTTCTTGTGTATCCCTATAACCTGGAACTCGCGGGCGTTTATCATGACCATATCTCCCACATGTATATCCTTCTCGAACGTCTCATTAGCAACAGTAGCCCCTATTACGACTTTGTACCTATCGCCAGGGCGGAGGAAACGGCCTTCACCTATGTCAAACATGGACTGGCTCCTATAGAATTCCAATGCCTTGCTGTCTGTTGGAAAACCCCATACGAGCTGTTGCTTTGTCTCACGTCCGAACGTGAGGTATGCTGATTGGCTATATACCCCCAATGCAATCTCTACACCTTTTGTCTTCTTAACGATATCATAATCTGCTTCTGAGAATTTCACAGATGAGATAAATCCTCCCACTGGCCCCATCTTGGCTCCACCAGGAGTCAATATTATCCTGTCAGTACCCATCTTCTTGAACTCTGAAAGGATAGCATTCTGCATACCCTGAGAAAGAGATACAAGAGCGACCACTGCCATTATACCTATGAATATGCCGATAACTGTGAGCCATGAACGAAGCTTACGCTTGAATAAATTGCTTACAGCAATCCGAAAATAATCAAGTATCATCTTAAAATAATAAAAAAATCATTCTGCCTTTGGCTTGCGGCGTCTTTCCCACCTGCGGTAGCCTAACCAGACAACGAGCATCACAACAAGCACTATGACTATGATCATCACGCTGTTGCTACTTGCTGCACCTTTTTCCTCTGCAGTGAATATCTTATGTACTAAGGTTATATCTTTACTGTAATCTATGTTGTTCGCGTCCTTGAACGTTATATGCAAAGGCAATCTTATCTCGCCATTCTTGTTCTTGTTGACATTGTTCTTGAGATAGAGGCTGAAATCCACGTTCTCATAGTCGTCAGAGTTCACATTCCCTACATACTCCTCGGTAGATGATACTACATCATATTCATCTGTAGACTTGAGCAATACGTCAAGGAACTTTATGTCTGTGACACCACGGTTGACGAACTTAAAAGATATCGTACCGCTCTTCTTGCCTGCGATAATATCAGATTTGTCTATCACTGCGTATATGTCGGGCTTATCGCCTACAATGACTCCGACAAGATCGTTTCGGGTGTATTGGTCCCCCTGGCTGTTCTTATATGTCATGATTATCGGCAGCTTGTAGATCTTAGATGCCGCACCAGGATAGACCATTAGATCAAAAGAGACCTCTGTGCTCTTTCCTGCTTTCAGCAGGGCAAGCCTCTTCTCACCAGATGAAGATATCGGCGTGAAAGGCAGCGCATCGAACAACAAAGAAGATTCTGCGCCGGTAGCTGACCTAGGTATACTTGACAATGTGAGGTCGAGCTTCACATCGATGTCTTTCATCGTAGAATCAGCGAGGTTAGTCAATTTTATCTTGAGCTTCCCTGTGCTTCCCGGAGCTATGGTGCTAGGTTCTATGCTGAATCCATCTATGACGACAGCACTGTACGTGTTCCTGACGCGTACTTCATAATCATCAAGCTTTGACCAGCTATCTATACCTCTTAGACGATAGACGAGATTGAGCTTTGTAGCGCCCTCTGAAGCGTCTTCAGATATTCTCACCTTGTAATATACTACGACACCCTCTTCACCTTTCTGGTGACCCTGTATCGTACCTAGGTTTCTTAACCCACTATCATCACCAAGAAGCTCGAAAGGATAGTCAGATATTAGCTTGAACTCCACATCCTCTAGCGGAGTCGAACCCTTATTGATGACCATCCACCTCAGCTCTACATATTCACCTGGAGCGACAGGGTCCGGCGTCTGGCTTATCATCGAGACACGGATGCTCCCTCCGGGAAGTATCGTGTCGACATCTGCCAGAACTGTCAAGCAAGACAGCACAGCCATGACTGCGATGACCAAAACCAAAAATGCTTTTCCATATCTTGTTGTTTTTTCCATTGCCAAACACCTTCTTTGTTTTTTTATTATCATCATTTTATCCGATATTCTCTTTATTGTTTCATCTTTACTTTTTCTGCTTCTTCAATTCTATCCTACAGGTCGATTTAGGATCGTCCCTGTGGAGCCTGCCTTTCTCTGTCCTGACTATCGCGCCGTCACGGAGGAACTCTATCCTCTCTGCATGCTCTGCGACATTGACATCGTGAGTCACCAGGACTATAGTCTTGCACTGCGTATTATGCATCTTCTTCAGGAAATCCATGACAAGCATGCCTGTCTTCGAGTCAAGGTTGCCTGTAGGTTCATCCGCAAGTATGACTTCAGGGTCGTTAGCAAGAGCCCTAGCTATAGCGACCCTCTGCTGCTGGCCACCTGAAAGTTCACTTGGCTTATGATCCATCCTCTGGTCAAGTTCAACCAGCTTCAAGAGCTCTATGGCCTTCTCTTTCCTATTTCCCGCAGGGATTCCCTGGAAGGTCATAGGAAGCATGACATTCTCGAGTGCAGTAAGGGTCTGTATCAGATTGAACTGCTGGAAGATGAAACCTATCTTCTTCCCTCTTATCTGCGCGAGATCAGACTCTGACAGCCTAGAGATGTCTTTTCCGTCTAGAAAGATACGGCCCTTTGTAGGGATGTCCAGGCAGCCTATCATGTTCATCGCAGTGGACTTACCTGATCCTGATGGGCCCATGACTGCCACGAATTCACCTTTCTTTATCTCTAGGTTAAGACCTCTAAGTGCGGGGACCTCAACGTCTCCCATCTTGTATATCTTCCAGACATCTTCTATCTTTATCACTGCGTTGTCTTTTGCCATCTTAATGCTTTGACCTCTTCTCTTTAACACATGATTGATGGAGTATATCGATGCACTCCGTTTCTGTGTTGCCTGTTATCATGCAGAACACGCTGATAGCAGACTTTATCTTTTTCATAAGGATGTCTTTTTGTTTACCTAGCTCATCGAGCTTCTCTTTCCCGTCTTGGGTTATAGAATATCTCTTGCACCTGCCGACAGCTTTCACCGAAATGAGGGCATCCTGTTTCATCTCCTCAAGAACAGGATACATAGAACCCGGGCTAGGTTTAGAGCCGGTCTTATCCATGATGCATTTCATCAGGTCATATCCTGAAAGCTCTTTATTGCTAACAAGCTTCAGGATCAAAAGCTTAAGGTCACCAGACATCCAAAACCTCCTTTTTACACCTATATATCTAAACCGATATATTGGTTCCGATACTAGTATTTAAAGCTTTTTATCTTATGATTATCAAGTCACAATGATAGCATAATTGCTGTTTCATAACCAAAATTCAAAAACAATATAAACAGACATATTTTTGGACTAAGTATGACAAGGATAAAAAGGCACAGAGTGTCAAAACAACTGGCCAAGAAAGAACCAGAGAAGAAAGGCATATCAAAACAGGCCATCTGGACAATAATCCTTGGTTCAATAATGGTCTTTAGCGTATTCGGGATAATGTTCTCAGGATATGATTCGGCAAGCGATGCGTATTCCTATAATGACTATAATTTCAAGAGGACAAGCCTCGGATGGACCACAGAAGTAGATGGAAAAGATATAGAGTTCAATTACCTACCTATGGAATTAGAGAATCTGAACATATCAAAATCCGCATCTGACAGGCTGCTAGGCGCAAAAGTGATATACATAACATTCGACCCTGAAAGCAGGAATGTCCAGAAATTAGAACTCGCGAGATTCCAGCTAGCCATGTCTCTTGACCAGCTATTCGGAACGTATTCTATGGCGGGTGTAACTAAAGAAAGCGAGATATACAAACAGCCAGTAATCGACTGCAATAACGCTACAGCGACGGTGCCTGTACTCACTCTCGCAGACTCAAACGAGACTTCTACAGTCGATATCGAAGGCGACTGCATAATCTTAAAGGCAGACAAAGACTCGATAATAGCGATAAAAGACCGATTCCTATACCAGATGCTTGGAATAATGGATTAAGGTGCGCCTTTGGCAAGAAAACTACTAGACGATCATCTTGCGCAACTAAAGAAGATACAGGATGCAGAAGATACAGACATGGAGACAGACGTGCATAATCATTTCAGGAAAAAACAGCACAATCATCCAGAAAGCCAAGACGAAGAAGCAATAGAAAAAGACACAGGCAAAGACACACGGAATCTTCTCATAGTCATAGGTGCAATAGTGCTGCTGTTCATGATATTCCTATCTATACGTTTCATATACAACCCAAGACAGCTTCTGACAATAGATGAGCTCCACGAAGCGAACATGAATGGCGAGATAAAAGAAGGCCAGGGGTACATCTATAACGGCTACTCTTTCATAACACTCGGCGGAGTATGGTATTCAAGGGTACAGAAAGGAAACACAATATATGACGTCACTTTCAACTATGACCCGAAGACCGTAGAGGGTATACCTGTGGAAGGCACAATAAGCCCTGATTTTGACAAAGATAATGACCTATACATAACATTCGACACAAATGTGACCGGCGCAAAATACATAGCAGTCGCCAACTCAGGCCTATCGACAAGCCTCATAAAAGGATTCCAGTACAACCTCACAGCAAGCTGCACAAACAATGAAAGCTCACTATGCAGGAAGACAGGGGTAGTGAACTGCGGCGATGAGAACAGATCAGTCATATACTTCAAAGAGTCGAACATCACAAAGATAACGCTCGAAGAAAACTGCATAACGATACAAGGCTACGGACCAGAGATAATAAAAGCGAAAGACAGGCTTCTCATGAGCTGGTATGGGATAATAAAAGAGAACGTGTGATTTCACATATATCCTATTTCTTCAATACTGCGGCACCACCACGACGCTCGCAATGGTTGTCTAATCAGTACGTTTATCGAGTTTAGTATTATTAGAAGTTAGTAACTTAAGGCTCGCATGTCAGTGGCGGTGCCGCTAAACAGATTATTTGTTCATGTCCTGAAGAATATTATCTTTGCTTCTCCCCAATAGACTTCTGCCTTGTTGAACATATCAGGTATGACTGCTTTCACCTTGAGCTTCCTCGATTCACCCGGCCCAAGTATGAAATTATTCTCTTCAACTATCACGAATTTAGCAGCGTCACCAGTCACCCTCATCTGGACCCGGACAGGGAAACTCTCATCATTATTCAGGTTCAACTCTTTCTCTGAAGTGCCGCCGGTCATAGGCACACGCCCAAAATGGAGGTCTGGGTCTGCATTAAAACCGACAGTCCTATCTGACGTCGTCTCTATCTTGATTTCATACAACTTCATATAATTGACCTTGTAGAACGCATAATACATCATGGTGCTGCCAAAGCCGATGAGGAAAACTATGATTACCAATGCTGTTGTCGTCTTCAGATTGAACCGGCTGTCTTTTGCGTGAGTTTTATTTGCCATCTTTATCTTCCTTCTTTTTCCTGTAGAATGCAAGGAATATGTTTATTGCGGTAAGGAGCAGCACTATGATAATCAGTATTATCGTAAGAAACGTCATGTTAGAGCTTGGGGCCTCTTTTACAACAACTTCTGCACCTTCAGGGGCCTTTATCAGATTCACCTTACTATCAAGATGAGTGCTCTTTCCAGCATAATATGCATCTATACTCACATCATACACCTTCTCCTGCAGATTTGTGGTATCGATGAATGCTTCTTGGCTTATCTTTTTCCAGGCCTCAAGAATGACTGTTGCGCTCTTGGCAGATACGCTCGTGTTAGAATCATAGATCCTGACTACTGCATATGTATCTAATGGATCATTCCATGAGCTTTCAACAACCGTGACAAAACGTTTTATGCCGCCGGTCTCAAGGTCTCGGGTGTGGTCGATTATCTTCACATCGAGTGTACCTACCCTAAATACCGCATTGACTTTGCTTATATTCCCGTCGCAATCTATCATCGCAGAAGCGCTGTAATCGCCAGGTTTTATATTTGGGTCATCAAGGACCGCTTCAAGTGTGACAGAACCAAAAGAAGCAACAGGTCCAGCATCGCTGAATTTGGCGTTACCCACTATTTCGGTCCGGGCATCAAAGAAATCGACACTGCCGGTGCACATGCTTATATTCTCCACACCTACATTCTGCACCGTCGCTATGGCCCGTATCTTCTCTT
>Ga0105099_10000938_pt1 | contig 19103 bp, 14 predicted proteins | sample PPLLak3cmMay2015_2_FD_79138 | JGI IMG/M metagenome (GOLD analysis project Ga0105099, IMG submission 79138) | Freshwater sediment microbial communities from Prairie Pothole Lake near Jamestown, North Dakota, USA - PPLs Lake P8 Core (1) Depth... | ecosystem: Environmental > Aquatic > Freshwater >... | reverse complement strand
GAATGAAGATGATGCAGTGAATGCCAGCCAATTTGGCCGCCAGAGAAATAGCCGCACCGTAATTGCCACAGGTGGCCGTGGCGATGGTATCAAAGCCCCGTCGCAGGGCATCCATCACTTGAATAAAAGCAATCCGGTCCTTGTGCGTCCCGGTGGGGTTCCCCCCCTCAAATTTAAGAAAAATCTGCCGAAGTCCAATCTCCCTTTCCAGGTTTCGGGCACGGACCAGCGCCGTATCCCCCACCTGTGAATCGATAATATCCTCGAAAACATCCAGTCTTTCCTGTAAGGGGCGGTTGGGATCGGAAGTGATACGCCGCAGCTCGGATACTTCTTCGAGAAATTCGACCGTACTCGGAGGCTCCTCGACTGGTTCCCCGTTCATCTCGCCATTGACATCAACTGTTTCTTCCACTCGGAATCTCCTTAATTTAGCGGGGTGTTTTAGGCAATGGTCCCCACAAATCGGACCAAGTTTAGATCAGCTTTTATAAAAAATCAATAGCCTTTCTGACTTCTTTGACCCTGAGAAAATTTTCGTCAAGAAAGACAGAATCTTACCCTTTAAAGCCCGCCTTCTTTTTGGTACAATCAAGTTCATGGAGTCAGTATGAACAGATATGCAGTTATCGGATTGGGCAGTTTCGGTGGTAGTTTGGTCAGAACTCTGGCCAAAAAAAACTGTGAAATCATTGCCGTCGACGTTAATCCCAAACGAGTAAATGAAATAAAAGACCTGGCCACTCAACCAGTCACCATGGATGCCACTAAAAAAGAGAACCTTTTATCTCTCTCCCTGACCGACATGGATGCGGTGATTGTATCAACCGGGAAAAACCTCGAATCCAGCATCATCATTGTTCACCATCTCAACGAAATCGGAGTCGGTCGTATTATCGCCAAGGCACTCAGCGAGGATCATGAAAAGATCCTGTCTTTGATAGGTGCCTCCGAGATTTATTACCCGGAACGTGACATGGCCATCAAGCTGGGCAGTCGCCTCAGTTTCAAAAACCTTCTGGATTACCTGCCCATTGAAGCCGGCTTCGTCATCCAGGAGATTGCCCCACCCGATGCGTTTATCGGAAAAACTTTGGCTGAAATCGATCTGCGCAAAAAATATAACGCCACAGTGGTGGCTATCAAATCCCTTATCCCAGAGCAGACAATCCTTAATCCTGGCGGAGATTTCCTGATCAAAGAAAGTGATATCATGATTGTTTTTGCCGCCGAAAGCGAAGTGGAAAACCTGCATCGTAAACTGGTTACATAATTTTTTTGACAAGACGGAATTTCTCTCCCATTATATTTAAAGAAACAGTCCATTCAGGAGATCACCATGACTATATTTGATGCCGCCATAGCAATGGAACATGAAGTAGAAGCCTATTACCGCCAGATGTCTGAGCGTATCAATCTGCCAGGCATAAAAAACATCTTTATTTTTCTTGCCAACGAAGAAGTCAGGCATGCTGACCTTCTTAAACTCGTGAGTAAGGGCTCAAAGGTAAAGCTGCCCGATTCACATCTGCTCAGCGATGTTCAAGCTGTTTTTAAGGAGTTTAAAACAAATCCGCCCGTCTTTAATGTCAACAGAGCAGACTTTGAAGTATATGAACATGCTCTGGACCTTGAGCGTCGCAGTGAAGCCTATTATCGCACAGAGGCAGCCAAAAGCAGCAGCAAAGAAATCCAGGCCATTTTCAATCAAATTGCCGATGAAGAAAACCGCCACGTTTTCCTCCTGGAACATTTGAAAAACTATGCCAGTCGCCCACACCAATGGGTCGAAGACGCAGAGTTCAACCATCTGGACATGTATTAATCCAGTCGGACTCGGGCCAACACGAGGGCAGTCCCCACATCAGTGTATTCTATTTTTCCCGATGTGTCCCAAATGTTCGTTTTCAGGACATAATTGAGTTGCACTGTCTTATACGCTACATCTTCTTTTCATATTCGTTTGAGCCCGTTTCATAATTCTAACGTAAGCTTCGCCCACAACCGAATTCAGTGATGAGTGATGAGTAAATAAACCTACCGGCAAAAGCGGAGCTTTTGCTCCTTTGTTGGTGTTTGTTCGTTGCTAAAGACTCTTCTATCTGATCATTAACAGCATTGTAATGTTTTACCTTCTTGTTTTTTTCATAGTTCTCTTCATATAAAGCACTAAGAGATCATTGTAAATCAGAATAATGAAATGAGTTCCCAATTACTTGGAAAAACAAATGCTTGCAAATTCAATGTGATTTTAATGCTGTGGAAGCTATCGAATGTGTGACCGGAGAACAGGATGCGATTTTACCTACTGAACGTGTTGATCAGCGTCGTCGCCGTCTTGGCAAGCAGTATCTTTCCAGCTCATCTGATAAAAGCACAAAATGCCGCAAGCATTTCAGTACAATATCCCAACGGCAAAGAAAGATGGATAAAAGGTTCAATTCAAACCATTCAGTGGTCTTCCGAAGGAGTCCGTGGGTCTGTCAAGCTGATTCTGATTAAAGGTGACTCAGTTTTTGGCGAAATTGCATTGAATGAACCTGCTAAAGGGAGCTACAACTGGGTCGTTGGCGACTGCCCGGCCTCCGGCAGGTCTGCTGAACCAGGCAACGATTACCGGATACGGGTCATGGCGGCCAGTAACCCATTACTTCGGGACGACAGCAACGCCTCGTTTCTCATCATCCCTGCAAAATAGCACTCCGGCCGCTCAAACACAGCCGGAGTACTCTTCGATTCATTACTGAACGGGTTTGTAATCAATTCCCATATTGTGGAACATGAACGCAAAGGTATCAGCCATATATTCGAGAGACTTGGTCAAGGAGGAAGCACCATGCCCCGAACGCGTCTCAATACGAATAAGAACGGGATTTGGTCCTGATTGAGCCGCTTGAAGTGCGGCGATAAACTTGAACGAATGCGCTGGCACAACCCGATCATCATGGTCAGCAGTCGTCACCATGGTGGCCGGATAGGCCGTTTTGGCCTTGATATTATGCAAGGGAGAGTAGGCGTACAGATATTTAAACTGCTCTGGATTGTCACTCGATCCATATTCAACTGCCCAGCCCCAACCAACAGTAAATTTATGAAAACGCAGCATATCCAACACGCCCACCGCCGGCAGAGCAACCTTAAACAATTCGGGGCGTTGAACCATCACCGCTCCCACCAGAAGCCCACCGTTGGATCCACCCGAGATGGCCAGATAATCGCACTCGGTTATTTTTTGTTTAATCAGATATTCGGCCGCTGCAATAAAATCATCAAAAACAGTCTGTTTCTTTTCCAGCATTCCACCCTGATGCCATTGTTCTCCATACTCACCCCCACCACGGATATTGGCCATGGCATACACCCCCCCCTGCTCCAGCAAGGGGATGATGGATGGGCTGAAAGAAGGAGTCATACTGATATTAAATCCACCATAGGCATACAAATAGGTTGGACGCTTTCCATCAAAATTGAGCCCTTTTTTATAAACCAAAAACAGGGGCACTCGGGTTTTGTCCTTACTTTCATAAAAAACCTGCCGGGTTTCAAATGCCTCTGGATCAAAGGGAACATCGGTTTTACGAAAGGTTTCACTCTGACCACTGGCGATATTGTAGCGATATATGGTGGGTGGATACGTAAAGGAGCTGAAGCTGTAGAAAATTTCCAAGTCATCCAGTTCACCATAAAACCCATAGGCACTACCCAGGGTCGGAAGGCTGATATCCCCTTCCTTCTCCCCAGTCAGGGAATATCGGCTTATCCGGCTGCTGACATCATGCAGACTGCTGCAGAAAAGTTTCCCTCCGGCTGTTGAAACGCTCTCCATCACATCATCGCCCTCTTTGACCAGATCCACCCAGTTCTCTATTCCAGGATTGGCGGGGTCTATGAGAAGCACACGGTAATTGGGGGCCTGAAAATTGCTGTGAACAATGAAGCGTCCCGCATGGGTATTAATGACAGAATAATCAAATTCAAATCCCGGGCAGAGCAAGCTGAATTCCGCTGTCGACGCCGTGAGATCGCGATACAATAATTCAGTGCCATGTGTCCCTTCAGAAATTGATAACACTAAAAAGCGCTTGTCCTCCGTCACCTGCGCCCTGTAATAGCGCAATGGGTGAGCCGGATCCTGGTAAACCAACACATCTTTTTCCTGATCATCCCCCAATTTGTGGTAGAACACCTTCTCTTCGCTGTTTTTCTGAGAAAATTCAGTTCCTTCCCTGGGGGCATCGTAGCGACTATAGAAAAAGCCATCTCCATGCCAGGCTGCCCCTGAGAACTTGACCCATTTGACCCGATCCGGCAACTCCTGCCGGGTGGCAATGTCCATCACCCGTATTTCACTCCAGTCCGAGCCCGATTCTCCCCTTGAAATGGCCATATAGCGTTTGTCCTGAGACTCCTCCAAAAGTGACACACGGACTGTACCATCTGCAGAAAGGGTGTTGGGATCGATGAAAATTTCAGGCACTCCATCAAAACCTTTCTGGAAATAGTATACATTCTGATTCTGCAGACCGTCATTCTTGGAGAAAAAGGTGTACTCCCCAACCCTCATTGGCATACCGTATCTTGGATAATTGTATAAGAGCTGTAAGCGCTTAAGAATTTCCTGACGGTACGGTATCTTAGACAGATAATCAAATGTCAGGGCATTCTGCCGGGTCACCCAGGCCTCTACTTCCGGGGCACGGTCATCCTCAAGCCAGCGGTAGGGATCACTGACTGCTTTACCGTGATAATTATCAACCTGATCACCTTTGGCTGTATCTGGATAAGTCAGCCCACTTTTCTTTCCCTGACAGGAGAATAAAAGTACCAAAAGAAGAAAACATATGAAACCCGGGAACAACATTTTTTTCATCAAAACCTCCAAAAATAATTCTTGGGAAAACCCCAAACAAATACCTGCAAAGTATTGCAGAAAAACAATTCATATGCTACTCTCAAACTAAAGAATCAGGTACAAAGTGCAAAATATGGACAAGAAAGACCAACAAATACTGACCTTGTTGCAAGAGAACGCCAAAATCAGCAATGTTAAATTGGCTGAAGAGATCGGTCTGACCCCGCCCGCCACCCTGGAACGTGTTAAAAAGCTAGAGGAATCGGGTATTATTACTGGCTATCATACCCGCATCAATCTAGACAAATTGGGATATAAAGTGCCGGTTTTAATTGCTGTCACTCTGATGAAACATCAAAAACAGAACATTCAGGCTTTTGTGGATTTTCTTCGTTCCACACCGGAAATTATCGCTTACTTTCATGTCACCGGTTCCTACGATTATCTTCTGCAAGTCAACATGCAGGACATCAAGGCGTTGCACCATTTCCTGATCAACAAGCTTACCGGCAATGAAGGCATCGACAAGGCTGAGACATTCCTGATAATGGAAGAGTATCATACCTCTCAGCCCATTGACTGATCGTTACCCTATTCTCTTTTTGATTGATATTTGGGGGTTGTGTGAAACCACACGCCATTCTTTCCGGGTGCTTCCAGGAGATCTCGCTGTGTCGCATTGACACCACTTAATTTCCCGGCAACCTCACTCGCCTCAATGGTACTGACCCGGCAATAATCAACAACAAACCATTCTCTCTGCCACCCGGTCAATTCAGTGATCAGACGGACCAATCGCTTTTGGGCTGAAGAAAGGGCTTGAGCTGTAATCCCCGCACTTAAACGGGCTCCACAAAGAAACTCCTCAGAAGTCATCCCATCATCATCTAAAATTGCCAAAGGAACCAGTAATTCAACGTTGACCACCAGCCAGAAAATTTGTTCTTTCATCGTTGTTACTTCCTTATCACCAGGCACTTTACCAAACCATTCCACTCACTGGCCCACTATCCCCTTTCTTGGCATCACGGTATTTAATTACAACCAAATTCAAAACAATTCAACAATTTTTTTCCTGATAATGATGTTACGGATCAGATAGAAGCGTATTTAGCCACGAACAAAGCGGTGGGGCGCTGCTTGCCTGCGCCCTCGCCCATGGCACATGTCACCAGTCACTAAATTGAGCTGTATGTGATATGATAAGTGAATGCGCATTGCCAGAGTAATCGAACCAAACGGTGCGGTCAGAGTCGCAGAAATCCTTTCTGATGAGACGAAAATGGCCCGCGAGCTGCACGGGAACTGGGCTGAAGGATTTTTCGCTATAGATCGGCCCCCTTTTCACTATCTTAGAAAAATGGCTCCACTTACCCCCCACATGATATTGGCTCTGGGGGTCAACTACCGAAAACATGCACAAGAAACCGGCCTGCGCATTCCGGAAATCCCCTTGATTTTCCACAAAGGCATCAATAGTGTAATCGGCCCTGAGGACGACATCCTTCTGCCAAAGGCAGGTCCTGATGAAGTCGATTACGAGGCTGAGCTGGCCATTGTTATTGGAAAAGGTGGCAAAAACATCCCCATGGAAAAATCTGAGGAAGCCATATACGGATACACTTGTGCCAATGACGTTTCGGCTCGGGACTGGCAGATCCGCTTGCAGATGAAACAGTGGAGCCGTGGGAAAAGTTTCGACACGTTCTGTCCGCTGGGCCCTTGGGTTGTCAGTCGGGATGAAATTGAAAATGCATCAGGTTTGTCCATTCGGGCTATTCTTAACGACCAGCTTGTGCAATCAAGCAATACAGCGGATATGGTCTTCAATGTGGCTGAAATAGTCCATCATGCCAGTCGTTCAGTCAGTCTGGTTCCTGGTACAGTCATCCTGACCGGAACACCGGAAGGCGTCGGCTATTCTCGCATCCCCCCCTTATTCCTGAAAGCAGATGATTTTATCACAATTGAAATCGAAAAGGTGGGCCGGTTGTCAAATCGGGTTAAGACAGAATAATATCCGGCACACCAGTCATCAATCCTTACGTTTATCCAAGTATTCAGTAATCAGAGTGTACAACTCCTCCTGGCGGATGGGTTTCCCCAGATAATCATCCATTCCTGCCTCCAGGAATTTCTCACGATCTCCTTTGAGGGCATGGGCAGTGAGGGCAATAATTGGCAGAGTACACCCTTCATCACGGAGTTTTTTGGTGGCAGAGACACCATCCATTTCCGGCATCTGTATATCCATCAAAATCAAGTCAAATGAGTTATGCAGTGCCAGTTCCACAGCATTTCTGCCATTTTCAGCAATCGTCACCCGACAACCCGCTTTTTCGAGTAAACGTCTGATCAATTTCTGATTGAGAGAATTGTCTTCAGCAACCAAAATAGAGGAATGGTTCAAAACAAAAGACTGGTGATCCTGAAAAGAGCTGTCAGCTGTCACCGTTTCACAGTGAATCTTTGGTGTGGAAATCTGCTCCAGCAGGTCTTTTATACAGACCGGTTTTTTACTGATTAGGGTACAGATCTCTTCCAGACCGACGGGAATTGATACATTATGGGTGTCAATAAATACCACAATCCGATTCATTTTGGGCAATGGCCCACTGAACTGAAAATCTACAGGCCAACTTTCTCCATCGATTAAGAGCAATGTATTGGCCTCTTCCATACTCCACTGCCAAGCTTCCTGAAAAGACGAAGCCACCCGGGGAATCAAGCCGCCGTTTTCACACCACCCTTTCAATGTTTTATTTCGCATCTGATTTTTCAAAAGAATGATCACTCTTTTATAGCGCCCATCCAGCGTCAAATCAGTAATATAAGGATCATTATGTTCATATTGCCTTCCTAACCTCACGGTAAAATGAAAGGTACTTCCTGGCCCGTGTTGGCCCCCAAAAGCCCATTCTGAAGGACTATCCACCCAGATTCGCCCCTTCATCAGACCAACCAATTCAGAACAAACCGCCAAGCCCAGGCCTGCACCACCAAAACGACGGGTTGACGAGACATCCTCTTGGGCAAATTTTTCAAATATTTCTCTCTTTTTTTCACCCGCAACACCAATACCCGTATCGCTAACCATAAAATGAAGTTCTGATGTCATGGCATCTTCTTCTCCTGACAACTCGACTCGAACAAGAATGCCCCCACTAACGGTAAATTTAACGGCATTGGACAATAAATTGGCCAAAATTTGCCCCAAACGGATGAAATCACCGATAAGCAATTCAGGAATATCATCATCAACATCCAACAGTAATTCAAGACCTTTTTTACTGGCTTTACCCCCCATCCCCTCCATCCAGTACCGAACTTGCTCCCGTAACAAAAAAGGACTGTGATCAAGACGTAAAGTACCCGATTCAATTTTTGACAAATCCAATATTTCATCCAGAATAGCCAATAAATTTTCCGCAGCCTGAATCACTGATTTCAGGTATCCCTGCTGCTCATCATCTAAAGCCGTTTTCAAAGTCAGTTCTGTCATTCCGATAATGGCATTCATGGGTGTTCGGATCTCATGAGACATATTGGCCAGGAAATGACTCTTGGCCTGATTAGCGGTCTCAGCGGTGTCCTTGGCAGCAATCAGTTCAACTTCCATCTGTTTTCGCTCAGTAATATCCTCTTTGACTGCCACATAATGAACCACACCGCCTCTTTCATCACGGACTGGGGCAATAAAGGTCACATCCCAAAACAACTCTCCTGATTTTTTTTTGTTATAGAATTCCCCACTCCAAGCCTTTCCTGAACTCAGGGTTTGCCAAAGATCACTATACACTTCCGCTGGTGTGGCCAGAGACTTCAAAATTCTGGGGTTTTTCCCCAGCAAATCCTCCCGTTCATAGCCGGTCAACTGTAAAAATTTACAATTGACATACTCAATTCTGCCTTCAGTATCGGTCACCATAACCGCCACATTGCTCTGTTCTACAGCCTGAGAAAGAATACTGAGATCCTGCTCTTCTTTTTTTCTGCCGGGCTCGCTTGAACCAAGCTCTGCAATATGACGTCTTCTAATCGATAGAAACACCAAAAGTAGCAGAAGAATGACCGTGGTAATAAGAACGAGGATGCTCCCATCTGCCTTTAACCAGTCATTATCAGAGGAATACCTGAAAATGGCCTGGCATTCAGTTCCAGAAAACAATGCCCGCCCGGCCTTTACTGCCAATCCCAAACCATCGGAAATCGCCTCTTGTATTGTCGAGTCGTTCGACCATTGCCAAGTCCCTGAACTGAATCGATTCAGCCCCCCAAGGAGAGTCTCGGGAGTAAAAATAAATTCGACTACCCCCAAGCGCTGCTGATCTTTTATAACAGGTAAAATAACACGATAATCAGCCCCTGAAGCAGAAAAATAAAACCCTTCAAGAATTGAAGCGCCTGTATATGCAATCAGCACCTTATGCTCGATCTGCATTGGTGATAAACTGAAACCATCGCCACCAACCTCACAAGCCAAAGTCAGGGTATCATCATAAACACGCATCCTTAAGAGCCCCTTGTATAGGACCCCTATCTCACGATTCATACCATCACATATCCCCAAAATGGTTTGCCTGGCAGCTGTGGATACAGCCGAAATTGGCTCTTTAATTCTATTATCAATGAACTGAAAAAGATGATGGGGGATTTGCTGGCGGGATGTTTCAATACAATGTGGTGCCTCATTTTTTATTGTGCTCAGCAGTTCAACTCTGTGCCGTTTCAGCCAGAAAAACAGCGACAAAACTGAAAGAATCAGGGCTAAGGCAGTCAAAATGATGGCAAACCATCGCTTTGTTATCCAAAACTTCTCACTTTTCATTTCCGCTGAACCAGCCAGGTCATGACCAGCAAGCAAACCATCAACAAAGCCACCAGCCCCCACTTGAAGCGATTCATTCTGACCTGTAACAGCCGATTTTCGTCAAGAAAGTACAGATTTTCTGCCGCACGTTGCACCACCCCCTGAGAGATCAGTTTATTGAGCTCGGGCCGGTAGCGGACCCATTCAGGATGCAAGCGTGACGGCGTAAGTGCCAGATCCGGTGTGCAGGCACTTTGTTCACGAAAAAGATTGACCACTTCCCGTTCTTTCTTCAAGTGATTGATAAAACCCGATCCCATCATCAAATACCAAAGCCTCCAGTATGAAACCCACTATTGCATGTCCTCTGTAAAATTGTAAACCAAACACAACTTGTTGGCAATAATGCCATACATCTTGGCCCTTTATTACTTATTTTTTGACTCTGGATAACTCTTCACGAATATGGTAGATAATGAATGAGCAAGAATCGCTTGGAGGAATGAAAGAATGAACCCCAAGATTGAAAAACTCGGTGCATTTTATTTGGGACGCCCATGGAATGCACAACTGGGTAAAACAGAGTCAATCCCTGTCATGCTGGATTCCCGCCATCTGGTCACCCATGCCGTTTGTCTGGGAATGACTGGCAGTGGTAAAACCGGCCTGGGGATCAATATCCTTGAAGAAGCCGCCATTGATGGTATTCCAGCCATCGTTATCGACCCCAAAGGGGATATGACCAACCTGGCTCTCACCTTTCCCCAGCTGAGACCTGAGGATTTTGAGCCATGGATTGATCCGGAAAGCGCCCGTCAAAAAGAGGTCTCCACGGCCGCACTGGCCGCTTCAACGGCAGAGACTTGGCGTAAGGGCCTCCAGGATTGGGAACAGGACGGGCAACGGGTAGCTCTTTTTAAAAACAGCTGTTCTGTCCACATCTTCACTCCAGGAAACAGCGCCCATGCCCCCCTCTCCATTTTAAAATCCCTTGATCCGCCGCCGCCTCATGTCATTTCAGAAAGCGACCTCTACAGTGACTCCATTTCGGGTACCGTCACATCACTTCTGACCTTATTGGAAATCGATGCGGACCCGCTCAGAAGCCGGGAACATATTCTCCTGACATCAATACTGGACACCATCTGGAAAAAAGGGGAAAGTACTGATTTGCCAGGATTGATCAAACTGGTTCAAAACCCTCCCATCACTCAGGTGGGGGTTTTTGCTCTGGACACATTTTTCCCGCTTAGTGAACGGATGAAGCTGGCCATGGCCCTCAACAACCTCTTGGCATCACCAGACTTCAGCAGTTGGCTACAGGGCCCGCCAATGCAGATTGATCAAATGCTTTACAGTCCGGAAGGTCTGCCTCGCATCACCATTGTCTCCCTTGCCCATCTTGATGACCGTGAACGAATGTTTGTCGTGTCACTTCTTCTCAATCGGATCATCACATGGATGAGAAGTCAGAATGGAACCAGCAGCCTGAGGGCCTTGCTTTACATGGATGAATTATTCGGTTTTCTCCCCCCCGTCGCTCAGCCCCCATCGAAGAGACCCTTGTTAACACTTCTCAAGCAAGCCCGTGCCTTCGGACTGGGCTTGGTCTTGTGCACCCAGAACCCAGTGGATATTGACTACAAGGCGCTATCCAATATTGGAATCTGGATGATTGGCAGACTCCAAACAGAACAGGACAGGAACCGCCTGCTGGATGGCCTGAAGGAAAACCCGTCGTTGGGTGGGAAACAGGGACTGGGAGAGCTCATAGCCTCTTTACAAAAGCGAGTATTCCTGATGCACAACGTTCATGAAGAAGGTCCATACCTGTTTCAGACACGCTGGTGTCTTTCTTATCTGGCGGGGCCATTAACACGGGACCAGCTCAGAAAGCTCAGCGGATCAAACGAAGACCTCCTGTTATCACAGAAGTCACAGTCACAACCCCCATCTACGGACACGCCCTCCGTATCGCCCGTTTCTGCTTCCACCGGACCCAATCAGTCGGTCCTCTCTCAACCCCCGCTGCTGCCTCCAGGCATTCAACCCGTATACCTTGGTATTTCTCCGGCACTGGCAACAAATCCTCAGATCACCTACCATCCAGCCATCGTAGCCTATGGATCAATTTTTTTCAGTGACAGCAAATACAAACTCAATACTGAGCAGAAATTCATGCATTTGCTGCAAGCCAGTGAAAGGTCTCTGCTGCTGAACTGGGACGATGCCATTGAAATCAATTGTCCGGAATCGGAACTTCGGCCCTACCCGCAATTTGATGCTGGCTATTCTCAACCCCCCGGCTGGATGACACAAGCCAAAGAGTATCAGACCATGCAGAATGGATTGCGGGATTGGTTGTTTCGAAAACGAAAACTAAGCCTGTTTCGCAGTCCATCCAGTCAAATCGTGTCTCTTCCTGGCGAAGAAGAACGGGATTTCCGGGTCCGGCTATCGCAGCAAGGCCGTGAAAATCGTGATACCACCATCGACAAATTGCGCAGCCGATATTCCCCCAAAATTCAGCGACTGCAAAATCAGATCAATAGCGCCGAAATAAAACTGAGCCGAGAAAAGGAGCAGGTAAGTGCTTCCCGCATGGACACAGCTGTATCTGTAGGCAGCACCCTTCTCAGTGCCTTCCTGGGCAGAAAACTGATCAGCCAGTCATCCATAAGCAGGGCGTCCACGTCCATCCGAAGGGCACAACGTATCGGGAAAGAATCCCAGGACGTCGGCTGGGCTGAGCAACAATTACAGAAGCACAGGGAAGAGTTGGCCGCTTTAGAGGAGCAGCTTAATCAGGAAATCGAAACCCTGCAAAACTCCAGCAACCCCCTGGACGAGCCTTTGGAATCGATTGAAATCTTTCCCAAAAAACTGAACATTTCAGTGCGTCTGCTGACACTATGCTGGCTCCCCTATTCGCAATCCAGTCATGGCGGTATGCAGCCAGCCTGGTTTAATTTCGACCAATCTCAATAAAAGAGGCCTAAAAGACTTTACATGAACAAATTGATCTGCATCCTGTTGCTAATGTGTTCCTTTTCTGGCCACTCTCAAACACGTCCGAACCTGATCCTGATCAGCGTGGATACCCTCAGAGCAGATCACCTGGGGTGTTATGGGTACTATCGCAACACATCCCCCAACATTGACGCCCTGGCCAATGAAGGGATATTGTTCAAGAACTGCCTGACTGAATCGCCTTTGACCGTTCCGGCCATGGCCACCATGATGACCTCTCTGCCGGCCTACAAACACGGCGCAAAACGAAACGGCCTGTCCATATACGAAGGGATTAATACCCTGGCAGAGCAAATACAAACCCATGGATATCGTACAGCAGCCTTCATCTCCAATTGGCCACTGAAAGACAGGCTTAGTGGTCTCGGCAGGGGTTTTGATCACTACGGTGAAATTTTCAGTAAAAAAAGATGGCTGGGTATCATTAATCCGGAGGGAGAAGCACCTGACATCAATATGGCCGTGATTGATTGGCTGAATAATCACTCAGATGATGGGCGTCCTTTCTTTTTATGGATCCATTACACAGAGCCACATGCACCATATATCAATCACAAAGAATTTCCATTTCCTCCCTTTCTAAGTGAAAAACATGGGCTTCACGCAAAAAAAAAGCTTATCGATCCCTATGACAGTGAGATCGCTTTTACAGACCACCATATTGGTCGGATTCTGAACCATTTGAAAAAAAATGAGCTATATAAAAACAGCGCAATCTTCTTTGCCGCAGATCATGGAGAAAGCTTCGGAGAGCATCACTATTTCCAGCATGGACGACGACTCTACCACAGTTGCCTCCATGTCCCCCTTATCATCAGATTGCCTGGGGCCCACAGGGCAGGAACAAAAATAGACACATTAAACTCCCTGGCCGATATAGCTCCAACCCTGCTGGGTATTGCTCAGATTTCCAAAGGGGAATGGATGGAAGGCCAAGATCTTCTGAGTGACACATATCAGGAACAATTTTTATTTTCAGAGGCCTACAAAGGGGCGGCCCTGCTTAAACGCGGTCAACACTTCAAACGAAAAGTACAACCGATCCGATTTTCAATCACCACACCACAATATAAGCTGATCTACAATCTGAGTGACAACAATTTCGAAGCCTTTCAGCTCCCCCTCGATCCTTTCGAACAACGGAATATTTTTACCTCAAATCAACCAGATCTTCGTCATTTGCGCCTACAGCTGATAGATCATATCCGTGATGTCAATTTGTATATCAAATTGGGTGAAAAGAAATACAAGCAGCCGGCCAAAATGACCCAAGACGATCTGGACAAGCTGAAAAGCCTGGGATATATTGATTAACCCGGTTAAAAACATTCAAGGAGCCGACAGATGAAGACAAAGGATGGATTGCTGACCCGTTTTTCCGGACAGTTCTGGCTGGTGATTTTCTTCGAATTCATGGAACGGGGCGCTTATTACGGAGTGATGAGCTTCCTTTCGGTCTACTTCAGCGACACACTGGGCTTTGCCAAGGAAAACGTCGGCATCATCAAAGGGGTCATTCAGCCCTTGCTCTATTTCCTTCCCATCCTGTCAGGTGCAATCGCCGACCGTTTCGGTTATCGGCGCGTACTCATGCTCGCTTTTTCACTGCTCGGTATCGGCTATTTCCTGACCAGCCAGATGGATCAGTACGCTGCGGTCTTTATCGCTCTGGTGGTCATGGGAGTTGGCGCCGGAATATTCAAGCCCATCATCTCAGGCACCATTGCCAAACTGACCGATGAAGAAAACAGCAGCATGGGCTTCGGTATCTATTACTGGTCCATCAACCTCGGGGCCTTTCTCTTTCCACTCTTCCTGGTTCCCTGGCTCAAGGGGATCGATCCTTCATATGTCCTTATTCTGGCGGCTCTGTCTACCTCACTGATGATCATTCCCACCTGGCTCTTCTTCAAGGATCCGGTTCAGGTTTCCAACGACACTCGCTTCAACCTGAGCCGCATCATCAACACCCTGGCCGGAGCCTTTGAAATCATCTATTCCCCCATCTACCTGATCAGCTCTGTCATGAAGCAAAAGCGCTTCTTCAAACATCTTTTCATAGCGCTTCTAGCTGCACTTCTGATCTTTTTCACCTGGCAGTCCAGCCAATCTGCTGAGCTGACTATCGAATTGTCCCGCCTGAAACCAATTTCCGGTCAAGAGCTGGTCATCAATCTTCACCGCAACATGGCCGCAGCACAGCCCTTCAGACTGGAAAAAAAAGAGAACACCGTGTTTCTGACTATACATAAACCAGACAGTCTTGGAGAGTACATACCTCAGCTGATGACAGAAGTGCAGGCCATCCTGCCAGAGATACCACTTGATGGTAATTGGCTCAGGGAAAGCGTCAAGGAGCTTGAATCACAGCAAATGCGACCTTCCTTCACAACGAAAATCAATCCAGATCTGTCTCAAAACTTTGGCTTGGATTCATCCACCGATCAGGTCATACTGGAGTTGAAAGACCTTTCCCAGTTGTTCAACCACCAAAGAGAGATCCTGCAATCGTTGTCGGAACGTTTACCCAGGGCCCATATCTCCGCAGCCGACATCCTTGACCTGGGTGAAAAACTCAAGGAAAGACCTTTCTTTCTCCTCTTCCTGACGGCCATCGTTCTGCTCGCCCTGCTGATCCTGATTCTGACAAAGCCCGCTGTCTCGATGCCCCTGATAGCGGTTCTCATGGCCATTATCTGGTTTTTCCCGGGTCAGACCATTCTGCTGCGAATCATCTGCAGCGTTCTGGGGCTGTCGCTGCTGTCTCTGTTGCGCATTCCACTTGTACCGGAAAAACGCTTTTCCGACCACTGGCGCTTTCTATTGATGATCCTGCTTTACTCAGGCTTTTGGGTTCTTTATTTTCAGATGTTCGATTCAGTGCTCTGGTATATGCGGGCTTATGTGGACGCCAGCGCCCTAAATCAACTGGTCAACGGATTCCTGAGTATTTTCGGTGTTGAGACCCGCTGGTTTTTCGATGTGGAACATGTCACCGTGATCAATGCCGGTACCATCATCCTGTTGCAATTGTTCATTTCAAAATTGGTCAAAAATCGTCCCGCTCTGCCAACCATGATCACTGGCATCGGCATTGCAACCATCGGCATGGCCATTCTGGCCGTTTCACCCCATATCGGCGTCTTTATCAGCGGCCTTTTTCTCTTCTCCATCGGCGAGATGACCGCTCATCCCAAATTCATCAGCTATGTTGGTATCATAGCCCCAGCCGACAGCAAGGGCCTGTATATGGGATACAATTTCCTCTATGGCGTCTTCGGCAGTGCCATTGGTGGTGTTGTCGGTGCCAAAATGTACGTTCATTATGTCGAACGACTGAATACCCCGTCAACGTTGTGGCTGCTTTTTTCAGGGATTGGCCTGCTGACCATTATTTCACTTCTGCTTTATCACCGCTTTCTAGGGCATAGGTCATGACCCAAATAAGAGCCAGCCGCCCCAAAAAAACGATCATCAGCACGCCTATCCATAGCACCTTGACCTGTTCAAACGGCAAATGAGTAACACCCAATAACATCTCCAGCCAGCTGAGACTTTTGAGCATGAAATAGACCATTGCGCCAGCAAAAGTCAAAGGAAACAACCAAGACCTCTGTTGAAATAGTTTCAGCTTTTTAATAAAAGGCAAAAGAAGTAAAAACAAAATGGATAGCCCCCACATCAGCAGAAAATAAACTTCCAAAGCCTTAAACCAGGCAAATAAACTGAGCGGGAATTGTATGTTAAAAAAAATACAAAAGAGCGAAAATATCGTCAGAAATGCAAGAATAATAGCCCAAAAACAAGTAAAAAGTAAAACCTTTCTGCCACTGCGACCGCCAACATTTTTGCTGCTTATGACGAGTTGCAATATAAGCAATGCCCAACCAGTCCTGGCTAGCAACTCAAACGATAAAACGAACCAATGGCTGGAAAAAAAGCGACCCAACCCATTTACAAACAACAGATCGGCACTCATTCTGAGAAAATAAAAAAGCTCATATAAAACCAGTAGAATGACCAAGAACAAGCGGTTTTTGGGTAATACTTTTACACCAATAAAAAAGAATAAACTCTTCATTTGCCATGCCTCAATCTTTCCGTTCCTTCGGTGACATGTTCCGCCCCGACACATAACTGGGGAAAAAGCAAGCTCCCTTCGGAACCTGCTTTTTCCTTTGCCAGCTTATCTGTTCTGATTTAAGCCGTTGTTCTCTCCAGCCTCTTCATCATTGAAAAAATAAAGGCGGCCGATAATATGCAACATACAATAAAAATGGCCCACAGCTGCCATAGTTCTATTTTGTCCCAGAAATAGCCACCGATAAAGAGCAGTTTGTTTCCGGTAGCTGTAGCCAGCAACCACCCGCCCTGCATCAAACCCTGAAAGCGGACCGGTGACACCTTGGAAACGAACGAAAGTCCCATTGGGCTGAGAAACAATTCGGCAATGGTCAGGATGAGGTAGCTGCCAATAAGCCAGGATGGTGAAACCCGGCCCCATTCAGTCATGTTTTCACTGGCAATCAATTTGGGAGCCACTAAATTTAAAGAACTAATTAACATAACCACAAAACCAACAGACGCAATAATCATTCCGAAGCCAATTTTCCTGGGTGTCGATGGTTCCAAGTTTTTGTTCCTGAGCCAGGCAAATACCCCCATCATCGGAAATGTCAGTACCATGATGAACAGAGGATTAAAGGATTGGAAAAGCTCTGGTGCGATGGGATTCTTGGCCTGATAACCGGATACGATGAAATATGTCAGGGTACCCAGCCCGACAAACATAGCCAGCCCGATGGCCCTGTGGGCCAATTTTTTTTTGGTGATCAGGAGAATCAGGCCGGCAATTGCGCCAACCAAGGCAAAAATGGAATCAAGATTGAAGAAGATATTGTTGAGCGGCCCTACCTCCTTCGCTGTGTAATCACGGGCAAACCAAGTTTGGGTCAAACCATTTTGATGAAAGGACATCCAGAAAAAGATGACCACTATAAACACCAACACCAACGCTATTACACGGGGCATTTCCTCTTTGGTTGATGTTTTGAAAATAAAAGCCACAAAACCTACGAAAAGCCCCATAGCCATACCCAGTTTGAAATCATTAAACGCAAAATGAAAGATGGCAGTGGTAATGGCGATCATTACCAGAGCTACACTGATGCTGGGCATATTGGCAATTTTCTGAGAACCACTGGTGGCAGTTTCAGTTTTTGAAAGTGCAGCTTTACCCTTGTTGGGTAAATGTTTGCTGAAAATGATAAATACGAGGAGTGAAATGATCATGGCAATGGCTGCCAGACCAAAGGCATAATTATAGCCCTTGGAAAAGGCATTGATGTAATCGTTGGCGAACTGGGTCAACTGATCGACCCCGGCGACCGCAGCACCCTTAGCTTCTGTGGCCAGGGCCTCAAGGTTGGCAATGGCAGCGTTGTCGGTCATCCGCCCCTTCAGAAAGGCGTGACACATGGCGGGCAGGCTGCCATCATGAGCAAAGCCCTGCGTTTTAAGAAACCAATCACGTACACCTGTGGCCACATGAGGAGCAAAAAAAGCGCCCACATTGATACCCATGTAGAAGATCATGAATGCGGTGTCCCGCATCTTGGAATACTTCGGATCATCATACAACTGGCCAACAACAGCCTGCAGATTTCCTTTAAACAGACCATTCCCGAAAGCAATAACAAAAAGGCCAATCAGAGTAATATGAAGTGGCATTCCCGGTATGGCGATAACCGAATACCCGGCAAACATGATGACGATACCAAAGAGGATCACCATCTTGTATTTCCTGGTGCTGTCGGCAAGCACACCGCCAAAAAGCGCCAGAGCATAGATGGCATAATAGAACCAACTGTAATACTCGGCGGCTACTCCTGCAGAGAGGTCGTATTTGGCCTGTAAAAACAAGACCAAAATGGCCATCATTGTGTAGAAACCAAAGCGCTCCCCCATATTGGAGAAGAAAGCGACCAGCAATCCTTTTGGATGATTTTTCAGCATATAGCCTCCTAAAATGTGAATTATCCGGCCCCAAATCCCCGATGGGGTCAAATAACGGACCGACGCACTGATTGTAATGAAATGGAAAACCACTGTAAAGAGGAAAAACGAACCCCTTTACATTTTTTCAGGTGCCAGGCAAATTTTTTATTAAATTCCTTGAAAATGCATTTTCTGTGTGTTACATTATTTTCCATGTAACCATTATAAGGATACACCAAATTACATGGGGGTAAGATGCCAAGAATACGACGACTTTTTATTTCCAGAGAAATTGGTCTCTATCATATCACGTCCCAAGTTACAGGCGCTGATTTTCTCTTTAAGGATGCAGAGAAAGAGCATTTCGTTGACACCCTGGAGAAATTCGCAGCGGGGTTCTACGTCCAGATCCAT